>Ga0114922_10000976_pt1 | contig 27363 bp, 38 predicted proteins | sample AartaG_FD_100975 | JGI IMG/M metagenome (GOLD analysis project Ga0114922, IMG submission 100975) | Deep subsurface microbial communities from Aarhus Bay to uncover new lineages of life (NeLLi) - Aarhus_00045 metaG | ecosystem: Environmental > Aquatic > Marine > Oceanic > Sediment | place... | reverse complement strand
GCGATTGTTTGCAAGCACTGACATTGTGGGGATGTAATTATGAGTTGGGCAAAGTCAATAGTCCACTGGCAGGATAGCGGACGGGTTTTCATTTCAGTGCCATTTACATGGTATTTGCCCAAGGCCAAAACGCTATGCACCTGGTACAAAGATGCGGGTTACTACGTATACGCCGGGGGGCCGGCAGTTGACCTAATGCCCGAATATATCCGTGGGGTAGCCGACCAGGTTGGTGGTGAATTCCACCCGTCGCCGCTGAAGCGACACAACCCCCACGCCACGTTCACTAGCCGCGGTTGCATTCATAACTGCGGATTCTGTGCCGTGCCGAAGATTGAAGGCGAACTCCGAGAACTACCCCCTGATAAATGGATCCCCGCCCCTATCGTTTGCGACAACAACCTATTGGCCACTAGCCAACGCCACTTCGATCTTGTCATTGATAGATTGAAGGGGCTAAAAGCCGTCGATTTCAACCAGGGGCTAGATGTTCGGTCACTTAATGAACACCACATTGAACGATTGCAGGAATTATGGTTGCCCCAGTTAAGATTTGCGTTCGACCATACCAACATGGAAGCCAGGATTGTGGACGTTTTTAGAATGGTTCTGAACGCCGGATTCGCGAAACGCCGATTAAACTGCTATATAATGTACGGCTACCACGATTCCCCAACCGATGCTTTGCACCGTGCTAACGTAATTAAAAGCCTGGGGATTAAATCATTCGTGCAAAGATTCCAACCGATCGAAGGCGAACACGCCCTGGTAAAGGATTCCTGGGTTGGACCCGAGTGGACCGACCAAGAAATGCACCGGTTCCAACGATACTGGTGTCGGCAAGCCTGGTTGAGCAAGATTCCGTACGCCGAATTCACGGGCTAATATAGTACGAAAGTTTTTATTTATTATGTAAACCGTACTCTTGGTGTGAACATAGGTATACTGTTACAGTATACCTATTAAGGAAAAGGGGGTAAAACATAATGGCGTTAGCACTACCTAGATTACTTTGTAACCGATGTGGGTATGGATGGATCCCACGCCATGATAAGGTGAAACGATGCCCGTCGTGTGGTTCACCCTACTGGGATCAGCCAAGGAAAGCATCGAATTCTAGGCAGGATGCCCTTCAGAACGTCAAGAAGGGGCATTGACGCTATGGGCATGGCACTTTATATTTTCAAACCCAATTCAACCCCTGTTTTGAAACTCATTAAGGGGAAACGAAATGATCACTGAAGAAAAGATACAGTTTCAAAAGGATGAAGTCTTTGTCAAGGCCATAAATGCACTGGCAGGGTATAAATTCCTGATGTTCGGCTATTGGGCAGCAGAATGGGTGAAGTTGAACAAATGGTCTACTAACAAAGAACATAACCCGTTCAAAACGATAGTGCGATGGGCCAAGGACAACCGCTAACATAGTCATAGGGAAGAAGATGAAAGATATAAATAAGCAACAAGTAGGCTTCAAATTTGGCACAAACCCAACAAAGTTAATCGATACTTGTGGGGAAGTTTCTTACAATGGCAGGAAGTATAGATTAGTCATGGTTGAAGCTAGTGGCTTGCTTTATTATTCTTTGCGGCTATACAACGCAAAGGGGAAGTTTATCAAGCAATTTATGTTTGAACCCGGCATATTGAATGATATTTTGAATCTATTTTTTAACGCGGCAGCACAACGACGAGTAAGTATACAAAATATAAAAAGGGGGTAATAAATAGGCAAGACGGTGTTAACAGATTGAAGTTACAAGAAGAAGCAAAATAAAACAAGGGGGTAAAACAAAAATGCACAAAGAGTTAAAAGAAGTCGATATTCAAAGGATGGCCAGGTCAACATGGGAAGATTATTTTAAGACAAGGTTTCATCCCAGGGTTAAGACGCCCTATCTAATCGCCCTGGTAACGTTCCTTGTATCCCTTGCCCTAATCTTCGCCGTAGCCGCCGATGCCATCGGTTCAACGGCGTCTACCACCGGACCGGGCGTGACCGTGATCGCCGTGGTGCTACTCCTAACTGCCGCCGCGTTATTTCTAGTAGGGATTTTTAGAACTACGGGGGAACGGGACAGGTACATTGAACACGCCCAATCCGAATGGGAAGTAGATGAATGGCTACCGGATAACGAACAGGTCAAAACATTCGTAATACGCCGAAGCCAGGTAGATCAATGATAATACCAGGGGGATCAACGAAAGAACAACCCGGTCCCTGGGTAAGGGGACCCGATTTGCGGAAGGAAAAAGGACCAGAACCAATAGTAACGCAACTGGTACCCCTGGCGTTTGAAAACTACGGGTACTGGTCGCGGGAAGATTCCGACCATACGGTGATTGTTGGCTACAAAGATGAACCGATAGGAACATTCCCAATATCCGAAAACACGTTTGAAGCCGTTTTGAACGGAATCATTGAACATTTCATCAGGGCAACGGTAGCCGCGGCATCAATGTTAAGCGAACAAACCAAAATACCTGAATAATGAACAATGCTATCACACCTAGACTTATTTTCCGGTATTGGCGGTTTTGCCCTAGCAGCGAACTGGGCAGGGTTCACGACCGTGGGGTTCGTGGAAATAGACAAATACTGCCAACGGGTGTTAGCGAAGCACTGGCCAGGCGTTCCGATAGTGGGGGATATTAGAAATGTCGAGAATATCAGGGAAATTGTTGCCAACGCCACAAGAGGACGATTCGAGCAATGTGAAATGTGGGGAAAAACGCCGAATGACACTGGCGAAGTGGATAAAAACACCCGAAGAAGAACAGGTAACCCAATCCAACCAGTTACCCTTATTACAGGGGGATTCCCTTGCCAACCTTTCAGTCTTGCCGGGAAGCGACAAGGCACGGCAGATAACCGCTACCTCTGGAATGAAATGCTTACCGTTATCGACGCCATCAAGCCCACTTGGGTACTTGCTGAAAACGTTGGTGGAATCGCAGGAATGGAATTCACAGATAGTGCTTCTGACCTGGAAGGTAAATCCATTGAAGAAGTGGAAATTGAGTTATCATCAGTCCTTGACCGAGTGTGTTCCGACCTTGAAAAAATCGGTTACGCAGTCCAACCGATTATTATACCGGCTTGTGGCGTCAATGCCCCACACAGACGCGACCGAGTATTCATTATGGCATACGCCCCGAGCAACGGAAACACTGGAAGATCCAAAGAAGTTCGTGGATCGGAATGCCGATCGGGGTTACCATTGCACTCCGAACCTGACAACCCAGGTCATGTGGCGAACGCCACACGGGGAAGAAAAGAACCCTGGCCCGAAGGGTGGGCATCTGACAAGCCAGGTGAAACAACTACTACCAACACCCAAAGAACGGGATTGGAAGGGGCAGACACAGAGGGGGACCGACCAAACTACACACGGAGGGTTGCCAAATCTGGACAAAGGGGATGGCAAGCCGATTGGTGGGCAGTTGAACCCGAACTGGGTAGAATGGCTAATGGGATTCCCAATAGGGTGGACCGACTTAAATGTTTAGTCAACGCAATCGTGCCGACCGTGGCCTATCAGATATTGAATATCATAGCGAAAATAGAATCAAATAAGGGGGTATAAATAATATGTATGGAAGTATCATAGACAAAATACCGGATGAACTAAAGCCCGACCGGGAAGGTTGGGCCCATATCGCAATGGCAGCACTGATCGCTATACTGTTTAGTTCCCTGATCGTGTTGGCCCTATTGCCGGGCAAGGCTACCACTGCCGATGTAGGCAGGATAGACAATGCCCTAGAATCCCAGGCACAGGATATTGTCACCCTGGAAAATGCGGGGCCTTACGCCACCGCCGAAGACCTGGGCAACGTTAACATCGCCTTAACCAGCTACGCCCTGGATGTAATCGATCTAGGTTGGCGTGTCACTGCAAACGAAAACATCCTAGCCGGAATAATCGCTTCCCCGTATGAATGGCAGTTGGCCGATGAATACCAACTCCATATCAGTGGCAACGGCACGTTCACTGCCAATATACACCTATGCTTTGATCCAATGGTGTCTACAAATGCCACATCTTACGGCGAAGCGGTCGCGGCCTTCTATGCTTCGATAAACTGGGTAACGGCGAACCATGATTACATCCCGGTGGTCACTTACGATGGCACGGAATGGTCGGTCGCCCGGGCGTGGTTCAGCATCGAAACATTCACTGTGGCCACCGAAAAAACGATTGACCTAACAGTTGCAGGGTTGAATTCGACCTATGCCGTGGGGTACACGTACGCCGAGGTATACAGGTTATGAACATAAAACCGATCTACGCCATATTGATAGGGGCAGCGATTGTACTAGGCTTTCCAATTATAGTGGGTTTAATCGCTGCCCACTTCACCGGAATAGAAATTGGGGTAGCCACCGGCCTGATTCTGTTAGTTATAATTTTAATCATGGGGCATCGCTACATGGTGAAAATTAGAAACGACAACCGGGGTGATAAATGAACTTGGAAGGTGTTTTATCAGCACAATCGTACAGCCTTGACTACATTGGCATCGGGACAGGCGTACCCCATCGGCAATACTCTAGCAAACGATGTCGCGAATGTGGCGAACGCTTGATCATAGACGATTTTAATAGATCCTACTACGTCCTATTATGCGATAACACTAAATGCCACATATTCCGGCAATCACAGGGGAATATAGCGAAGGATCACGATCAACCAGGCGTATTGCGACAAATTATAACTTACCCTCATACTTATAGGCCCGGTTATGCTCTCGAAAAACATCAGAAGAAAATCAACTACCATAAATTACGTGACCTTAAAATCCCTTGCCGAGTAGCCGCACGTTGTTGTAGTAAGAAGCTAACCGACTTCCTTCTGAACCAGTTAACCCCACCACACGATGCAAAGGAAAAGTGAAGAATGAGTAACAAAGAGATTGACGAAGCTATTAGAGTTAATAAAATACTAGAAAGCAATCCGTTTGATGTGAAATGGAAGAAGTCAATTCAGCTAGGGATTGAAGCACTAGAACGATTGAAGGAAACCCGTGATTCAAATCCCGAAGCAATGCCTAAAGTCGCCTATCATTCATATTTACAGTTATTGCCTAGCGAAACGGAAGCCAAATCCACCACCTAAAAAGAGAAAAGAAGCAAAAGAGAAAAGAGATCAGATCAGATCAGAAGAAGAATAGAATAGAATAGAATAGAGAGACAACAACAAAAGTTACAAATAAACAGTGTTATTTGTTACAATGAAAGTTACAAGGAATAGGGGGATAGTATGACTAGACAACCAAGGCGATGGGTAAAGCTATATTGTTATGAACGATTGCACGGTAGCGTGAGTTACCAGTTAACCGAAGCGGAACAGTCGATATGGGATAAGTTACTATGCCTGGCCGGACTTTGTGGCAACGATGGCATTATTGCCGACCACGACTTACGCCCGTACCCCCGGGAATTCGTAATTCACGAACTCCATGCCGATCCCGAGGTATTTGAAACGACCATGCAGAAATGTATAGACGAAGGGCGAATAACTGAAGATGGGCAGGGCATCCGTATCACCAACTGGAACAAATATCAATCAGAATATGATAGGCAGAAGCAATACAGGGATAAAAGGGATCCCCACTTATATGTTGGGCCAGGCCGGGCAGAACAAATAAAAGCTAGTGTTGAAGCCGTCAATACTGAAGAACATATGAAAGCCTGGGAAGATGCCCACCCAGGCAAAACGCATCCGGCAAGGGAACTCCAAAAAAGGACGGAGGTTTAGCGTTGCCTTCTGCCGTTAGTCCTACGCCTTTTGCCGTTAGTTCTACGCCTTACGAACGATAGCGTCCGCCCGTGCTTGATCCGTGCAGTGGTAACCCCCATAGGTACTTCTATTAGGGGCGGGATTCTGCCCATTGCTCGAAGCGTTCGCATTGGTGCCCTTCTACCCTTCGCAATCAGGGACGCATAACGTGGGCGTTTCCTAGAATATACAACATCCGCACCCGCCTTTCCCCCCTTCTTGGTTCGGAACGGGGGGAATACGCTAACCCAGTATAGCCCTTGCTTCCAGGTCGCTAGTGCAGGACCTTTGCGTATAGCTTGCTTCTCTGATTTTATTTCACCCTTGCCAAGCCGTGACCTTGTTATCTTTGTTGGCTTGAATAGCCGTTCTATACGTTCTAGCCGTTCTAACCGTTCTAGCCGTTCTAACCGTTCTAACCGTTCGCCCCGTTCTGCCCGTTCGCCCCGTGCTGCCCTGTCGGTACGCACTGCCCTGTCGGTACGCACTGCCCTGTCGGTACGTGCTGCCCTGTCGGTACGTGCTGCCCTGTCGGTACGTGCTGCCCTGTCTTCCCTTCTTGCCCTGGTTGCTACCTGGGTTCTGGCCGCTACCCGTTGTGCTGCCCTTGTTGTCCTTGCTCTACCAGTTAACAATATGGGTGTACCCTGCCTGGCCCTGAACCCTGCCCGAGTTCCACCCAGTACCCTTATTCCTGATCGTGCCACTGCTGCTGACAAACGCCGACCGCTACGTGATAGTTCGTATGCCCTTTGTAAGCCCTTTGCTACGTCGACATTTTCGGTAGCTTTGAGTATACGAGCCAATTCATCTATTTGCGTCTTGTTTAGCCCCTTTGTTACAGACTTAATCTTCAGGGGTGTTCTGAATGGTTGCCTGAATACTTCGGCAATGCCTTCAAGTTTTAGCCTGGCAATTTGCCTTGCCTTTAGCGGCCGATCAAGCCATATTTCAACCCTTATAGCTTCAGGCCCAATGTATGTATAGAGCTTCTGCACCGGTGGACTGATCTTTGTTCCTACTGCAAACTTGGCTTCTATTTCTGCTGCACCGCGATAGGACTTGCCGGTTGCAATGATTTCCTTGGCCTTATCAGGGCTAATGATACGGAACACGGGCTTGTACGCTTCCACCGTTTGCTGTAAAACATCGGCAGCTTTTACGTTGCCGCTACCTTTCAGAGCATCTACTAGCCGTGCAACCTTCTTGCTACTTAAAGCGCTTATCTTTTCCGGGTCGCCAATCAGCTTGGCCTTTGTAAGGGATCTATATACGTCTGTGGGTAGTCTACTATCCAGGTTGATGTGAACGATCTGATTGTACCCGATCTTTGTTTTAACCATTTCCCGGCCGGCCCCGGCCGGTCTGATTTCAATGGGCAGATTGAAGGCAGTTTGGTTGGCGAACCGGGGTAGTGGTTCGTGGGCTACGAATAGCCCTTGTTCGGTTATACCCACGCCTGGTTTCCCCTTCACTACCATTGGTTTTCTGAAAGTGCCACCCCAGGGTGTGGTGTGTACCACCCCACCTTTAACTTCCCTCATTAAAGGTGCTGTATTCAACTGCAATTCGGCCACAACCTTGCCCGCCTTGTTCCTTAATTGCACTATCGGGGTATCACCCGAAGCGGCCAGTTTCATTAGCTTGTCACGGGCCCGTAGGAAGTCGTCGGCACTGGAAGCTGATGTTAGCTTTAGTCGCACAGTTGATTGGGTAGTGCTTAACACTACGTCGGGAATCTTCTTCCAATCCCCTATGTTAGTAACGAAGCTACGTAAGTCTTTGAGCCCTTGTTTGGTTGTAGCGATAGGATGCATTAAGGTTGTTATTGGCCCCTTCGCCATAGCAATCAATTCTTTGCCAACACCTTTAGCAGCCCCAATAACCCTGGCACCCCTAGTTATACTGATAGCACCCCGAGCCCCCCTTACTGCACTAGCAGCCATTGGCAATATGAACAGGGCAATGTCTGCCGCTACCCAACCTATGCGTTCACCCAGGGATAGGTTATCCCAGTTCCTTGATACATAGAAGAAGGGAACTAGAACATCCCCCGCTATCAATCCCACATCTTTTGATGTGATGCCAGTTTTCTGATCCTGTGTTGGTTCGTACTTCATGGCCCTTTCAATAGCATCTTCAGTGAACAGATCTCCGGCTTGCGTCTTGGTGATTTTACCTTCGTGCAGTGCTTCCGCTAACCTGTATCCTTCGTCGGTTTTATAGGGTTTGAGGGCTTCGAGGGTATCCGATACATTCACTGCCCAGTTGTAAGTGTCTTCACCGAATATTTCCTTCAGTGGGGCATTCGGTATGTGCCTGTCCTGGACGATAGCCAATACATCGTAGTTGCCTTCCTTATCCTTGTAATGATCCAGGGTAAGGTATAATCCCCTTTGGCTAATAGCCCGATTCACGGCATCGTTATTGAATATTTCTTTTAGTACCCGGGGCTTAATATCATCTAGCATCCTAACAAGGTCCAAGCCGTCACCGGCTATGTATTCGTTGTTCCACTTGCTGCCTTTGTCCGTTAAGTAGTCCTTTGCCATCCTTTGATTGTCGTTAAGTCCCAATACGTCCGCATCCTTGGCGTTGGGTGTATCATCGGTGATTCCCTTGATCTTCCTGCCGATGCTAAAGATTTTGTATCCCGCCGCTTCAACTTTATCTTCGGCGGCCTGTATTGTGAATGCTTCAACGGTGAGTATGGTTGCACCGCTACCTTCCCGCACCTTCACGTTGTATAGCTTCGGGGTAAAGTATGCGTCAATGACGGGATCGCAATAGCCGCCTTTGGTACCTATGGCCAGGGCTTCCTTACGGCTTGCTATTTCATCACGGGTAAGTCCAATAGCGATTTTAACTTTGGGGGCCGTGGCACTAATAGGTGGCAAGTTGCCACTGATCATAGCTTCTATGTCGGGATCGGGTATACCGTACTTCCTGCCAAGTTCCCGGGCAGCGTCCATGGAATCGGCATTCTTTATTCGCAATAGGTTGATTTGGGATACATTGCCAAGGTGCCTTGACCAGGCAGTTGTGTTGAACGATATTTGAGGGCTAGGCGTAGGGGGTGGTGGTGGTGTAATATCATCATCCTTTTTCAAGAAGGCTTTGATAAAGGTTTTCCCCGCTAGCTGCCTTCTTGCGTGTGGTGTTTCAGGCCGTACGATTCGTTTCAGTGCCATGGTTCACCCCCTTTGGCTTTTACGTTTCCTGCGATTGTCTATGATCTTCAACCATTCTCGTTATTCCCAGTATGAATAGTAACAGGCCAATGCCCATTAACGGAAGCCCTATCCTGGGATCATACGATACCGAAGACGCCCCCCAGGTTATTATGGCGATCGAACAAATAACCCGAAGCCATGTCTTCTGCCATACTGCCAGGACGCATAAGAGAATGATGAAAAGAAGCTGCAATACTGTCATATCGCCACCCCCTATGGTGATATTGAAGAACCCGCCGAAAGTGGCGGTATCGGTGTAGTCACTCATGTTGGCACCCCAGATTGAATCAGGATCAATGGTAGCTTCTACGGTAGCATTTACTGTGATATTGCCGGTGAATTCTTCTATAACATGAAGTTCCGTAGATCCATAACACGTAGGATTGGATGATGTTACTTCGGCTACATATACGCCCAGTTCCGATGGCACGGTGAAGTCATATTCGTACAATCCTTCACTAGCAGTAATATAATCCATGCTAACGCCGTCCAGTTCCTTGTTGCCGTCCGTATCCCATAGCGTTAGCAATACAGTTGCATTGTTAACAGGCGAGCCCGCCCCATCTAGCACCTGGGCGTAGAACGTTGCATCTTCATCCGGGTAATAGTCCCCCGCCAGTACCACGGTAGGTACTAGAACTAGGATTATCGCCAGGACTACCAGTAAATATTTCACTTGATCCCCAAAAGTTCCTTGATCTTGGCTACATCATTTTGTAGTGCTAAAATATCTTCCTGCTGCTGTGCTATCGTTGTTTGTTGTTCCTGGATTATAAGGTAAAGTTCTCTGATGCCCTGTTCGTTTTGGGATATTCTACCGCCCATGCTAATCCCGCTACACCCTGGGATAACATCGTTCTTTTCTTCTGAAGTTAAGGTGTTATAGAATTCATACGGTGTTATGTCAGATGATTCAAACCGTTCCAACAGGTATTTGGGGAAGTCATAGCCAGTTACCTTCACACCTTCCATGAAAGTGTCATAATCAGGTGCCATCTTACCGCCAGGTGGCAGTATTCCTTCATGCCGCATGATTTCCTCAAGGGCTGAACCGCTAACATTTTCATCCCAGTAATGCGTGTATTCTATGACGTCATGGCAGTAAATATAGCCGTCAACTGTGCCACCACAACTACCCAATCCGTTATCAACACACAAGGCACCATCATAAATCTCCATATTATTGTAATCATCAAAGTGGAATCTAACAGAACCGGTATTCTGAAAGTTCAAATCTCCATCTGAATCAACCCCTAGCTCCCACCCTTCAGTTCCACTCCATTCTTGTATCCCGATCGCTTCCCCCCCGGAATCTGTTTTAACGAACAATGGTTCTAGCGGGCTAGCGTGTCCAATGCCTACTCGATTGTATGCACCATCTACAAAAAGAGTGATCCCATCTATTCTAACGTCGTCGTCCGGGCTGATATAAATGTCATCATCCGCTTCAAGGTATAAATCACCGGCAGATTCGTGTATCCTTGTATTATCATTCGCAAAAGAAATATCGCCCCCGGCAACTAGCAGTATATCCCCATCAACTCCTACCGTAAGCTTCGTGGCACCCGCATATTGAAGCCTAAATAGGTTTGTTCCTGTCTGTGGTGCAGCAACATTTATTCTAAAGCCGGAGACTTCACTTGTGGTTGTTACTGTCAGAACCGGGGCCCTACCGTATAAATGAAGATCAGAAGCGGGGCTATCAGTTCCAATGCCTACATAGCCACTTGTGTCCATAACAAGCCCGTTGTTCCAAGTTACAGCGTCGCCAGCGGCTATACCACTATCATACCTAAATTGTAATAAATCGCCAATCTTATAGATTTGGAAGTTAGAACCAACATCAGAACTCCTCCAAGCCCCATCATAATAGGCATCGAAACTTAAACCTGAATTATCGTGGCCCCAATGAATTTGTTGAAATACGGGATAATCATCAGAATCTACGGTATACTGGATATGAGGACCAGCCGCACTGGCAGCAGGGCCCTCTATTGCAAACTTAGCATACCCAACTCCACCGTGAGGAATAGTTGATGTCCCAATGCCTACCTTGCCAGCGTCATCAATTACCATTACTTCCGAACCGGCGGTATCAAAGCGTAGTATATCTTCATCGGCCGATTCTTCCGTTTGAATGCCTGTGTCTGTATCTGCATCCCAAATTGCAGATACCGTGGCTACAACATCTGTGGTTTCCCATTCCCCGGCTACATCATTCCAGGTTATCACTTGCCCATCCGTGGGGCTACCCGCATTAACATCGTCCAGATCATCCAGGGATAGCACTAGAATATAGTCTACCCACATTGCCGCGGTCCCATTCCAAACCAGGAAGGCACCATTACCCGGGGAACTGGCGTCAACGTCCGTTAGATCGTCCAGGGCAGGATTAGGCCGGACAATCACAACGTCTTTGGCCAGTACCGGTATTGCCGATGCTAGTACCAGGCTTATCAGTAGTAACGCTATTGCTATAAAATGCCATTTAATTCTCATATCGTTTCACTCCCTGTCGGTATCGTTTCACCTTCTGTCGGTTTTGTTTCACCCCCTGTCGGTATTGGTTTGGCAATTTCGATCACGTTCTGCCCGCGGTCTATTCTTGCCAGGTAACCCTTGCTGTCGGTTGCCAGTTTATCAAGGTTTCTGATAAGTTTTTCCACACCCTTCAGTTTTGTTCTTGTCAACTTGCCCATCCCCTTTTCGAGTTCGTGTATTGAAATCACCCACTTGTTAGGCTGATCCTCCAAGATCGCTTTGCTTCCCTGGGCAAAGTCTATGAGATTGTTGCCCCAGGCACGGTATTCGGCCTTTAGCAACGTATTGAATTGCTCTATTTCCTTTTGTTCTAGGGCTAGGTTGTGTTCACCACTGGTATACATCTTCTTGTCGTCCATATCGAACACCATCTTCCCCCCAACTATTTCCACCTTCTTGGCCCACTGCCAGGGATCGAATATCTGATAGGTATTGTATAGCGGCCATAATTTGTGGGCCATGCCGATGGCTTCAGGCCATACCTTCCCCCGCCAACCGGTGAATATACCGCTATTATCCTTGCACTGGTAGAGGAAGTTAGTTCCCTTGTATACTTGGTGGTCCCTGCCCCATTCCGTCCAGTACGAATCCTGCGACCACACCATCAGATCAACCTTGTTCAATATGACAGTGGGCAAAGTCGGTGATTGTGTGTCCAATAAGACACGAAGGCCACGCTTACGCAACTGGCTTAAAAACTTTTCAACCATTATATTACTGGTACTCATGGCACGTTTCCGTTCAATCCAGGTGTCTACTTCGCCAATGCCAACCACGGCTTCTTGTAACGAACTGTCAAAACTCAATAGAAATTCCAGGTCCAGTGGTCGTGCCTTATTATCGCATCCTATTTTTTCGGGATATAGTTCGTAATTGGTAAAAACGTGAAGCCCTGCCTTCAGTGCCTTCAGTAACTTACGAGCCACCCTTACGGATTTGCCACCACCCCGGGGACCTAACACCAGTTCAACGTATTCGCGGGGGAAGTAAGTACGTAGTCCTTCGGGCAACCCCACGGTTTCCTTTGTCATAGCTTCAAGGAAATCATCGGTTTCAACCGGTTCTTCATCGCTACGATCAATTACTGCTCTACTTGATTCATTCATCCGGTTGTCTATCTTCCCCCTTTGTTCCTCTTTTCGCCGGGTTAAGCAGTTGTTGCCCATTGTGCTGTGAAGGCATTGCTGTGGGGACAAGCATACGTGATAACCCCATTAGAAATTCATTCCTGGCGAACCCACCTTCACCTAGCCCTGCACCCATCATGTTGATTACGAATGCCTGGCCCTGGGGGTTATCCCCGATCAGGGTTGCCGCAAGTCCATAATACCCGCGTAGCTTTTCCTGAATTCGGGACCTGATAAGAGTTCCTGCCAAGGGTGCTAGTTTTTCAGCTTCCGATGGTAGGCGTATAAGTTCCTTTTCGGAACCCGAACCCCCGAGGGGGGCAAAGGTTCCCAGTTCATCTTGTTTTCCCCATCCTCTATTCACTGACATAGTTGTATCCTTTCATGCCATCGACATTACTATCAGGAAGATCACGAATACACAGGCTACGATTGCTATTGTTGGCGTCATGATTTTTTTCGCCTGGTCTATCAGGGATGGTTTGGGCAGGGTTTCCAATTCGATTATCTTTTCAATAGTCTGTGCCAGGGTAACGGCCAGGGAATACAATTCCATGGAAGACATACCCATTTCCCCTTCCTTCGGTCCGGGATCGGGGAAGGTAACAGGGCTATACCCGCCGTTGCCGGTGTTGACAGCAACATATACTGGTCGGCCGCTTTCATAGAATGTGTAGGGCCCATCCCCATCCGTTGTATTCTTTGTGCCTTCCTGTATTGCCTTAATATCTTTTGCGGCATCGGCACCTTCCAATATTTCAAAACCTGTTTTCTTGACCAGGTAGATTCTGCCTATAAGGGTATTGAGTTGTTCCCCGGCGGTAAGAACCGCTTTCTTCTTAACTTCCTTGGTTTCTGCCCTTGGGTCTTCCTTCGTTTTTACTGCCATGTATCACCTTCCAAATATTTTCTCAAACAAACCAGTTTGCAGGGCGTATAGCAACCCCAAGAATATCACCCCCGCAACGGCTATTAGCAGGATTGTAGACATTTTATCGAAGCGGTCTAGTAAATCTAGCCGTTGAACTGCCTTGGAACATCCTTCGCTAATTGCCCCTTCCTTGATCTGATCCTTCTTATGTTCTACTTTCGCCCATGTTAGGGTGCTTAAACTAAACGGCCTGGCCATGTTTTCGTATAATAGGGTAGTCAAGCCCTGAAATTTCAGTTTCCCCCTTCTGAACCTGATGAAGTTCCCCATACATTGCGGGAAGGAATCGTATCCCAGTAGGTTCTTGGCGTCTAGCAGGAATGTCCCCGTTGATTCCAGGTTACGGTGCATCAGGTTTTTATCTTCACCAAGAACTATGCAGTGGATATTAAAACTTTCCTTGTTCTTCTTATTGAAAAATCCCATTTGTTCTACTCCATTTCATCTTTCATATTCCTTAAATACAGAAACCCGGCTTTAGGGAAGCTTGTACCCAAAGCCGGGTTTCACCCATAGTACCTCACGCCGCAACTAGATCTAGAATCTGCCGCGTACTGCCTTGAACCCGACCATGCCGGTTATGAAGGTAATACCCAGGACGTATAGTAATGGTACTAGTCCTAGGAACGCGGCCAAGCCGGTATATGAAGCTATGTCGGCACGGGCAAGCAGGGTGCTTGTTTGCGTAATGACCAGTGGAAGCATTATAACGGCCACAATTACCACAACGGTCGTAAGGATAGTACTCTTCACATCCATCGATTCGCCCCGGTAACCAATCCAAATCAGTACACCGCCGAATAGAACCAGGCTGATCATCATCAGCAACGGGAACAGAGTAAGGATTGATTCACCGCCGGGATAAAGTGTCCAGTTAACGGCTGAAGCCCCACCGGTAAGCAACGGGCTTACGGTGTCCATGGCAATGCCCAACATGATCAGACCAACCACAATGGATATAACACCAAGTATGATCGTCTTCAGATTGGCAGCACCACCACTCATGCCACCTACACCTTGTCCTTTTCTTGACATTCTTACACCCCCTTAAATTGGTGTATGACTAAATCCCTGTCGACCATCAGGGACGGTTTTAACCCGTTCCTTCTTGGAACGGTTGCACCCAATTAACCACGCCGACTACTTTTGACCGACGAAAACATCGACCACAACCCCATAACAAACAAGCCGACAACTAATAGAAATGGCATGACACGGTAGAAACCGGACACACCAACGAATTCCTGATGTTCTGTTCTAACGTAACTGATGGTAAGGATTCGCGATGCTGATGGTTCTAACCCCGTTACCAACACATCGTAATCATCTTCTTCATAGGAAAGCACCACCGGCGTATCGTTTCCGTTATCGGAAGAAGCTGTGAGATCGGTCAAGTCCTGATACCAGTGTTCAAACGATAGGGTTTCCGTGGTATTTGTCACCCCCGCCCCGGTTGAAACGCTAAAAGGTTCGGAATAATCTTCGGTTAGGGCATCGGAAGTTGTGGGAATTAGCATATAAACAATCAGGAAAAGCCCCACCACCATACAAACCACGGCCATCAGGACGTTTTTCATACAATAATAGTGTTACATATGAATATATAGGTTTCCATACCCAGTTTGGTTGGGTATGGAAACCTTTTATTTAATGATATATAATAATTACATGGTAATGCCTAGGGTTAACACCGGTGGCAAACCATGTGTAGTAGCCGTTATTCCATTCCGTAATGAAAGGAAGGTATCGCTAGTTTCTGAATTCTATGATACCTGTGAAACCTTCCGCTATCCCGAAATCTATGCATTGAGTAGGGCTTTGAGAATAAGCACTAGCACAGTGGAAAACTGGAAATATAAAATTACCTTCCCTAGATGGGACATAGCAATAGACGTAATCGAATGGGTAAGGAATGGCAAACCGATGGTTAAGATGTCACCTGTTGAACTGGCAACTCCAATAATGTAGTATGGAAAAGAACAAGCTAGTGAACCCGGAACGGCAATGGATTAGGCTTCAGGAAATCGGACTATGCCTAGTCCTGTCAATACCAATTATTATAGCAACCATTGCATATTTCTTTGGTTACACCATCCGAGGGTCCACCGCAATCAACATTATCAATATAATGATTGTGCTTATTCTATTACTTGGTGCAGGAGGGTTAGCCTGTATTCAATATGGTGCTGATGAACGTCAGAAGCTAAAAGATAAGAGGTTAGAAGATGAAAAGATGCAGGAAGTGTGATCACAAAGGTGTCGACCGACTAAAGGATCCTAGTTATGGTGCTTTAACGGTCGATCAATGCCCTGAATGCGGCCACTTTGCAGTTGAAATAAAGCAAGGGGGGGGGCTATTGATTAAACGGTTATTAGTACCGGTCCTGGTTGCTATATTATTGCTACTTGTTAACCCTGCGAGTGTAGCGGCCCTAGAACCACAACCGGATACTTTATCAATTCAGGGAATCGTGGCCTATCAAAACGCCAATGAATCGGGCGATCAACTCTACATAATAACTTACGAGATAGTCGGCAACTATACCCAAAATGCCGACCAGTTGTTTCTATTCAGGATCCGTGAAGGAACCGATGAACTGGATACCACCACGCCCTTCCCATTCTATGAAGGAGGGTACGGCCTTGGTGTTGTATCCTTCTACTTTGAGCCCGGTGACACACCAACCTGGGAAGGCGACATATCCGTGGAAATTGTCGGTAACCCCCTGGTGGATTGGGACGGGGTTGTGCCTAGCACTTCCCTGGACTTCATAACATGGAACACCGGTACAACTGCCGAAGTGCAGGAACTAATCGGGGCTAGGATACTTTACCTGGCAACCATCCTGGGGCAGGATTGGGGCGTTGAACTGGTCACCACGGTTCAGGGTATTACTTCGTTAACCAGTGCAGGGGCTTCGTATTTTCAGGTAGTGGTTCCCTTTGCCCTTGAAATGGTGCCGACCATCTTCGGACAGTATATCTTCACCCCTGATTACCCCATCGACCCCAAACCGCCTTCTAATGATTATGCCGATGAACTGATGGAAGGCGTACGTGGTACCATTTTTGACTTGGGTCCGGGGGCCAGGGAATGGGGCATGAGTACCGGGGCTTTAAGTGCGTTCCTGTGGTATAGCTTCTTCATTGGCTTATTCATTATGCTAATGCAAAGAAGGAAGCTAAACCGGGGAACTATATTGCTATTCTGGCCGATAGTGGTGGCAGGGATGTTCTTCGGGGTACCGTTAACCGTAACAATCATAGCTGCCTTCTTCTGCCTGATAAGCAGCGTTTGGGTATTCTACAAGGGGACGACATGAGAAAAGCATTACTGGGGTTTTGCCTGGGCATCTTTTTAGTCACCGTCATGGTGGTGCCCGTCCTAGCAGCATATTACGCTTATATCAACGTAAGCGAAGATGAAGGCAACAGTTATGACGACCTGGCCGTTACTTGCCCTGCCAATATAGACGCCCTTCTTCAGGGCGGGTACATAACAACAACGGCACTTGACACCAGGGTATTGACGGGTAGCGGGGAAGCCCTGCCCCACATGGTTGCTGAAGACAGGGTACTGTTTATCACCGACCTGGACGCCTATGAAGATAAGTCGCTAATATTCTATACTGGGGCCGCGTCATTGAGTAGCTTTCCTATAATAGTGGGCTATGATGGTTCACTCACAACATTGGATGATGCCGACCTGGAACATAGCATGGTATCTGAAGTGCTAATATCCGGGCTATTTGATTCTTCAGGGGGGGCAGATCGGAATATTCTGTATAAGGAAGAAGCGTACCAAATCGACGTTGACGATGCCGATACTCTTACTGTGGCATGGTTAGAAGCCGGGGACACTGCACAATGGGAACTGGAATATGGCAGTTACACGGACGGGGCTCACACGATCTACGTATTTACAAACGGGCTTGTTGCCTACCTATACGTGGATGTCTTCGACGTGGCCAAGGATACTGAAAACCTATTTGACAAGACTTCGTATCAAATACTTAACAAGTTGGTTACATACCCGGCTTGCTTCTACGATGAAGGATATTACTGGGTATTCTACCGGTATAACAGTTCCAATATCGGATACATGACTTCCCCTGACGGGGTAACATGGAGTGGCGAAAATACCGTTGCCGTTGCCGGTGGGGATTCCATGGCAGAGTGTGACTTTACAATGCGTGGCGAATATATCTATATTGGTTATCGCGACACTGCCGGTGACGACAACATAAGATATAGAAGGGGGGATTTAACATCTGCCCCAGGTATAACCTGGAGTGACGTTTGGCAAACGGCAGGGACGGAAACTACTATTGGCGGTGCTATACTCATAACAGTTGATTCCAATGGCTACCCATATATTACTTATGAAACAACTAACAACCGTGGCTATATGACGAAATCTTCCGCTAATGATGGCACCTGGGTAACTGATGGCGGCTATCCCTGGCAGATATATTACACTGGCGGCAATCCTTCTAATCCTATGGACTTTGACTATTATCCTGATAGCAATAAGCTGCTTTTTGTGTGGCATCAAAGGAATGTTTCCGGGTATTGGACGAATACTTTTGCCAGGTACTTCAACGGTTCTTCGTGGGAATCGCAGGATGATATTAGTAGTTACACTACCGGCATGGGTGCGGCAACCTTGGCCGCAGATGCGAACGACAATATGTATATCGGTTGGTGTACTACCCTGGGCGTTGGCGGCGATGATCCCGATCAAACCGTAACGGTTCGGTATTCTAATGAGACTTACGAAGAAATACCCTTGAATGAAGACGGCGACCATACACCCCAGTTATGCTATAACGAAAATACCGGTGTGCTTTATATTCTGTACGGCTATCGCAATGGTGCCGATTGGGTGTATTGTGTTACTTTGGATACTATCGCTATGGAACTGAATGTCCCGGTGCAAATGACTGAACTTCTTGGCAATGGCCCCTTGTACGGTGTTGCCCCTTACGAAGACCATATCGGCTTTCTGATGGATGATCAAGTTAACACATTCCATAATACGATTGACCTTACTTATTATACCTGGAATGACAATTCTAACAACTGGACATGGATGCAAAACAACGTCATGCCCTACGCCAATGAATTCCAAATGGCGATCGACGGCGTTTTGCAGTTGCAATATATACCCAGTTCTATCATCGTTGATGATACGCTACCTGATGAAGAATCAGACCACGACGCAATATTCAACTGGGGGACTAACCCCACGGGCGTTTTAGCGTCCATGGGGCCCTTACAATCCGAAGAAGCCTATGATTCGTCCTATTACTATCAGAACCTTCAACCTGAACCACAGGACATAATCAAGCCCGAGCCCCCGGTTGCCAGTGGCGACGTGGACATAGAAGGACTACGTGACAACCCGATGTATCCCCTAGTCGCTATTATGAGTGGAACGCCACTACTCACTGAACGTCTATCTTGGCTTCTACTGGCATGGTTCATAGTGGTAGCGGCCATGATAGGGGTACACCTGGGGTTTGACACAAGGCCTGATTCGGCCAAGCCACAACACTTTATACTAACAACCGTAACCGGGCTAGGGCTTTCGATACTATTCTATTCCATGGGCATCTTCGCCTGGCCAGTGATCTTGCTAATGGCTTTTGGGCTAACGGCAGCGATAGTATGGGAACGACAACCGGTAATGTGAAGGAACTATGGGACATAGATTACTAATAACGGCACTGATCGTATTCATAGGGTGTTCCATCCTAGCATCTATACTTCAGGGGGGTGGCGGCATCGTTTCAACCGTACTGGCCGAGAATATCACAAGCAATTCCACCACGGTCACCGTCGATAGTACCGAATTATTCACCAATCAGGACATAATACGGATCGGTGACGAAAAGGTACTCTATTCTTCAAAAACGGACACTACGTTTACGGTCGGGGACCAGGGCCGCGGGTACGATGATACTACTGCCAGTGACCATGAAGCCGGACGCCAGGTGTATAGCACCGAAGCGGGGGTGCTGAATGACGCCTTCGGGTTCAACCTGGGTGTAAGCGTTGAAACCGGTGGCGTTTGGGGTATCGTAATGTTGCCGATCAACTTCTTCATCCACACGCTACCACACCTGGCCGTTCTTAATGCCAACCTTCTTGTAATTCCCGAGTTGGCCGTTATCGGCATATTTTGGTGGGGATTCGGCATTGCCCTGATAGTGGTAGCGGCCAAGGATCTAGCACCAATCGCAATCAGTATAGCGTTAGGAGTATTCGGGCTAGTCAGGCGATAATATATAAAGGGGGTGAATATGAACTTGGAGTTTATTTTTATACTAGGTTGTCTTGCTGCGGGGTTTGTCGTAGTGTTTGCCTTCCTATGGAGTGTTATACACGCTGAAGAAGCGGATACCGAAAGGTGGATTGAAGAAGGACGCGAAGCACTTCGGGCGATGGGGACGTTGGCCGACGCTGATTGACAAGCATGACATTATAGCTATAAGAAGGGGGTGATCAGAATGGCAGTAATTGTTGGAGAACAGGCAGGGGCATTGGGTGTATCCCAAAAGGTGCATACACAGAAAAGCACCGGCAAGGCAGTGACGGGCAGCATGGACGCCCAGGTAAAGCTACAAGACGCCCAGGAAGAAGCCAGGGAAGCCAAGGAACAAACCGAAGAAGTCAAGGAAGAAGCCCAGGAACTGAAGGGGATACTAGGTACATTAAGCCACGAAGATGCTGCTGAACTGTTAGCAGGGCTTGGTCTGCGAACTGATAAGCTAGAAGAACGTGTAGACGAAGGCCAGGCAACCCTTGAGACTATGAAGGAAAGCCTGAATCCTGCCATTGCCAAGTTAACGGCACTGATCCCAACAACGAAGGAAGGTCGTAGCGAAATTACCCACATCACCAAAGGCCAATACAGAAAAGTTTGGGGCAGAGATCCGCGACAGGAAATATTGACCAAAGATGGCAAAAGCGTCAGATGGGAATATGCCCTAGATGAAGTTGCCCAAGAACTCCACCTAGAAGACAAGGCCAGGACCGAAGGAAAGAACCCTGACGAATACCTGAAGAACCTGATTGAAGAAGCCAGGGACATGAAGGCGTTGGTCAAGGCGACCGAAGCTGAATTAGAATCGGATGAACAAACGCTTAAAGCACTTGAACGACTAAAAGGGGCTATCAAGGCTAGGTCTACAAAGCAAACTACCGGTCCCTTGCTACGCAAGATAGCACAACCCAAGATCAAACCGTCCGTTAAGCCTAGGCCTACTACCCAGGCAAAGAAGATTCTAGCCAGTGTCGCACAGGAATTGATACAGAGAACCCAGGCTAAAAGAAGCCCTAGGGCTATTGCCATGGACAACCTTCTACTTGCCAAGAAGATACACCCCCTAGTGAATGCAGAAGCCTGGGCCAAAAGTCCGAACCGAACCGATATACGTGGTGTTGACACCCCCGGCAGGGGCAAGATAGTTTCCGGCGTGGCCTATGCCGACAAGGGCAAGAAAAGATTATCTCGAAAACGTCACCGGGGGTTCAAAAAAATCCGATATACATAAAAGAGTGCCCACAATTATCCATAATAGCTGTAAAGCATCCCCGTTTTTCAGGTTCATTCACGTATAACCTCTTGACATATCTTATCCATAACAGTTATTATGTATATAATATGGGAAGAGGAAAAGCAGCCACTGGCTACCCGATTTATAAATGCCGTATTTGCAACGAACAATTCATACCCAAAGGGCTTAAACGGGTGATATATCGGTCTATGGCACCCCTGAATCCCTTCAAACCGACAGTCATAACAATCTTCGACGGTGAAGTTTGGCACGACATACCATTGTTAACAGACCATCGCTGCCGGGAATACTCTCTTATGGGCGTTGCCGACCTAATTGGCTTATCATTATGAATATCTCGATCCTCCTTTCCTTAATATTGGTGGGGGAAGCCTGGCTAACTTCCCCCACCAAGGGGCGATTGTTAAAATGATAATTAGTTCATGGATAATTCGGGCAACGTTTTGTAGGTTGACAGGCTTTAGGGAGTGGAATTCCCCAAAGGGCTTTAGGGACCTACGATCGTGGGCATTATGGGTGTGGAATGAATACGACGATTGGCTATTTGACGGAATCCATGGCTTTAGGGTATTTGGCTTCGAGTTTTCCACCGAACCAAAATGGCTAGACAAGTTATGTTGGAAGGCTTTGCCTTTGATAAGGCAATATGTTATTCGCCGTCTTCCAGTTATTAGGTATATTGAGGATGAAGGCTAATAGCACACAGGCAGTAAGATTAGGCGATGCTCAACTTTGCCCGGTTTGTAATGGAACTGGCAAGGCCACTAATAACCAATGCCATGGCTGTCAGGGCATTGGTTGGATTGTAATATGGCGTGACTTAGCCCCTGTCATAAAGTCAATACCCGCTATCAAATCAATGCTAAGTCCTGATGGTTCTAACCCCTATGCCGATACCGAAAGCCCGCTATTTGCTCACGGACCACCACCACCCATACTCCATGAAGGCTGTCCCCCAGGGTGCCATACAGGGAAGCATACCCATCATACTACCGTACCATGGCTATATGGCGATCCTTACAAGCATACTTGTACACGATGCGGGTATGCAGCAGGGGGGCTATCGTTCGGAATGAAAGGCATAATCTACTTATGTGATTGTTGTTGGGAAGAATGGGGGCAGATTTATAAATCATCCCGAATTGAGAAATTCATTTTCGAAGGGGGAAAAGGATGAAGCATACCCACCACTACGTTATCACCGCATTCGCCACGCCGACATTAATAGGATCAGGAGTTGCAATCATGGAGTTTGGTAATTGGTTCATGGGCCTTATTGCTGTAATAGCCGGAATATTATTAGCCTTGTCTACAATTAAGCTGATAAAGGCAGGGGTATTCAAGGGTGATAACCCCAACCAATATTGGTGATAAGGAAATGAGTTATAACACTCTAAACAGTTACCAATATTTTAGGCGAATAACCTATGATGGGTGGCAATTTATTCCCGTATGCCCTGAATGTGGGCGATTTGCAAAAGCTGATGATGCCATTTTTGTAAACGGCCTGGGGGAATATAAAGACCAACCTAACGCTACTTGTAGTAAATGCGGCAGGGTTTCGATGCCTTGTGAAGGGTGTGTCTAAAATGAGTAGGCTTCGAAAGTTCCCAAATGATAAACGGTGTGAACAGGATTTAGGCTATGACGCTAATGAAGATTATCGTGGCTTTTGTGCTGAACCCGCCGTTATTCGGTGTAATGCCTGTGGCAAATACTTCTGTGAAGGGTGTTGGCAGGACCACCTAGAAATGACGGTAGTGAGTAGCCATTCCTGAAAGAATGAACAAAAAGGGGGGATAGAGAAAATGCCAAAGGTATTCAATAGGCGAATTGATAAAGTCCCAGTAGAAGCTATTTATGTTGGTCGACCGAGCAAGTGGGGGAATCCGTTTAGAATGACTGATCCTCTATTATATGGCTTGCCAAAAGAAGAGAAGCGGCGATTGGTGGTAGCTGAATATCGTAAGTGGCTGCTAGGTGATACAAGTTTGATAAGGCAATGTGGCGAACCGCCAAATGTAGTTGAATTGGAAGGCAAGGATCTTGTATGTTGGTGTTCTCCCTTACCTTGTCATGCTAACGTGCTTTTAGAATTGGCTAATTGCTCAAAGTTATGAAGGCAGAAGATTTAGTCAATTTAATAAGACGGAAATACCCGCTTGATAGACCGGATGGCCGTCAATCCCATGTGGTGTTAGAACAAGTGCCTGATGGGACAGGAACGTATCTTGGGCATTGGATAGATGCTGTGGTATTTAGCCTTTGGGCGTCAAAGGGGCTTACTAGGGCAGCCTTTGAAGTAAAGGTAACTCGATCTGACTTTATCAGTGAACTACAAAATCCACTAAAGCACAAATGGGCGTTAGATTGTTTCCACGAACTTTGGTTTGTTGCCCCCCAGGACGTAATTCAACTTGAAGAATTGCCACCTAACATCGGGTGGTTGTGTCCTCGCGGTAGCAAATTGGTCACCAAGCGACAGGCTGTGCGAAACCCTAATCCTAAATTGGATGATGTTTTACTGGCAGCCTTTATGAGAGCAGCTTCTAAGGAAATCACCAAGGTAAGCCGCACTTCAGCCACGGATATACTTGAAAACAGTGAGGAATATCGCAAAGCCAAAGTATATCAGGATGCAATAACGCAATTTATAAATCAACGGGGCAATACAGAATGGTTGGATCCCAAAACCACAGACGACGTAATTAAATGGCTAGACGATGCTACGATGGACAAACAGTTGAAGCAAGATAGAGAACATTTGATTGGAATTGCATCCCATTTCCAAAGGGAAATCGTAAGTATGCTAAACCTATTTTTAATCATAGCCAATAAGAGTTTAATAGCTCGGGATAACCTGGGCAAACATATCGTTAGTGCTTATGGCGGCCATGATGATGATTCTATTGAAATGCTGAAAGGATTGGCCCAAGATTCGAAGGCCCTTGATATACAAAGGCGATATGCTGAAACAGTAGAGTTAATAGTGAATTGGGATAGGGAATTTAAGGAAAAAGTCATTGAAAGTAGATTATAGGAGTGGTGAATATATTTGTTCCTATTGTGGTAGACGTTTCCCTTGCTTTGTGGCGAAGAAAGGGCCACCTGGATTTATAAGAACAATGAGCAGAAAATTATCAGGTGCAGCGAATTTTTATAGGCATGAGGATGCTTGTGCCAAGCGGCATTCCTGAAAGAATGTGAGGTAAGCATGGAAAATGGGGCTAGGTTTTCATCTGACAGGATTTATAGATACCGCTTGTGGCGAATATGGGATAGAAGGAAGGGGCTTGTATTATTTATTGGGCTTAATCCATCTACTGCTGATGAAAATGTAAATGATCCTACCATAAGACGATGTATTGGGTTTGCTATGAATTGGAGCTACGGTGGAATGTTGATGGGGAATATTTTTGCGTATAGAAATACATATCCCGAGACATTGAAGATATGTAAGATTGATCCGGTTGGTGAAGATAATGATGGTGAACTTCATGCCATGAATACAGAAGCTAAATCGACTGTCCTATGTTGGGGGAATGGTGGAGTTTATAGAGGGCGTGGCAATAAAGTATCTTGTGAAATGTTCCCCGGGGCTAGGAGTTTTGGATATACAAAACAGGGGCAACCCCTACACCCTCTATATTTGCCGAAGGATAAGTTGCTAGAACCTGAAAGGGTTTGTCCCAATTTACAAGATTGGTAAATGAAGAATGAAGAACGGAAAGCGAAGAAAAAGAACCAAGCAAAAGCAAAAGGAAGGGCGTATGTACCGAACCGCAAGGAAAGGGAAGGATCCTTCCCTGAATAGAAAAATAATAGGTATTACGAGGTAAAAATGGATAACAATGAATTATTTACAGAACCAATAGCGTCAAAGCTAGAAGGCATGAGAGCAACCGCACGGACAAAACGCCGTATAACATACGACTGCCTAAATGCCATTGTTACATCCGATAGGGTTAAATGCCGATGCAATCACTTCTTCAAGCGTCCTGGTGCCATGAATGGCGATGGTTCCACTGATTTACACGCTGTATTGAAAGGACGGTCACCGCTAATATGTGCTAAATGCACGGATTACGACCATAGCAAGGACGAATAAAAGGGGGTACTAGACATGGGCAGAACTAACATAGAATGGGTAAAGAACCCTGACGGTAGCCAGGGCTATACTTGGAATCCTATCACTGGCTGTCTTAACCACGACAACGGACTATGCAAAGGCGGTAACTTCCCCTGCTATGCCTACAAGCTAGCGAATGGGAGATTGAAGCCTTTGTATTTGGCGAATGATAAAGTAATACTCCCAATATCAGGAGTTGATTTTAATGAGTTGGCCGTCTGTCTTAAAGACCCCTTCTATCCCCGCTATTGGCAAGAGAGGGTTAGAGAAGAATTTGGGGCATGGACAGCAGGGGCTATCCCCAAAGGTATATTCGTCTGTGATATGGGCGACTTATTCGGTATCGGTGTGCCTGAACAATGGACACGAAGGGTATTAAGCCATATTGGTATGTCGTGGTATAGCGAACACCGCTTCTATATCCTGACGAAGCAAGCCCAACGACTCCCCGAGTTTAGCCCCTTCCCTGATAACGCATGGATAGGGATTACTGTCACGAATCAGCAAATGATGGCAGATGCTTTATTCGCACTACATAAAATTGAAGCTCGCGTTAAATATGTTTCCTTTGAACCTTTATTAGGCAGGATAGCTTTCGATATGCATAAGAACGCACCTGTTTGGTTCAGAGAACTTGATTGGATAATCATCGGGGCTTGCACAGGCACTTTGCCCGACATGGCATTGCTAGCCGAGAAGTATCCTGATTTATGGCTGGCTGGACATGATAACAAGATAACAGCACAGCCTAAGATCGAGTGGGTGCGAGAGATAGTCAAAGCTGCTGACAAGGCGGGAGTAAAGATTTTTCTGAAGGATAATCTGATGCCCTTATTCAAAAGGGGTGATATATGGGCAATTCCCGAATGGGCTAGCTTCAATGATTGGACAAGACAAGATATTGGCACAACTTTAAGACAGGAGTTTCCCAGGTGAAACAGCTTTGGACAGAAGGATTACACTACGAAGGCGGGGTTGCCATCGAACGGTTGGCGATCCGAACCCCGGTTTGGGACGGCAAAAGGGTGGGCATAGCCGTCTTCCGGGCCCACCGAAGCAACATTGTAGAAGTCAAGATATTATACAGGATCAAGTCGGGGAAGAACCTGATACCCCCAGTTCTAACGATGCGATCTAACAGGGTGTTAGAATATCAACGCCAAGTAATGAGTGGCGTTGAATTATGCCTGGTGCCGATTGCCGACTTTCAGGAAAAGAAGCAATGAAGATAAAGGACCTCACATTAAGCCAGTGGTTTGTAATCGTGTTCGTGTTAGTTCCCCTGGCAATAATACTAGGGCTAAAAGACACATTCGCCCCTAAATTCATAAACCTACTGGATAAGATAGAAGACAAGGCATTATCAAAGATTAAATGAAAACAAAGATCAGAACCATAAAATACTTATCCCAGGACGAACTTAAACGATTGTTCAAGGCTATCGACAAGAAGCGTGACCGTGCAATATTCCTGATTGCCTATCGCCACGGGCTTCGGGCATCCGAAGTCGGGATGATTCGCATGGAAGATGTAGACCTGTCCCAGGGAAGGATCAGAATCGAACGGTTGAAGAATTCCCTGGGCGGCGAACACCCGCTACAACCGGATGAAATGCGAATACTGAAAGCCTGGATGAAGAAACGCCAGGATACCATGCCCTGCCTATTCCCCGGGGCCCGGGGGCTTCCGATCCACAGGCAAACCCTGAACTGGCTTATGAAACGCTACGGAAAGAAGGCGAATATTCCGGCAGATAAACGCCACTTCCACGTATTAAAGCACAGTATAGCCACTCACTTGCTAGATGCGGGGGCAGATATAAGGTTCGTCCAGTATTGGATCGGGCATAAAAACATTATGAACACCGTGATCTACGCCCAGTTAAGCCATCCTACCCGGGACACCATGGCCAGGCGATTGTTTGCAAGCACTGACATTGTGGGGATGTAATTATGAGTTGGGCAAAGTCAATAGTCCACTGGCAGGATAGCGGACGGGTTTTCATTTCAGTGCCATTTACATGGTATTTGCCCAAG
>Ga0114922_10000975_pt1 | contig 27370 bp, 18 predicted proteins | sample AartaG_FD_100975 | JGI IMG/M metagenome (GOLD analysis project Ga0114922, IMG submission 100975) | Deep subsurface microbial communities from Aarhus Bay to uncover new lineages of life (NeLLi) - Aarhus_00045 metaG | ecosystem: Environmental > Aquatic > Marine > Oceanic > Sediment | place... | reverse complement strand
TGAGCGTCTCGGTCATGAACGGCGTGATGCGGGCGGGCATCTACCCGATGAGCAAACAGGACATGACGCTCCTGGAACTGGTGGCGATGGCCGGCGGCGTTCTCCAGTTGGTCGAGGACTACGGGTACGTCATCCGCGAGTACTCGCCGGAAGAGGCCGACCTGCTGACGCTTGAGGGCGAGGTGGCCCCGGCCGAGGGCGCCGAGAAGGCGCCCGGCGCCGAAGTGGGTGAGAAGCCGGCCGACGCCATACCTCCGGCCGATGAGAAGGCGCCGGCCGATGAGAAGGCGCCGGCTGCGGGTGCGCCCAAGAAGACCGACGAGACGGCTGCGCCGGCGTCGGTGGCTCCGAGTCCCGCCTCGAGCGATCCGGCATCGGCGTCTCCGCCGAAGGCGCCGGACGCGTCGGCCGGCGAGGACGTCCGCAGACTTCTCGAGCAGATGGCCGAAGGCGAGATGCCCGCCGTGAAGCGGATCGAAGCGGCCGAGACGGCCGCCCCGACCGCCGAGCAGGCGCCTCCGCCTGCGCCGCCGGGAGACGGCGAGGAACTCGGACGCTGGGTCTGGTCCGACGGCAAGTGGGTCCAGATCCAGACCAAGCCCCCCGCCGCCAAACCCGGCGAGGTGACGAAGCCCGCCCCCCAACCCGTCGAGCCGGGCAAACCTGCTGAGCCGGTCCGGGTGGCCGAGGGAGCCCAGAAGCCCGAAAAGATCATTGCCGAGGATGCGAGGCTGGCGCTGGAGCGGAAACTGCAGCGGCTGGGCGTCGTGCAGGGAAGCGGCCAGTTGAGGCGGATCATCCGCTTCGACGTCCGGGCCCTCCAGGCCGGCGACCCGACGCAGAACATCGTGCTGCGCGACGGCGACATCATCACGATTCCGTCCCCGCCGATCGGAGATTTCTACATGGCGGGCGAGGTGGCCAGGCCGGGCGTCTACAGCCTGACCGGGCGCAAGATCACCCTCCTGCAGGCCGTGGCGGCCTCCGGGGGGCTGACGGCCGTGGCCGTCCCGTGGCGGACCGAGTTGGTCCGACGCATCTCGGAAACCGAAGAAGAGATCATCTACGTGGACCTCGGAAAGATCTCGCGGGGTGAGGCGCCTGACTTCTACATCCAGCCGGAGGATCAGATTCGGGTGGGGACGGACCAGGGCGCGGTCTTCAATGCGGTCTTGCGAAACGCCTTCCGGGCTACCTATGGCCTCGGGTTCGTGTATGACATGAACTTCGCTGACTTCTATCCCTGGACCGACACGATTCGTCCCATCTTTGACCAGACATTCTAGTCGGGGCGGTCATCCGGTCTTGCCGGACCGGCTTGGCCCGGTCGCCCAAGGTCGAGGTTATCCCGGAAAGGAAGCCGATTGGCTGCGGCAGGCACGGCAAGCGGCAAGGTCATGGCGCTGGGCAGCACGGCGCCGGCCGGCCCCGACTGGGACTGGAACCGCATCCTCACGCCGCGCGCCGTTCTCCTTATGCTCCCCGTTGTGGGCCTTGTCCTGTGGGTGTATCCTTACTGGTTTCCGGGGCACCGGTGGGAACTGACCTGGCGGAACTCGAGCGCCTGGGGCCACGGGTACCTGATCCCCTTCATTGCGGTCCTGATCGCTCACTACCGTCTGAGGGAGCGGGTCCCCGGCCGCATCAAGCCCTGCATCTGGGGCGCCTTGCCCATCCTGGCCGGCTTCATCATCCGCATCTGGTCGCGGGTGATGAAGTACGGGTACCCGGGGGAGGCGACGTTTCTTCTTGTTGTGGCGGGGGTCGTGTTGCTGATGCTGGGCTGGGAGATGCTCAAGGCCCTGTGGATCCCCGTCGTCTACCTGGGCCTGATGATCCCGTGGAACACGAAGTACTACGAGCAGGTCGCGCTGCCCCTGCAGACGCTTGCGGCGGCTGCGGCCGGGCAGTTCCTGCAACTCATCGGGATGAACGTGGGGCGTCGGGGGAACGTGCTGGAATTGCCGAGCGGCGAAATCGCGGTCGCCGAGGCGTGCAGCGGCCTGCACCTGCTGTTTGCGTTCGTGGCGCTGGGCGTGATGATGGCCTACGTCTACCGCCGCCCCCTCTGGGAACGGATCGTCATCATGGCCTCAAGCGTCCCGATCGCGGTGTTCTGCAACATCGTCCGCGTGACGCTGATGTCCATTACCAGCGACCACCTGTTCTTCGAGCGTCGCGCCGTGCTGGAGGGCGGCACGACGTGGATACCGGCGGCCGTCCTTCGCTTGTTCCAGGGCCTGACGGTGCCGGAGCAACTCGAGGCGTTCCGGCAGACGGTGCTGAATCCCGAGAGTTACCTGCACCAGAGTTTCGGATTTGCGATGCTGGCCCTGGCGTTTCTCATCATGTGGGCCGAACTGCGGATCATCGACATGTTCTTCGCTGACGAGGAGGCGGGCGGCGCCGGACCTGTCGCGCGGACGGCCGGCCCCGGCGCGGAACCGGCGGCGTGACCGACCGTCTAATGAACGGGAACGAGATGGACGCCGAACAGGTGACAATCCGACGTGCCTGGGCGCTGGCCGGTGCCGGGGCACTGGCCGTGGCGCTGGTTCTGGCGCTCGTCGACGCGCTGGCCGGCCGGTCCGGGGCGACGCTTGGCTGGGTGGACGTGGCGGCGGCCGGCCTCGGAGCGGCGCTGCTGGTCGCGGCAGCGGCCGGCCGGCGGGCGTCGGCGTGGCTGGCGGCCGCGGCGATCGCGCCGATCACATACCTGGTTCTGAACACGGCCCCGACCGCCGTGACGCGGGACCTGATGCCGGTGGCCCGGCTGGCGGTGTCGCTGGCGGCGGCGGTGTCGTATCTGGCGGCGGCGGCGCCGCTGGTGTCGCGGCAGCAGTACGGCCTGTGCTGCGGGTGTCTGGCCGTGGCGGGGCTGTTCTTCATGGTGTGGGAACCGCCCCCGCCGAAGCCGGTGCCCATCGCCAAGCCGCTCGTGCGCCTGAAGGACAGCCTTCTGGCGAGAATGCCCGGCTGGACGGGCGAGCATCAGCCACTTCCGGAGGCCATCGAGCAGGCCCTCGGGGCCGATGAATACCTGAACCTGAATCTCACGTCACGCGACGGGGCGCAAAACGTCTCGGTGTTCGTCACCTACAGCGCCAACGCCATGTCGCAGATCCCTCACGTGCCCTGGGTCTGCATGACGGCAGCGGGGTTCCGCCTGGTGACCCGGAGGCAGGATGAACTCCAGCACCCGGCCGGGGGAGGCAGAGAGATCAAGCCGAACGTCATCCATTTCGAACCCGGTCCGGGCATGTCCGGGCGGGAGGCCCTGCTGTTCCAGTATTTCAACGTGGGCGGCGAGTACGAATGGAACCGGCAACTGGCGCGGATCAAGGCCACCTCGGGCGCCATCGGGCGCAAGGGCAGTTTTCTGTCGCAGACGCAAGTCGCCGTCTATTTCCCGCCGTCCGAGGGCAGGGACCCCCTGGCGAAGGACAGCCAGGCGTACCGGCTCGGCCTCCAGTTCCTCAACGCGGTGATCCCGCTTCTGGAGGACGAGCACTATCCGGACCTTGGCGGAACTGAAGGAGGTTGATCGCACATGGCGCGGAAGCTGAATACGCGATTGCTGTTGAAGGTGCTGATCTTCGTCGGGGTACCGGCCGCCATCTTCGTCTGGGCCTTCTCGAGCGGCTGGCTCTCCGCCGGCGACCCGCAGGAACTCTATGAGAAGGCGCTCCAGTACTTCGAGCAGGAGGAGTACAACCAGGCCTGGATTGCCATTCGCAACTCGGCGAAGGCCGGAGGCAACAAGGACCCCAAGATCATGTTCCTCCTGGGTCAGATCGCCATGAAGCAGGAGCCCCCCGCCGTCGGCCAGGCCCTCCAGGCCTACAAGGCCGTCGTTTCCATGCAGCCCGACCACGTGGAGGCCCAACGCAACCTGGCCGAGTTGTACGTGGCCGTCCGATACTGGGAAGAGGCCAGGGTGGAGATCAAACGCCTCAAGGAACTGGACCCGTCGTTCGGCAAGGCGTATCTGTGGGGCGGGCACGTGGAGATGGCGCTGGCGGCGGCTGAGCCCATCCAGGCCAGGAAGGTCCCCTACTACGAGGCCGCAGCCGACTCCTGCCTCCAAGGTATCGACAAGGCCCCCGACGAACTGCCACTGTATTGGCTCCTCGCCCAGGTCTACACCCAGATGGAGCAGGACGAAAAGGTGGAGGAGGTGATTAGCCTCGCCGTCGCCAACAACCCCACCAGCGCCGACGCTTACATCCTGAAGGCCACGCGGCTCATTGCCCTTGACCGGAGCGACGAGGCGAGGAAGGTCCTGGAACTCGCCGTCGAGAAGGCCGGCCGGAGCGCACGGCTGTACATCGCGCTTGGCGAGGTTGCCACGAAGGAAAACGACATCGATGCCGCCAGGCAGCACTTCGCCGACGCCGTTGCCGCCGACCCCAAGGAGGCGACGGCCTATCTGCGTCTTGCCGGCATTCACCGCGTGGAGGGCGATCGCGACAAGGCCGTCGAGGTGCTCGACAAGGGCCTCAAGGAACTGCCGGACTCGGCGACCCTGCTCGCCCAGTTGGCCGACCTCTGCATCGAGATGAACAACCGGGAGCGGGCCGACCAACTCATCGCTCAACTCGAAGAGATGGTCACCCGGCCCGGCGTGGTCGAGTACCTGAAGGGCAAACGCGCGGTCGTCAGGCGGCAACTCCGCCAGGCCATCACGTACCTGGAGCAGGCCCGCGACAAGCAGGTCGGACCGCAGAGCCAGTTGCTGCTTGGCCGGGCCTACCTGGCGGCCGAGGAGTTGGGCGCCGCCCAGCGAGAACTTCAAGATCTTGTGGCGTCGCACCCCCGGCTGACCCCCGCCTGGCGCGACCTGGCCCAGGTCCAGTTGAGGCTCCGGAATTTCGACAAGGCCGGCCGAAGCGCCAGGGTCGTCCTGCAAGCGAATCCCGGCGATATCAAGATGCGCTTGCTTCTGGCGCAGACGCTGATGCTTCGAAACCGACCGAACGATGCGCTCACCGAGGCCACAACCGCCGCCCAACATGCCAAGGACGACCCCGACCCGCACCTCATGATGGCCGAGATCCTCCAGAAACAGAACCGAAACGCCGAGGCCGAGGCCATGTACCGCCGCGCCGTTGCCGTTGCCACGAGCGAGGACCTGGTCCGCGTGTACCGGCGGTTCCTGGCGTTCTACGGCGGTACGAAGCAGCAGACGAAGCAGAAGGCCCTCATCGAGGAGATGAAGAAGGCACTTCCCGAGGACGCTCGGATCCTTGCGGATACCCCGGCCGAGGTCGAGAAGGAACTCCTCCAGCGGGTCGCCGACAACGCCGCCTCGATGAGCGACCGCCTTGCGCTGGCTCGCCTTTACGAGGTGACCGGCCGCGCCGATGAGGCGAAGGAAGGCTTCACGCAGGTCCTTGCGAAGGCCGAGGCCGGTTCCCGCGAGTGGCGGCAGGCGTGGCAGCGGTTGTTCCTGAGCGAACTGGGGGCCGGCAAGTACGAAGAGGCGGCCGTTCTGATCGGCCGGTTGAAGGAGGCCGAACCGAACGCGCCGGAACTGCTCTTCGCCGATCCGCTGATTCGGCTTGGACGGAACGAACTCGACGAGGCGCTCACGTTGCTCCGGGCCGTTCTCGCGAAGCACAAAACCCTGTCACACGGCCATTTCCTGATCGGCCAGGTGCTGGCCCGGCAGAGGAAATACGACGAGGCCATGGTCGCGCTCGGCAAGGCGCTGGAAGCGCGGCCGAACCTGATCGCGGCGCGGCTGCTTCTCGGACGTATCTATTACAGCCGAGGCAATTACGCCGGAGCCAAGACCGAGGCCGATGAGACCCTGCGATTCAGTCCGCGACTCGTTCCGGCGCTGGAGATGAAGGCGGCGGCACAGGCAGGATTGGGCGACTGGAGCGGCGCCCTGAAGACCCGCGAGGAAGTCGCGGCCGTCGTGCCCACGAATACCCGCAACCTCATTGCGCTCGCGACGCTCCACGTTCAGCAGCACGACCCTGCGAAGGCGGAGGAGGTGTTCAAACGGGCCTACCAGCAGGCCCCCGACGACGCCCTCTTGGTTCGGACCTTCGCGGACTTCTACGCCGACACCAAGCGGGCCCAACTGGGCGAGAAGATCATCGACGGCTACGTCGGCAAGCACCCCGACAACCTCGCCGCCCAACTGGCGCGCGCCCAATTCACCGCCAAGGTGGCCGGGCCGGCCGAGGCCGAGGTCTACTTCCGAAAGGCCGCTGAACTCGCCCCCGACGACCCCTACCCGCTCGTCTTCCTCGGCGACCAGTACAGCCGGCTCGGACAGTGGGCCAAGGCCGCCGAAATCTATCGCGAGGCCGTCGGTCGCGCCAAGGACAACACCATCCCCAAAAAGCGCCTGGCCGACGTCTACATGCTCCAAGGCAACACCGATGAGGCCAAGGCCGTGATCAACACCGTCCTGAGCGACACGCCCACGGACGTTGCCGCTCTCGTCGTGGCCGGCCGCATCGCCGCCCGCCAGGACAAGGAAGACGAAGCCAAGCAGTTCATGGAGCGGGCACTGGCCCTGAGGCCCGATTACGGCGAGGCCAAGGTCCGACTGGCCGAAATCTATGCCGGCCCCAACCCGATGCGGGCCCTTGACCTGCTGGACGACGTTGACCCGTCGGACACGTCCTTCGAGAAGGCCATGCTCCTGCGGGCCGACATCAACACCCGCCGCGTCCAGTTGACCAACGCCATCCTCGACCTGAGGCGGCTACTCGATTTCCGGCCGACCAGCATCCCGGCACGCATGCAACTGGCCGCCAAGTACATGGCTAACAGGGAACCCGACCGTGCCGCCGAACTGCTCAGGCAACTCTCAAGGGAACGGCTCGACCAGGACACGGCGGTGCTGGGGGCGTTGGGCGATGCCCTCATGCGAAGCGGAAAACCCGAGGACGCCCTTGCCGCCTATGAGAAGGCCCGCTCGGTCCAACCCGAAAACGCCGATGCCCTGACCGGCGAGGTCCGGTGCCTCGTGTCCCTCGGACGTAAAGACGAGGCCATGAAACGCACCCGCCGCGCCATGGACCAGTGGACCAACGAGATCTGGCCACGCCTGGCCCTGGTGGCGCTCTATGAGCAGACGGGCGAACTCGACAAGGCCTTCGACGTGCTGCGCACCACCCTGCTGCCAAACCCGAAATGGGAACGCGGCTACGTGTACCTGGCCGACCTGCTCGTCCGGGCCAAGCAGATCGACGAGGCCCGCAAGATTCTCCTGACGGGTCTCTCGAAGGTTCCCAAGAGTATTCCCATCCGCGCCGGCCTGGCCGCCCTCGACATCGGCGACAAGGGCTCGGAGATCGCCGTCAAGATTCTCAAGCCCCTCGCCGAGGAGTTTGAGGCCGAGTACAGCCGCATGCCCGATAAACTCGGTAAACTTCGACCCTATTTGAAGTCGATTCGTATTTACAGTCTCGCGCTCTACAACCTGGGCCGGACGGACGAGGCCCTGAAATGGGGCATGATGCTCTGGTTGCTCGACCCCACGGACGTGGCCAACGCCAACAACATGGCTTGGATCCTGGCAACCGAGCACAAGGATCTCGTGCGGGCAAGGGACATGATTCAGCGGTGCATGCGACTCGTGCCCAACCATCCACAGGTGCTCGACACCGCTGGATGGATCGCGTTCCTCGGCAACCGGTACGAGGAAGCCGTGGACAACCTCATGGCCAGCATCAAGTACGGCGACAATCCCGAGGCCCACTACCATCTCGGACGCGTCTACGAGGCACGCCAGCGGCCCGATGAGGCCCGCGCCGAACTCAAGAAAGCCCTCGAACTGGGCCTGAATGATCCCAAGGCCAAAGCCGACGCCGAGCAGCGCCTCAAACAACTGGCTTCCGCGCCGTGACAGACGCTCGCGCGCCCCGCAGGCGCCTCGGCGCAGACGCTTCGGACGGCTATACTGGTTTCACAGGTGAAAGGGATGACCGAAATGTCACAGCAACCGACCGTGGTTCCTACAAGTCCGGCGATGGCGCTGACCCCGGCGGACATCTGGCGCGTGATCCGCAAGCGTTTCTGGCTGATCGCCGCCTGCTTCGTTGTCTTCGGACTGGGCGGCGTGGGCGGCATCGTCGCCTGGCGCGTCTGGGCACCCTGGTACACCGCCGAGGGTGTCGTCGAAGTCGAGCCCGGACAGGGACAGGCCCTCGAGCTGACGCGGGGGTATCAGGAGGCCATTGACGTCCGCATGTTCCCCCTGTACGTCGAGTCCCAGGTCCGGGCCATTCTCAGCACGAGGGTCCTCACCGCCGCCCTCGAGGCCCTCGAGGGCCAGCAGATCCGGCAAACCATGTACCCCCCTCCGACCGCGATCGCCGCATACGAACTGCGCGAGGACCTGGGGGTCGTCCACCCCCCCAACAGCCAGAACATCCTGGTTTCGCTCACCGGCCGCGACCAGGAGCAGGTGCAGGCCATTGTCTACCAGGTGCTGACCCAGTACATCAAGCAACTCAGGGACGACCGCAAGCAGGCCGATGCCGACCGCCAGCGGGACTTGCGCGACGAGCAAAACGACCTCCGCGACCAACTCAACGAACTCGGCCGCAAACTCGCTGCCTATCGTACGGAGTCCGCCGTCATCGTGGCCGACGAGCGGGGAGGCGAGCAGGTCGCCGCCCTCAACGCACTCGTTCGCCAGGTGACCATCGCCCAGGTTGAACTCGCCGCCGCACGCGCCGACTGGACCCAGTTCCAGGAACTCCGCAAACAGTCCGAGGAAACCCAGGATGTCTCGGCCGTCCTCATGACGTTCCCCGAGGTCATGGAGACGATGCGGACTGACCCGGCGATCGTTTCCCTGACCCGGTCGTCGGCCATGTTCGGCCAGGAGTTGGAGGGGTTGGAGCAGCGGTTCGGACCGCAGCACGAGAGCGTCCGCAGGATGAAGGTCGCCGCACAGTCTACCGCCAACGACCTCGAGGCCAAACAGTCCGAGGTCCTTGGCCAACTCATCCAGCAGCAGGCCGCCGTCCTCAAGAGCCGATACGACAGCGCCCGCGCCACCGAGGCCGAACTCCAGACCCGTGTCTCCGAGGCCCGCGCCGCCGCCCTCAGCGCCGCCAAACTCACCGCCGAGTACCGCACCCGCGACGACGAGTACCACCGCGTCCAGGACCTGCTCAATGTCGTTGAGGACGGGTTGCAGCGGATGCGAATCAGTGCCGTCCTCGCCAGACCGAACGTCCGCCTCCTTGGGGTACCCGACATCCCCTTGGAGCCCTCCCAGCCGCGCGTCGAACTCTACTCGGTGGCGGCCGTCCTGTTCAGCCTCCTCCTCGGCGTCGGATTGAGCCTGCTCATCGAACTGATGGACACCCGCCTCCGGACACCCGCACAGGTGGTCCGGCAGGTCGGCATTCCCATGCTCGCACGCGTTCCCGACCTGGCCGAGGACGACCAACTGTCGCTCGACACGAACGTCGCCCTGGTCTCTCATACGGCGCCGCACTCCCTGCTCGCCGAGTCGTTCCGACAGTTGCGGACCCATCTGCTCTTCTCGTCCGACCAGCCGATACGGAGCCTCTTGGTCACGAGCCCCGGACCCGGCGACGGCAAGACCACGGTTGCGGTCAATCTCGCGATCACCATGGCCCGAACCGGAGAACGCGTCCTCTTGATCGAAGCCAACTTCAGGCGCCCCGCCTTGCCACGCATCTTCGACGTCCCGGAGACCGTCGGCCTGTCGAACGTCCTCGTCGGCCTCAACTCCATCAGCGAGGCCGTCCAGGCGACCGCCGTCGAGAATCTCGACGTCCTTGTCGGCGGACCCCCGCCGCCCAGCCCCGCCGGCCTCGTCGGGTGCGAGACGATGCGGCAACTGATCGCCGAGGAGACCGAGTCCTACGACCGCGTCATCGTCGACGGTGCACCCACGCTCGTCGTCGCCGACAACCACCTGGTGATGCCTATGCTCGATGGCGTCATCCTGGTGTTCCACGCCGGCGAGAACACACGCGGGCTGGCCCAGCGGGCCGTCCAGCAGGTCGTGACCCTTCATGGCAGACTCTTCGGCGCCGCCCTCAATCGCGTGCGGGCTACCAAGGGCGGGTACTTCCGCGAGTCCTTCCAGGCGTACTACGATTACGCCGGCGCCCGGCCCGGCGCACCACGCGCCGCCGTCGCCTCAACCGTCGTGCCGACCGGCCGCGATACGACCGCCACCAAAGATACGGACACCACCTAGCGCTGCCTTACTTGTGATCCGTTGGGTGCCATGCTTTCGCAAGCGAACGCATGGCACCCGTCAATCGATCCGTACGGGGCGTGCCGGCCGGACACCCTCGCACCGGCGACGGCCCGTGACGACGGGTTGCCGCAGGGTCCCCGGCCCGGCTGAGTGCCGATGCGCGAGTCTCGACCAGCGACGACCACCATGCCGGGGCCGCTCGTCCACGGCGTTCTCGGCACGTTCCAGATCGCCCTCCGGGGGGTGGTTGTCCTGCTGCCCACCGTGTTCGCCAACCTGCATCGCTTCGGGAGCCTCCACCTGCTCTTCGTCGTCTGTCTGCTGTACGCGTTCTGGGTGGTCTCGGGGCTGCTCGCCGCGCCGCTCTGGCACCTTCGTTCGTGGGCCAACCTCCTTGTGTGGGCCCTGCTCGCCCTTCTGCTGGTGCAGACTGTGCCGATTCCCATCGCGGCCGTGATCGACGACGCCGACCCGCCGCTCGGGGCGTCGGCCAGCATTCTCGTTGAACCGCGACGCCTGCCGGCGGGGGGCCGCGGCACCGAACTGGCCGTGGCGAGGTTCGCCAGACGACCGGGCGCCGCCGTCGGCGTGTTGATTCTTGCGGTGGCGGCGGCGGGGCTGTACTGGCTCGTGGCGTCGGCGACCACGAGCCGAAAAGGCCTGCGCCGGACCACGTGGGCCGCCGTCGTCGGCCTCGGACTGCTCGCCGTCTGGATGGCGATGGCGGGCCTCGGTCCACCGGTGTCCGCCGAGGGGGTCGCGCGGCGAGTCGGGCCGGCGCTGATCCTCGGCGGAGACAGCCTCGTTCCGGCCCTGTTGGCGGCGCTGCCGCTGTGCCTGCTCGTCGTCCTTCGCCCCCTCGGGTGGATGCCGCGACGGCACCACCGGCGGCGCGAGTCGCGGTGGGGCTGGCTCGGCCGGCCGGCCGCCGTCTGGGCGGGCATCGGGCTCCTCGCGACCGGCCTTGTGGCCGTCGCGCTCGGACTCAGCAACGTCCCGAGGCACGTCCTGGCCGTCTGCGTGGTGCTGTCGGTCGGATTCGTCCTGGTCGGATACGTCCTGGCGGGTCCCGGACGCCGTCGCCAGCGCCGGCCCGTTCGCATCGCCCTGATGCTGGCGCTGTGGGTCGTGCTGATGGTAGCCGTCGGCTCCCGGGTCGGCAACAAGCGCGTGGCGGCCACGCATGCCGACGAGCGGCTCGGTCTGCTCATGGGCGCCGTTCCGGCCGGCCGCACCGCCTTCGGTCTCGGTGCGGGGAGCGTCTCGTCGCGCGCCGTCTTTGGCAAGGCCGGCTGGCCCGTGACCGAGGGCGACGATGCCGACACGAACGGCTACCTCGTCCTCCGAGCGGAACTGGGCTGGGTCGGCCTCGTCCTGGCGTTGGCTGCCGTTGCCGCGCTCGGTGTGCGGCTGGTGGCGTCCTGGCGGCGCGGGCACGGACCGTGGTCGAGAACCGCCGTCATGGTCGGCCTCGGGGCGTTGGGGGCCAACCTGCTGTACTTCGGCCACGACGCCGCAGCGCTGCTGACGCCGAACCTCCTGGCGGTGGCGTGCGTGGTGGCCGTGGTCACGGCCTGGGCGGGTCACGGCGCCGTCTGGCGGCCGCACCGCCTGCGCGAACTCGGCGGGTCACGATGGCCGCTCGTCGTCGGCGCCGTCGGCCTGCTCGCGGCCGTCGGGTTGGCCGAGAATGAGATGCTGAAGTCGGCCTCCCTGGGGACCGACCTCAGCGACAAGTTTCTCCACGTCGGCACCTTCGCCGTCATCAGCCTGCTCCTGTGCTACGCCCTCGGCCCGCACCCGACCACGCGCTACCTGAAAACACGCATCCTGCTGGCGGTTCTCGGGACGGCGGCCCTGGGGGTCCTGGTGGAGTTCGGCCAGGTGCTGCTGACGGCCGGCCGCGAGTTCGAGACGCTCGACATTGTTGCGAACGTCCTCGGCGCCGGCGCGATGGGCCTGCTCTGGTGGCTGGTCCGCGTCGGTCAGACGTCGCCGCCCGAACCCGAACCCTCCGGCGCCCTTCGCGGTTGAGCGTAGCGGATTCCCGCGCGGTGGCTCTCCTGAGCCACCGCGTTGCAGGGGCGACGTTTCCGGTTCTCCGGGCGCTGCGGGTGCGGAGACCCGCCGCGTTGCAGGGGCGGCGTTTCCGGTTCTCCGGGCGCGGCGGGCAATCCTGCCCGCCGCGCATGACGCCGCCAAAGCGCGGTGGGCAAGATTGCCCACCGCGCGAGTCATCGCTATACAAGAACGTGAACTGTTCTAAGCGGTCTTGCGTAAGTCTTGCGCGGCGGGTCTCCTGACCCACCGCGCAACGCCGAAAATGCCGGGTGGCATGGCCACGCTTGCGTGGCCATGTTGGCCGTTGTGCGTCTGGATGCTCATGGCCACGCAAGCGTGGCCATGCCACCCTCCCGGTCCGGGCGTGGCGGGTGGGATGATCAGGCGTAGGGCGGGTGCTGTGCACCGACGCGGCGCACGCTACTTGGGCTTCCGCTTGGCCGTTGCCTTGCGGCAGGGGGATGGGGTGGGCGTTTCGCGCGAGGCGGGGTCGAGGTGGCGCTCGGCGGCCATGACCTTCTTGATGCGGCGCTCGTGCCGGCCACCGGCGAACGCCGTGGATAGCCAGACCTCGACCATGCGGCGGAGGAGGTCGTCGCCGAGCAGGTCGGCCGGCAGACACAGGACGTTGGAGTCGTTGTGGCGGCGGCTGATCTCGGCCGACAGTTCGTCATGGCACAGGGCGCCGCGGATGCCGGCGATCTTGTTGGCCGTGATGCTCATGCCGATTCCCGTCCCGCACAGCAGGATGGCGCGCTCGGCCTGGTTCCGGGCAACCTTCAGACAGGCAGGGACGGCGAAGTCGGGGTAGTCGCTCGACTTGTCGGAGTCGGAACCGCAATCGACCACCTCGTGCCCGTGGTCGAGCAGGAAACTCCTCAATCGCTCTTTGCTTTGGTAGCCGCGGTGGTCGGCGCCAAGGACGATCTTCATCAAACGATCTCCGCCATGCGTTGCAGGAGGGCCCGTTCAAGATGACGGGCACACACCCGGTAGACCTCAAGGTCTCCGCCGATCGGGTCAGACACCTCGCGGCCGGCGGGGTCCACCAGGGACACCCTCGGGGCGGCCTCGGGCGCGCGGCGAACGGCTGCGTCGCGGTGCCCGCGGGTCATCACCCAAATATAGTCGGCTTGGGTCAGCGCGTCAACGGTCATCGGGCGCGACTGGTGGGGCATGAGGTCGATCTGCCGGTCGGCCATGGCCCGGATGGCGTTCTCGCTGGCGGGGCCGGCTCCGGCGGCCGCCGTGCCGGCGCTGGTGACCTCGAAGCCGTGCGAGCCGAGGTCCTCCGGGGTGCAGCCGAGGCGCTGGGCGAGGATCTTGCGAGCCAGGCCGACGGCCATCGGGCTCCGGCACATGTTGCCCGTGCAGACGATCAGTATCCGCGTCCGCGCCAGCCGGGCCAGTCTCCGTGCGCTGACGGCGCCCTGGCGAAGCACGGTGTAGAAATCGTCTGCGCCGACGCGAACGACCGTTGACGGCCGGGCATGCCTGGCCGGCCCGGCATCGATCACCAGGGGGACCCGGCCCTTGAGTCCGGCGAGCGCGTCGGCAGCCGTCTCAGGCGCAGGGGCCCCGCCGAGGTTCGCGCTCGTTCCCGCCACCGGCACACCGGCCGCCCGCAGGATCGCCCGGCCGACGGCGTGGTCCGGGCACCGAAGGCCGACGGCGCCCTGGTGGTAGACGGCTGTTGCGAGGAGTCCCTCCGGCTTGCCCGGATCGGCTCGCCGGTCGGGAAGGACCAACGTGAGGGGGCCGGGCCATGCCCTGTGCGCCAATCGCCGCGCAACCGGCGAGAGGGGGCCGGCGTAGATCTCGGCCTGGTCGGGGTCCGGCAGGTGTATGGTGAACGGTTTGTCGGGCCGGCGGTCCTTCAGGAGGCTCAGGGCGTCGATGGCCTCGCGGCTGAGGGCACTGGCGCCGAGGCCGTAGACGGTCTCGGTCGGGAACACGACGAGTTCGCCGCGGGCGAGGGCGGCGCCGGCTTCGCGAACCCTCTCGCCGCCGGAGACGGGGTCGGGGATGGTGACGGTGCGTGTTTCCATGCCATCAACCCGCTGCCGTACAAGGACGTCAGAAATGCCCAGCGTCTGTCGCGCCTACCTTAGCGGGAAGGGGGCGAGCGTGTCAAGCGGTGAAGACGACTCGCGCCGCCGCCGGCGCCAAGGGCGCCGCCAGAGCAGTTCGTGATGGTTGTAGCACCTTGCGCGGCGGGCAATCCTGCCCGCCGCGCATGAAGCCGACAAAGCGCGGTGGGCAAGATTGCCCACCGCGCGAGTTATCGCTACACAAGAACGTGAACTGCTCTAGCGATGGCTGGCCTGGACCTGGGCCAGCGCCTCGCCCGGAACGGCCAGGAAGGCCTCAGCGATGCGGGGGTCGAACTGCTGGCCGGCGAGACGGTGGATCTGCTCGCGGGCTTCCTCAATGGCCAGTGCGTGGCGGTAGGGACGGGGGCTCGTCATGGCATCGAAGGTATCGGCAACCGCGATGACCCGCGAGACGATGGGGATCTCTTCGCCGGCCTTGCGGTCGGGGTAACCTGTGCCGTCGTACGATTCGTGGTGGCCCCGGATGACGTCGCCGACTTCGCCGAGGAAGTCGAGCGGGTCGAGGAACTCGGCCCCCGCGTCGGGGTGTCTCCGGACGATCTCCCACTGCTCGTCGGTCAGAGGGCCGGGATGGTTGACGGCCGAGTCGGGGATGACCACGCGTCCGATGTCGTGGAGCCTGGCGGCGATCTGAACCGCCCCGATCTGCGACTGGTGGAGGTCGAGGGCCGTGGCAATGGGCATGGCGTAGGCCTGGACGCGGACGGAGTGGCCCTTGAGATAAGCGTCGCGGTTTTCCACGGCGTCGGCGATTCGTTCGAGGCAGGCGTAGATCTGGCACCGTTGTCGGTGATGCAGTTTCGCCGTCTGAATGGCCGGCGCGATCACGTCGGCCAGTTCGGTCAGATGCTTGACGTCGTCGGCGGCAAAGTCCTGCTCGTGGCTCAAACGGTGAAGGGCGGCCACGGCGACGGTCAGGCCCTGCCGAGAGACCGGGACGACGAGCAGGCGTCCGTCGGGCCACAGTTCCTTCTCCTGCCCGACGACCAGCGTGCTGGTTTCGATGTCCTCGACGTGGATGCTCTTGGCGGTCTGTGCGGCCCGGCACATGAGGCCGGTATCGACGGGCGTACGGAGCCAGGACAGCGCGGGCGGGTCGTCCGTCTCGGGGTTGGCGCGGACGAGGAGCCCGATGGCGTTCTCGCGGGTCTCGTAGAGTGCGAGCGTGCTGGTGCGGCAGGGGATGCGGTCGCCGATGATCTCGGCACTGAGTCCAAGGAGGTCCTCCAGTTCGATGACTCCCATGAGCGTGCGTGCCACGTCGGCGGTCACCGCCAACCCGTCCATGCGGCGTGCCATGCGTTTGCTCGATAGGACAAGGTCGTGGCTGGCGACGTCGAGTTTCTGGGCGAGTTGGGCCTGTTCGGTCTGGAGTTGCGTCTTGGCTTGAGCCAGTTCGGCGAAGCGCGAGTCGCGGGTCTCCTTCTGGCGCCGCTGACGAAGGCTGCGGGAGACGGCGTGCTTGACGTCATCGAGGTCGAAGGGCTTCTCGAGGAAATCGGCGAACCCGAGACGGAGGGCCTCGATGCTGCTCTCGAGCGTGCCGCAGCCTGTGATGGCGATCAGGGCGAGATCCTGGTCGTGCGACCGGGCCTCGCGGGCGAGGCGAAGTCCCCCGACGGGGGGCATGACGAGGTCGGTGATAAGGCAGTCGAAATCCTCCTCGGCCAACCGCTCCATCGCCCGTTGCGGGTCGGTCTCGGTCTCCACGCGCCAGGAGGGGTCGGCATCCTGAAGCGAGTCGGCCAGAAGGGTGACGACCTCCAACTCGTCGTCCACGATGAGGATACGGGCCTCTTGTTCGCACCGCAGCAGGTCCGCGCTTGTGGGAGCCATGGCAGCGTTCCTTCACACGTATCGTTCGGCGGCCCCGTGGGCCGGATAAAGGAGGCCGGGCGACGACGGCCTGTGGGTCGCTCGGCCTCCGTGATGGTCAAGCCACGGCGAAGCGCTAGCCGCGAGAGCGAGGGGGGAGGGAGAAGGCATCACACCTCGCCGTGGCGTATTGTAATCATCGGACCCGGCGTTCCTGGTCGGCGATGGTCGCCGCATCCGATGTGGTCCGCTTGATTCCTCCTTCGCGCTACGTCGTATCGCAACGCGGGCCGGACCTCTCAGGCCCGGACCGAACCGTTCGCCGACTCCGACGGGGTCGGATTGAAAGCCGGGAACGTCACACGCACGGTCGTGCCGTGGCCCGGCGTTGATTCCAGGGTCATGTCGCCGCCGTTGGCTTGGATCGCCCGGTACGCCTTCGGAAGGCCGAGGCCGCGGCGGCGGCCGGCTTCGTAGCCGCTGTAGAACGGGTCAAACGCCCGGGCGCGAACCTGCGGGTCCATGCCCGGACCGCTGTCGGTGACCACAAACCTGACCTCGCCGCCGACCGTCCGGGGTTCCACGGCAAGCCTCACCGTCCCGGCGCCGGCGTGGGCGCATGCCTGGACGGCGTTGGCGAGGATCTCACCGAGGGCGGCGGCCACCTGGTCGGGGTCCACCTGGATAGGCGGCGTGTCGTCGTCGGCTTCCACTTCGACGGGAACCGCAGGGGCGCCGGCCGGCGGCTCAACGTCGCCTGCCGCGCGGCGGGCCAGGGCCGCAGGCGCTACCGACTCCGGCTTCGGGGCAGGGGGCCTGGCGAAGGCCCGGAGTTCCATGATGATGTCGCTGATGCGATCGGCCTGGTCGATGATGGTCTGTAGGATATCGCGTGTGGCGGCATCCTGCTGGAGTGAGGCCAACTGCTGGGCGCGTCCGCTGATGATGGCCAGCGGGTTGTTGATCTCATGGGCGGCGCCGGTGGCCATCTCGCTGAGGGAGGCGACGTTGCGTTGCTGGAGGCTCTTGTGGTGAGCGGCCTCGAGTTGGCGGTTGACGTCGGCCAACCGCTCGGACAACGCGACCAGGTCGGCGTCGGCCTGGGACCGCTTCAGGGCGATGCCGGCAAGGGTCACGACGGCAGCGACCTGGCGGGCCTCCTGCGGCGTCAACTCGTGGGGCGGGTTGCCGACCGAGAAGACGAGGGCGCCGAGTTTGGCGTCCTCGACGGCAATCGCCGAGGTGTAGAAGGGACCGCTTCCAAGGTCGATGCCCTGACGCTCGAACAGCCAGCCCTCGACACGCTCGGCCCGGACGGGGGCGCTTGATGGCGACAGCGGTATCCCCGGCCGCGTGGGCCAAGGCTCCAGGCTGTCGCCGGAGGTCACCTCATAGAGGAAATGCTCCTCGACACGGCCGCCGATGCACCGGACGCCTTCAACGTAGGTGCCGTCGGTTGCCACAACGTACGGCAGGGCAACGTGCAGATCCAGGGCGTTACAGGCGGTCGTGCCGACGGTTTCGAGGACGTCGCGTGTGCTATGGCAGGCGGTCAGGTCGGCATTGAGTTGCAGGAGGAGGCTGGACTCGCGGCTCTCGGCCTGGGCCGCGTGACTGAGGCTGTAGCCGCTGTGGTACAACTCGCCGAGGCGGACGTTGGCGCCGAGGAAGACGCGGCGGAGTTCCTCCGGCGAGGGCTCTTCGCGCAGACCGAGCGGCCCGGCGTTGGATTCGATGGCGGTACTGACCTGGTGGCCGATCTGTTCGGCCTGGATGCCGGAGAGCCCGATGCGTTCGGCGACCTCGGCCGTGTTCTCGGGGATCTGCTCGGCGGCGTGGTAACTGAAACCATGCTGCCTGGCGAGCAGGTCGGCCAGCCGCACCAGTTCGGTCAGCCCGCCGCCGGCGCCGCGATTGGCCGTCGGCACCTGAGCCTGGTGATGGAGCCAGATGACGTTCTGGAGCGTCTCGCAGAAACCCCAACGCTGGGCGAGTTGCTTGCCGAGGACGGCGTGGTCGAGTCCGAACAGGTCGCGTTCGGCCTCGAGCAGGTCGGTGTTGCCGGCCCGGAGTTGTTCGAGGACCTGGGCGTAGGCCCTCGGCATGAGCACGCGAAGGGCAACCTGTCCGATGTCGTGCAGGAGGCCTGCGAGCAGGGCCGTCTCGGGCGGCACGGTTCCGACGCGCGTCGCAATGATCTGGCAGGCCATGGCGGTGGCGAGGACGTGTCGCCAAAGGCGGGGCAGTTCCACGTCCTTCGCGACCTCCTGGTCGACGGTGTCGATGCTGAGCAGGCTGGCCGTGAGGGCATCCAAGGGAACCGCCTGGAGGGCGGCGTCGACGCTCACGACGCTGTCGGCGGGGGCGCCGAGGTCGATGGCCAGTTTGAGGATGCGTGCGGCCAGGGTGGGGTCGATTTCGATGGCAAGCTGAATGTCGCGAGGGCGGGGGGTGTCGGCCGTCACCAGAGGCAGCACGTGGAGGCTGACGCCGGGCAGGGTGGGAAGGTGGTCGACCTCCTCGAGGAGCAGTTCGACTTTTCGGCGTTGGAGGCCGGCGGCGGCCATGGCGTTGACCCTTGTTCGCGCCTAGAGTTTCAGGAGATCGGCGATCACCGCGACGACCTCGTCGAGTTGGAACGGCTTCTGGATAAACGCGTCGGCGCCGAGTCGCTCGACCTCGGCCGACCCGTCGGCCTCGTCGAAATGGGCGCTGATAAGAATAATCTTCGTATCTTCGAGACCCGGATTGCTGTGGATAGTCTTGCAGACCACGTTGGCATTGATGTCGGGGAGCATGTAGTCGAGAACGATGATGTCCGGCCGGAACTGCTGGGTCAGCAGGCCGGCGTCGTAGCCACAGGTGGCGGTCTTGACCTGAAAACGCCCGTCCCGTTCCAGAATGTCGACAAACAGGTCCACCAACTCCGTTTCGTCGTCAACGACAAGGACCTTCTTCTTGTCGGAGTCGAGGTTCGTCAGGGGGATGCTGTTCTCTTTCATGAACCGGATGAGGGTTTCACGCGGGATCCGTCGGAACCGCGATCCCGGGACGTAGAAGCCGTCCAACTTGCCGGAATCAAAACAGCGGATGATGGTCTGCTGACTGACTCGGCAGATTTTGGCGGCTTCGCCGGTAGAATAGACGTCTTTGGCCATGACATCGTCCTCGCTCGTGGTTCCGGTGGCTGCGGATGGTCTCCCTCACCTTACGTAACTCCCCCAACTTCACAATTATTCATCGGCTGGGGCCTGATGTCAACTTGAAAGTTTCGCTCTGCGAAACTGGGCGGTCTCGGTAGACCGCCAAGAAAGGGTCCGATAATGACCCACTCAACCCGCCACGGCACGCCGCGTGGGGCATGGGGAATGAAGAAGGCCGCCCCTGGTGGACGGCCTTTCTCGCCTGTCGGTACCGTTTGTCGGCGTTGCGCTAGTAACCTCTGCCGGCCCCGGACCAGTTACCGTCGGTGCGACCGGTGCGACTGGGGTCGTCGCGGTCCCAGGATTTCTGGTCGTCGCTGCCGCCGCCCTTGTTGCCGCTGGTCTTGCCGGCCCGGGCGGCCTCTTGCATCTCCTTGACGATCTTGACCAGGCCTTCCTTGGCATCGCTATTCTCTTTGTCCACGGCGAGGATGCGTTTGTAGAAGGCGACGGCCATGCGGAAGTCGCCTCGGTCGTGGGCGCTCGTGGCCAAGTCGAGGAAGATATCGATGCCCTTCTTGCGGTTCGGCTCCTCATACTGCTTCTTGATGGCCTCCTTGTGGCTGTCCTTCTTAACCATGTTGAGGCCCTTCTTGGCGGCCAAGGCTGCGCCAAGGTAGGCTTCAGCCGCACGCGTTTTGCAGCCGACCAGAAGGCGTTGGTTGCGCTTCTCGGCGGGCTTCTGCATCTCCTTCTCGTAAGCCGCCATGATCTTCTCGGCGGAGGCGAGTTTGGCCTCGATCGGCTTGACGATGCGGTTGTACTGGGTCGCCGGCAACTCGGCCTTCAGGTCGCTCGCCGGCGCGGCCGCGTCTTTGGGCTTGTCGTCGGTCTTCCAGGGGACACCCTCGGCCCGGACGGCAACGGCACCGGTGCAGAGCAATGCCGCACAAAGCATCATCGGAAGGACGCGATTCATAGCGTGCTCCTTTCAGCACCGCGTTTGGCGGCGCAATCCCTTTCTGCTACTGACACCTCTATTGTACGGCAACATCGGGTTGCAAGGACAACAAAAATCCGTGCGGTGGGCGCCCGAGCCTCTACCAGCCGGACCGGCCGATGTCCCCCCAGCCCCCGCTGTAGCCGCGCCCGGCGCCTGAGTAGTCCTCGGTGTCCCAGGGCTTGTCATTGTCGTCGCTGCCGCCGCCCTTGCTGCCGGCCCTTTTGCTGTCCTTGATGGCCTGCTGGTACTGATCGGCGAGTTTCGCGAGGGCTGACTTGGCCTCGGTGTTCTCTCGGTCGATCGAGAGGATCTTGACATAGTAGGCAACGGCCCCTTTCAGGTCGCCGCCGGTATGGGCGTCGAGCGCCAGCCCAAGGTAGATATCAATGGCCTTCTGCTTGTTGGGTTCCTCGTACTGCTCCTTGAGGGCGGCCTTGAGGCTCTCCTTCTTGACGAGGTGGGCACCGCCTTGGGCGGCCCGGGATGCCGCAAGGTAGTACGAAGCGGCCCGCTCCTTACACTTGATGAGGATGTGCTGCCGCCGCTTCTCCTCGGGCCGCGCCATCTCCTTTTCGTAAGGCTCCATGGCCTTCTTGGCCATCGCGATGCGAGACTCGATGGGTTTGACGACCCGGGCATACTGCCAGGGGGACAACTCCTGCTTCAAGTTGCCCGGGGTCACGGACTCGCCTGATGTCGCCTTGGGCTTCCAGGGAATGTCCTGACCCGGACAAGCCGTCACAGCCCCCAGGAAGAACGCCGCCGTGCAAGCACCGAGCATGAAACGTTTCATGGCATGGCCTTCCTCGCCCTCGGAAACCGCGCGTGCCCCGTCGTTCGGTGTCCCTGGTGAATGAAACACCGCTCACGCAGCACCGTACCGGCAGAACGTCGAGGGCCGGGCGTCTGCCTAGGAGCCTCGGTTGCTCTTCCAGCGGGAGTCCTTCTTGTCGTCCTTCTTCTTGTCGCGTTCTTTCCGCTGCTGATCGGCGGCCCGTTTGACGGTGCTGGCGATTCTCTCCAACGCCGCCTTGGCCCGCGGGTTGTCCGGGTCCATACCGAGCACGCGTTTGTAGTAGGCGATGGCCTTGCGGAGATCGCCTTGTTCGTGGGCCTCGGAGGCGAAGGCAAGCAGAATGTCGGTGGCCTTGCGCAGATTCAGACCCTCATACTTGGCCTTGATCTCGGCCTGGTGCTCGACCTTCTTGACCATCTTGGCCGCCTTCCGGGCCGCCAGCGCCACCTGGTAGTATGCGGCCGAGGCCTTTTCCTTCCAGGAGAGGAGTGTGGCCTGGCGGCGTTTTTCGGGCGGCTTGGTCATCTCCTTCTCGTAGCCCGCCATGGCTTTCTCGGCCAAGGCGAGTTTCGCCTCAATGGGCTTGACCACACGGTTGTACTGAGCGGGGGGCAGGTCACCCTTCAGCGTACCCGGTTTCCCGGCGGCTTCACCGAGAACCGGTGACGAGGTGAGCGCAACAGCGAGTGCCGCTGCAAACCAAACGGACATGCACTCTCTCACGGGCAGGCTCCTTCAAGACGTGTCGGCGGCGCGGCATCCGAAGAGGCACCTCGCCCATCCGACCTATTATACGTTGTCGAACGCCACACCGCGAGAAATATTGCATCCTGCCGCAGACGACCGTCACGGGCCGGTCACCAGGGCCTTGACGGCGGTGACCCACGCGCGGGCCGTTGATGCGTCGCCGGCCTCGGCCATGATCCGCAGAACGGGTTCGGTGTTGGACGGCCTGATATGGATCCATCCGTCGTCTCGGGCCAAATGCAGACCGTCACGTTCGTCGAGGCGTGCGCCCGGGAAACGCTGCCGCACCGCATCGAACACGGTCTCGGGGTCTGTGTCTCCGAGCGGAACCTTGTCCTTGACCATGGTATAGACGGGCAAGTCGGCACAAAGTTCACTCAGCCTGCGGTTTCGGGTTGCCATCATTTCGAGAACCAGGCCGGCGCCGACCAGACTGTTTCGGACGGGCACGACGCGCGGATCGATGACGCCGCCGTTTCCCTCGCCGCCGATGACGCACCCGTGCCGCAGGATCGCCTCGGCGACGTTCAACTCGCCGACCGGCGTGCGATGCAGCCGGACGCCGGCCTCCTCGGCGACATGGTCCATCATGCGGGACGTCGACAGGTTGGCTGCCACCGGGCCGCCCTGCTGCGCCAGCCGATGCCGCGCCGCCAGCGCCAGGGTGTACTCCTCGCCGACGGCCCGCCCCCTCTCGTCGACGAGCGCCAGACGGTCGGCATCCGGGTCCAGCGCCAGGCCGAGGTCGGCTTGGGCGCCGGTCACGGCGCTGCAGAGCGCGGCGAGGTTCTCGGGCACGGGCTCGGGCCCGCGGGCGAAGTCGCCCGTCGGCTCACCGTGGATCACGGTAGCGGCACAGCCGAGTCGCTCGAGCAGCATCGTCATCTCGCGTCCGCCGGCGCCGTTGACGGGGTCGAGGACGACCGAGAAGCCCCGCCCGCGAATTATCTCGACGTTCAGGATGGCCAGAACGCATTCGACGTGGGTGGCGGCGGCGTCGGCAACGGGTTCGGCGGCCCCTTGAGCCTCGGCTCCGGCGAACGGATTCTGCTCGTAGAGTTCGACAACCCTCCGGCCACGGTCGCGGTCCAAGGCCATACCTTCACACGAGAGCAGTTTGATGCCGTTGTACGGCGCGGGGTTGTGGCTGGCGGTGATGACCATGCCTCCGCGGGCACGGCGCCGGCGGACCATGAGGCTGATGCCGGGCGTGGACAGGATGCCGACGTCGAGGACACCGCAGCCGGTGGCCAGGAGCCCTTCGACGACGGCGTCGGCCAGCATCGGTCCGGTGGAGCGGGAATCCCGACCCAGAACGACCGGCCCGCCGCCAAGGTGCGCGCCGAAGGCCAGGCCGAAACGCCTGGCCTCTGCCGGGCCGAGACCGTCTCCGACGATGCCGCGAATGCCTGAAATGCTCACAATCAGTTGGGCCATGGCCGTCTGCCGAACCCCCTGAAAGCCAGCGTGCGCGTTACGCTCGCCGACCGGCCCGATGCCGAAGGTGCACAACAATTATCGACGCCGCGACCGTGGCGGCCTAGGAAAAACGGGGGGACCGAGAGGTGGCGAGCGTCAGCACCGGATGCGTTCTTTCAGCCCGTAGGCCGGGGCGTGCCCCGGCAGCGGTGCTAAACCCCTACGAAAAGACGAGGGACCGAGAGGCGGCGAGCGTCAGCACCGGATGCGTTCCTTCAGGTGCCCGAGCAGCGCTTCGGCGGACATCGTGCGGCGGGAGGCGCCGTCGGCCCAGGTGACTTCGGTGCCGTTCTTGACGAGTTCGTGCCACTTGCGGCAGGCGGCGAGGACGGTCGTATGGTTCTTGTTGCCCAGCGCCCGGGCGATGTCGGCGTAACTGAGGTCCGTCAGTTGCCGCGACAGAACCATGCACACTTGCCGGGCTATCGAAATCTGGTGAAGTTTGCGCGAACTGTGGACGTCGGACGGCGTGACGGCGAAGAACGACGTGACCGCCTGCTCGATCTCCGAGAGGTTGGTCCGCGTCGGCGTGACCGCGACGAAATCCAGCAACGCCTGCCGGGCCAGTTCCCTCGTGACCGGGGTCTTGAGCAGCGCCGCGTAAGCGATGATGCGAGTCAAGGCGCCCTCGAGTTCGCGAACGCTTCCCTGGACGCGGTCGGCCACCAGCGCCAGGACGTCGGCCACCAGCGGACGCCCCATCTGGACGGCCTTGGCCTCGAGAATCCGCCGGCGCGTCTCGGCGTCGGGACGGGAGATCCGGATGACGAGACCCGCGACCCAACGGCTGATGAGGCGATTCTGGATGGCCTCGATCTCGCGCGGGTGGCTGTCCGAGGCCAGGATGATCAGACGACCGCGACCGTCGAACTCGTCGAACGTGTGCAGAAACTCCTCCTGCGTCGCGCTCTTGCCGGCCAGAAAATGAATGTCGTCGATGGCAAGAATGTCGAGGCTCCGGTACCGGTGGCGGAATGCGTCCAGGCGCCCCGTCCGCAAGCACGTCAGATACTGGTTGGTGAACCCTTCGGCGGACAAACAGGCGATGCGCAGCCCGGGGCGGGTCCGCGCGGCGTGCAGAATGCCGTGGAGCAGGTGGGTCTTGCCCAGGCCGCAGCCACCGTGAAGGAACAGGGGATGGAAATCCTTACCCGGCGCCGTGGCCGCCGACTTGGCCGCCGCATACGCCATCCGGTTACAGGAGCCCACGACGAAATTGTCCAGCGTGAAGAGCGGACGATACGTGTCGGCGGGACGCTCGTTGGCAGGACCAGCCGCGCCCGCCTTCGGCTCCAAACGCTCCATCGCTTCGGCCTCGCCGTCGAGGTTGTCGGCCCGGCGTTTCTGGAACAGGTCGGGCTGGACGCGGTACGTGACGGGCAGGGGGCGGCCGAAGGTGGCGGCCATGACGCCCGTCAGATGATCGGCGAAGTGACTGCGGAGGTGATCGCTGATGAAGAGGTTCGCCACGCCGATGGTCAGTTCCTCGCCATCGAGGCGGAAATCCGTGGCCCCCTCGAACCAGATACGCCACCGCTCCGGACCGACGGCGTCCCGAAGGCTGGTCACAAGCGAGGCGATCTGCGTTTCGTGTAACGGCGCCACGAGACGCACCCCCTGACTGGAAGATGGACAGGTTCCCCACGAGAAAACGTGTAACCGCCGGACTGCGGCCGTGCGGATGAACCGGCCGAGTCGCTGTCGGCCGACGCTCCCATCCTACCGCCGGGGGCCGTGCAAAAAAGGGCTATCTTCTTATTCACGTTGTGTTCGCACGAGGCAAGAAGGCCGAAGCAGGCCAACCACAGACAGTTACACACCGGGAATCAACTGAGAAAATTCTTTTCCACAACAGGCCAATACGGTGGAAACCCTGTGGACAAAACCCTCGCCACTGCCGACCCCCAGCACCCCGCCGAGGCGCCCCTGCCGCATGCCGCAATCGCCCCGCCTTTCATCGCTCGTGCCGCAGCCGTAGGGTGGGTGCTCCGCACCCACGCGGCGCACGCGAGACCTCCTCAGCGTGGGTGCCGAGCACCCACCCTACAACTGGGGAGCGCAGGCGGTTGTAGCGCCGGGCTTTATGCCCGGCGGCCGTTGGCGGCGGCGCCGGCCAGGATGCGCCGGGGATAAACCCCGGCGCTACGGCCAAGCCGCAGGAAATCGTCCCATGCTAGGAATCGTTGCCACGCCGCCTGCCAAGAATCGCGGATTTGCCGTTGACACCCCCCGAAGCGCATGCTATCTGTTGGAGTCCGCACGCAACTACGCACAGAGCCACCGCCTGGGATGGCAGGTGCGGTCACGGAAGGAGGTCACACGATGGGCGATCGGATTCGCGTAGCGATCGCGGGGGTCGGCAACTGCGCTTCAAGCCTCGCGCAGGGCGTCGCGTACTACCGGCATCGGCTCGAGGCGGACGGCGTCCGCGAGACCCTCGGCCTTATGCACTACGACCTCGGCGGATACCTGCCGGGCGACATCGACTTCGTCGCGGCGTTTGATATCGACCGGCGGAAGGTCGGCCGGCCTTTCGAGGAAGCCATCTTCGCTCCGCCCAACTGCACGAAGACGTTCTTCGACGACCTCCCCGCCGGCGGCGCCGTGGTCCGGATGGGGCCCGTCCTCGACGGCGTTGCCGACCACATGCCCGAGTTCCCCGACGACCAGCGGTTTATTCCCGCCGACGCCGAGCCCGTGGATGTCACGGCCGCCCTGAAGGAATCCGGGGCACAGGTCCTCCTGAACTACCTGCCCGTCGGGTCGCAGCAAGCCAGCGAACATTACGCCCGGGCGTGCCTGGACGCCGGCGTCAGTTTCGTCAACTGCATCCCCGTGTTCATCGTCAGCGACCCGACGTGGGCGGCCCGGTTCACCGAGGCCGGCATCCCCGCCGTCGGAGACGACATCAAGGCACAGGTCGGCGCCACCATCGTCCACCGGACGCTCACGCGGCTGTTCCGCGACCGGGGTGCGGCCCTCGACGCCACGTACCAGTTGAACACCGGCGGAAACACCGATTTCCTGAACATGCTGAAGCGCGAGCGCCTCTCCTCGAAGAAGGTCTCGAAGACCGAGGCCGTCCAGTCTCAACTCGAGACGCCCCTGCCACCCGACCAGGTCCACATCGGACCCTCCGATTACGTGCCCTGGCAAAAGGACAACAAGGTCTGCTTCCTGCGGATGGAGGGCCGGGGATTTGCCGGCATCCCGCTCAACCTCGAACTGCGCCTGAGCGTCGAGGATTCGCCGAACAGCGCCGGATGCGGCATCGACGCGGTCCGGCTGTGCCAGGTCGCGCGCGACCGCGGCCTGGCCGGGCCCATGAAGTCGGCTTCGGCCTACCTGATGAAGCATCCGCCCGAGCAGATGCGCGACTCCGACGCCCGGGCCGAGATCGATGCCTTCATCGCCCTCGAAGACCCCGCTGAGGCCGTCGAGCGAGTGCCGTCCGCTGCAAAATGACGCGGGCCGCGTCCGTGCCGGCGCCGGCGGGTGGCACGGGCCGGCGCCGTGACGCGCCCGACATCTCACGGATATGGTCTCCGAACACATAGGTCACTTTTTCTCGGTTTGCCGCGACGCCGTGGCTCGCCTTCTCTTGCGCCTTGGGATGAGGCCGAACCACGTCACGGTTGTGGGGATGCTCTTGACGGTTGCCGCCGGCGTGGCCGTGGCGTGCGGCCGGGCGCACTGGCGGCCGCTGGCGATCGGCCTGCTCATCGGCGCCGGGGCGTGCGACCTCCTCGACGGCGCCATGGCCAACCTCGGGAGACTCAGGACCTGCTTCGGGGCCATTCTCGACTCCGTGAACGACCGCATCGGCGACGCCGCACTCTTCCTCGGGGCCGCCTTCTACTTCGCCCTCCACCCCGATGAGCCCGATGAACCGGCGAACCTCACCCTGGCCCTGCTCGCCGCCCTCGGACTCCTCTGGGCCTTCCTGACGAGTTACCTTCGGACACGCGCCACCGAGGAGGGGGCCGAGGCGTACGGCGG
>Ga0114922_10000974_pt1 | contig 27386 bp, 25 predicted proteins | sample AartaG_FD_100975 | JGI IMG/M metagenome (GOLD analysis project Ga0114922, IMG submission 100975) | Deep subsurface microbial communities from Aarhus Bay to uncover new lineages of life (NeLLi) - Aarhus_00045 metaG | ecosystem: Environmental > Aquatic > Marine > Oceanic > Sediment | place... | reverse complement strand
GCGGTGAAAGAAACTGGAACCGGAAAGGAAACCGTGCTGGTATTCTTGGATAATATTGAAACCCAAAGTATCTGGTCGCCGACAATCGATGATCTTGTAAGTGACCGCCTGCAAAAAGTTTCCACGAATATCGGTTCAAATTTTATACCCGGTCAGGACAACCGGGAAGCCACCGAGGAAGCAACAACCGCCGGAGCCGATGTGGGATTGGGCAATCTGCCCGACCCTCCGAGACCACCGGTAAGTGGACAAAATCGTAATCGATGAGGGTACCGTCATGAAAACAGAAAAAATACTCATCCTGTCGCTTTTCTTTTTGACAACAGCCGGGTTTGTTGTTGCACAAACGACAGGTAATTATTTTCCTCTTAATGTCGGAGACTATCGGATCTTGCATGCCGACACAATTTCCGGGGAATATCAACCCACGACCCAACGTACAGATGTCCAGGGTGTTGACCTGATCAATGGAAAAACGCATTTTCGAATAAGAGAACAGATGAGAAGGGATGATGGATCACACGAATGGAACATGTATTCCTGGATATATGTCGATTCGACGGGCGCCGTAATGAGTGCTTTCGGAGCATCCCCCGAAATTATTTTGGACATTCCCATTCCGACGAGAACCATCACCGTAGATGGGAATCCTGGGGATTGGGTCGGCGTCGAACCATTGGTCACAGATCCCCAGGGAGATGATTCCTCCGACTATACGGGTGCTGATGTCAAGGCTCTTTTTGTTGCAAGGGATGCGAACAATCTGTACTTGCGCATGGATTTGTGGGAGGATGCGAACACGAATTTCAGAAATGGTGCCAGTCCTGATGATGGGAGATATACTTTCAGATTAGACAACGATGGACCTTATGACAGGATGCATCTTACCATCGCCTATGATGATAGTTTGTTTTCGTGGAGCCTACAGGAACCCGGTCAAAATGATCCACCGGGATTAACGGGTCCGGATTATGTAGGCGTGAGCGGGAGTGTGATTGAGTTGAGAGTACCCCTTGATCTTATCGGTAATCCATCAAATTACAGCACGATTGGAGGATCGGCAGATTACTACGATCCGGGTGAGGACAGATGCTTTTCATGGGACGAGGCAATTATCGCAGAGACGGGCATCTTCGACCCACCCGTTACCTGGATGTCAGAGGGTATGCTCGACGCAGGAGATACGTGGGAGTTTGATTCGTATGAAATGGGAGGTCATATTTCAATGTCTGTAGAAAGTTTTTCCGAGACAGTTCAGGTACCCGGAGGGACGTTCCCTCGATGCGTCGAGATAAAAATGGTCATCACGGACACCAACGGAGACACGACCCAAATAAATCATTTTTATTATGCTGAAGGCGTCGGGCAAGTATTGAACATCACGAGCAACAATTTGATGGGACAGGAGATGAGATTGGAACTCGTCGATTATTCTATCCAGGGTTCAAATGTATACGTTTATACGGAACCTGACACCGCGACAGTCGGTAACAATCTTTCAATTTTCGGTACGGTTCCGCAGCTATTCAATCCAACAACCCAGGAATTGTACTACCGTATGGGCGGTCAGACCACATTCCGGACGGCTAATCTGACCCAAAACGGTAATGTCTACGAAGCATCTTTACCCGCTAATCTTGTCACGATACGGGGTATTGAGTATTATGTCCTTTTTTCCAACGGTCAGACCGATGTGACCTATCCTGCGATAGATCCTGATAATAATCCTGCAGGAGTCAGGGTAAATGTCACTCGCTATGAACTCCCCATACCCTTAGAAGAAATGACCTATAGAATGATCTCCGTTCCATTGGAACTCACGGATCCTTCCATTTCGGCTGTCCTTTTTGACGATTACGGTGAATACGATAAGCCGACCTGGCGTTTGTGTTCTTACCAAGAAAACGGCACCTCTTATTATGTTGAGTATCCGAACCTCGATAAAACTTTCACCCCGGGTACGGCGTTCTGGCTCATCACCAGAAGTGGTGAAAGATTTGATGTCGATAATGGATGGTCCATGGATTCCACCGATCCATATACCATCATACTCCAGCCGGGCTGGAATCAGGTCGGCCATCCGTTTGGTTTTCCGGTTGCAATGGACAATGTTGACATTGCAGATGTGGAGTCGCCGGTCTATTACAACGGTGAAGATTACGAATACGGTGTGTCGGTGATCGAGCCCTGGGAAGGTTATTTTATCAACAACCTCGATGCCATACCGGTAACCATTTCCATCCCTCCGATAGAAGCGGTAAATCCTGCAGAAAAATTCAGTCCGAAAACGGTTATCGGTACCGAAAATGACTATCTACTCCAGCTATCCGCCCGTATCCCCGGATTTAAACTTATAGACACGCAGAATTATATCGGGCTGCTGGAAGAGGCTTCCAAAGGATTCGATGATACGGATTTTTCAGAAGCACCCCCCATCGGGGATTATGTGCGGTTGTCCGTTATCGAGGACAATGTGCGGTTTGCGGGCAATTTCAAGCCTGCCGGTACGAACGGACATCAGTGGAAACTGGAACTCGATTCCAGTCTATCCGGCGAAAAAATCGTTCGGATTGGGTTAACTGAAACCGGACAACTGCCGGATAACATGGATCTCTACATTTTCGATGTAGATTATCAATATCGTATATCGGTGAACAAAGGTATATTCGAAGTACGATTGGAAAACGAATGTCCCATCCGCCACCTTCAGATCATCGTCGGATCGACCGATTATGCGAAAAAACACAGCAATGGCATCTCTCTCTCACCATTGGAATACACGTTGCACCAGAATTACCCAAATCCCTTTAATCCGCAGACAACAATAAACTATCAGACAGGGAGGCGTGGTCAGGTTATTCTTGAAATATACAACATTCTGGGCCGTAGAATACGGACGCTTGTGAATGAAATCCAGGATCCGGGCCGGTATTCCGTGATTTGGAATGGTCTGGACGATTCGGATCATGCGGTTGCTTCCGGCGTCTATTTTTCAAGAGTTGCAGCGACCGGATTTAAGGATTCGAAGAAACTTGTTCTATTACAATAATCCGAATTGTTTTTTAACTCGATAGAGATTATTTAAAAAGGGTGGAACCATGATCAAAATAAAAACAAAAGTTATAGTTATGTGCTCACTCCCCAGCCTGTTGTTTTGGGCCAACGGTTTAACCCAGGACGATGGTTTCATCATCCGACAACGGGGATTTATCAGAGTATCTCCCCTTTATCAAAGCTGGTCAGATGATGGGACCAATCAACTTTCTGAAATGAGTATGCCCATTTTTGTCTATGTGCCGTTGGGTGAAAACCTGAGCATGAGCCTGCGTGGTAGTCAGGCGAGTATAAGAAGCGACATGTCACCTGAATTGGGAGGGATGACCGATACCCAGATCAATTTAAGCCATTATTTAGAATCGAGTAAGATAGTGTTACATGCCGGTGTGAATTTACCAACGGGTAAGAAAGAACTGACACTTGAAGAATTTGAAACATCCTATCTGATCAGTTTAAATAGGTACAATTTTCAAGTGCATAGCTTTGGCCAGGGCTTGAATGTTTCACCCGGCCTGAGCTGGGCATTACCCCTCAGTGAGACTGTTGTATTCGGTTTAGGTGCATCGTACCAGTATCGGGGTCCATTCAAGCCATTTGAAAAAATGACCGGCCGATACGATCCGGGAGATGAAATTCTTTTAACGGGTGGACTGGACTTCCGCTTGAGTGAAACCTCGACGTTTTCTACGGATGTGATTTTCACATCCTTTGGTATAGACAAGTTGAATGGAGACGAGACATTTCAATCGGGCCATAAAATTGTTGTTAATACTCAGTTGCGTATGTATTTCGATTACAATGAGTTATGGCTATTTGGACAATACAGGAGCAAAGACAAAAATAAGATAGCAATTGCGGGAGGGCTGGACGAAGAAGTCGAAAAAACGATTCCTGATCAAATTGAATTAATGGGGCGTTACCGGATGCTTCTGGGAAAAGGATTTTATGCTTCCATTCTTGCAGAAGGGCGATTTTTTAACGAAACAAAAGTTTTCAATAAGATAAGTATCTATGGATTGGGGGCTACACTGGACATCCCGGTTTCGACACGTATGAAAATGCCTGTGAGATTCAAATACCTCACGGGTAATATAAAAGGTGGTTCGAACCTTTCGGGGATTGAAGTGGGTGTTGGTTTGGACTGGAGTTTTTAATTTACCGTGAAATGAGGGTCATTATGAAGATGTGCCGGATGATCTGGATGCCTGTTCTTATGACGACATTCTACTTTAACTGTACCAATGATAAGAAACCGGCGAAGATGACTCGGAATATTCAGACGGCAGAGCCGCTCCGATATGTGCGTATCTATTCCGACGCCAATGGGGAATCCCATTTCGCGGATGAGGAGATGTCCTTCCAGCTTGTCGATTTCGCCCCACCTGCGCCACCCATCTCGGTTTCTGAATTATTCAATCCGGCAGGAGAAACCTTCATCATTTCCAGTCCTCCCGGTTGGTACGGGGATTGGCATCCGGCTCCCCGCCGTCAGCTTCTCTTTGCTCTGTCAGGAAAGCTTGAAGTGGAAGTGTCTGATGGTGAAACCCGAATTATTGGACCGGGGTGTATTGTTGTGGTGGAGGACACAACCGGTAGGGGGCACATTTCCCACGTAATCGGCAGTGAGCGGTGCTACATGGCCGTTGTGCCGTTGGAAGATGAGGAGTAAACGAGAGGGAAAGTTTATGATGATTGTCAAAAGCAAATAAAGGAGCTATCGAAGCTAAACCTTAAACCGATAAATGTTGGTTGCCGGCCACTGGCAACTGGTTTCTGGTAAATAAAAGGTTTAATAAAACACAGCACCAGTGACGTGGACATGCTTAATATTTAAGTTTGACTCGAGCTCGCTCTGGAGCAGGTGGGCAAAAATTATTCAGGATGATTGAAACCTGCCGGTAAATCTGCCTGATTCACACTTCAGTAAACCTACATAAACTTCTGATTATTAAAGAATGAAAACGATTCAATTTAAAAGGTATATATTTTGCAATTAAAAAAGACTTATTACAATATATTGACGTTTATGCGGTTCCAATTTTCTATTGAATTCAATCCGGAGGCGATGTTATGGCTGTTGATTCTAAAGTCATTGAAGATGTGATTGTTGTCAATATTCATGGGAATCTCATGGGGTGGAGTGAAACGAATGAATGTCACGAGAAAATCAAAAGTTTCATTTCTGCCGGTTATAAGAATTTGGTCCTTAATCTGACCCATGTACATCGTGTTAACAGCATGGGCCTGGGCATGTTGATGGCCTGCTACCATTTATTCAGAAACGCCGGTGGACACATGAAAATTGCAGGGGTTACCGAAAAAGTCAATAGCCTTCTCATTATGACCAACCTGATAACCATTTTTGAGATGTACCACAATGCCGATCTGGCTGTTCAAAGCTTCCAGTGAGAGAGCTTGATAGAATTTAATTACCATACTACATTGATATTGCCCCATTCATGGATTTTTTTGTCCTTTGAAAGTAATGGGGCATTGTGCTTCATACATGTGGCTACGATGAACCGATCTGCAGGATCACCGTGAAAATCCCCGGGGAGACGTGTTGAGAGAACTGCAATATCGGGATCAATATTGAGGAGTTGAATTCCTGGATATTTTAATGCCTGATTGATCCATTTCTGAACATCAATACTTAATTTTAGCTTTTCTTTAGCGACCAGCATAGCAATTTCCCAACATGAAATGATACTCACTCCAAGTGAGTCACAGGAACGAATTGATTTAAGTGCCTTTTCTGTAAGTTGATCGACACTGTCATTGATCCAAAAAAACCATGCATGCGTATCAAGTACAATCATTTTAATGCCTCCCATTCCTCATCAATGGGAGAGACAATATCGCCTATGAACGTTGCTGCATTTTTCAAGGGCTTATCATTGTTATCTTTTTTTTGGTCAATGGGTACGACCTTCACCATCGGTTTTCCATGCTTCGTTATGACAATGGGCTCATGGCTCTGTGCAACATGTTTAATCAATGCCAGACATTGTGCTTTAAATTTTCCAACCGCTAATGTTAACATATCTCACCTCATATAGTTGTATGACTATAAAATTGTGACCATAGTTAAGATAATCTTACTTTTTAAAAAAGTCAAGGAATTTTTTCCTTGACAAATAATTTCATATTTATTATTATGAAACTAACCGGTTAGTTAATATGTATATCCCGATGTGAGGTCAAATGATGAATCCTGTAGATGCCAATACAAGAATCTTGAATGTAGTCGCAAAGCTCTTCGCAGAGAAGGGATTCGACGGCGCCCGTGTCGATGATATCGCCAAAAAAGCGAAGGTGAACAAGGCGCTGATCTACTACTATTTCAAGAACAAGGAGGAGATCCGACAGGCCCTTTTCGATGATTTCATCAATGATGTCATGGATTTGGTCGATGAGTCTTTGGATGATTTTATGGATCTTCAATCCATGGAAAAGTTTCGAAAGGTATTCGATGAGTACCTCAACTTTTTCGAGGAGCGGAAGCATACGATCCGTATCATGGCCATGGAATCATTGAAGAAGTCATCTAAGGTTTCACCTCTATTCCATTTCATGAATATCATGATGAAGAACGAAATGGGGAAAGTACTAAAGGTTCTGGAGAAGAAGGACCTCCAAATCGAGTTCGACCGGATGCAGGTTATCGTAACAGATTTCTTTACGGGCCTGATGCCCATTGTGAACTACGTGCTTTATAAAGAAGATTGGATGGCCCACTACCGAATCGATGAGCAGGAAATGAGGGAGCGATTCTTCAAGGCCTACGACGCGACACATTTGGAATACCACAGGGGTGGGATGAAATTATTAGAAAAAATGATAGCAAAAAAAACGTGATAAATGGGATTTTTTTTAGGCGATAATCTAACTAACTGGATAGTTAGTTCAAGGTAAATATTAAACAATTAAAACAATGGATATTAAGTGAATGAACGGAGGTAAAACGATGAAATGTATACTATGGGCTTCTATACTCACATTCTTCTCTGTATCTGCACTATTTGGTCAAGAGCTGACAGGAGAAGACATCATTCAAAAAGTCAACGATCTGCTCACCGTGGAGTCGAGTCACAGCAAGTCGAAAATGACCATTGTCACGACATCCGGTGAAAAAAGGACGTTTGTCATGGAGTCCTGGAGCAAGGATAATGGTGAGAAGAATCTGGTCCGGTACCAGGAACCCAGGCGCGTGAAAGACCAGGCCGTGCTGATGTTGAACCAGGCCGACGACATCTGGATGTATTTTCCCCGTACCCAGCGGGTTCGGAAACTGGCCACCCACGCCAAGAAACAGAAGATGCAGGGCAGTGATTTCTCGTACGAGGATATGGGCAGCGGCGATGCCTTTATTACGGATTATACACCCAGGCGACTGGAAGATGAGAAGATGGAGGATCACGATTGCTACAAAGTCGAGCTGACCCGCAAAGAAGAGAGCGATATGTCCTACTCCAGAATGATTTTGTGGGTGATCAAGGAGAACTTTGTGCCTGTGGTCATCGATTATTACGATGACAAGGACCCAGACCGCTGGATCAAACGACTCATTGAAAGTGACATCCGGAAGATCGACGGCATTTGGACGGCCATGAAGGTCGTCATGCAGAATAAGAACGACAATACCCAGACAGAGATGGAACTCTTAGAGGTGGAATACAATGTGCCGTTGAATGACAGCATGTTCACGGAAAGGGGGCTGAAGAAATGAGGACGCGTTTTGTGTTGATACTCTTGTCATTGATGGTTACTGCCAGAAGCCATGCTCAGAGCGGCCTCGAGCTGTTCGGGTATTTTGAATCCCAGATTATGGGTGCGGTAATCGAAGACCGTTTGAATCAGGTATTCATGAACAAGCTGAGGGTCGACTTGAATTATGATCCATCCGATCGTATCACTTTCGCGGCCAATTTCGATTACATAACCTACCATGGTAAGACAGAATGGAACATACTGCAGTTTCTGGTCCCCAATATCACCGAGACGATTCCCGAGGACATGACAGGATTCTATGTCATTCCCTTCAGCGACAGGCATTTTCTGGATAACGCTTATATCAAATTTGTCTTTCGCCGTTTCGATCTCACTGTTGGGAAACAGCAGATCTCCCTGGGTTCAGGTTATGTCTGGAATCCGACAGACGTCTTCAATATTAAAGATGTCCTGGATCCCACATATGAACAGCCCGGCCACAATGCCCTTCGATTGGATGTACCTCTGGGAAATTCAGGGGGCGTTACAGCCCTCTACTCGCCGGAAGACACATGGAAGCAATCATCCAAGCTCATCCAACTCAAGATGAGGATACCCCGTTTCGATGTGTCGTTCATTGCCATCGAGACATTATGGAGATTTCACGATTACACAGAATTCGATGAGGACACTTTTGGATTTCTCGAACAACCCGAAAAGCGCAGGGTTCTGGGCGGAAGCCTTGAAGGTGAACTATTCGGGCTGGGTCTCTGGTCGGAGTATGGACATAGCCTGATGAGAAAATCGAAGGATTTTTACGAGCTGGTAGTGGGGATGAATTACACTTTTGACTTCCAGACCTTCGTGATGATGGAATATTACCGAAACACATTGGCAGAGTCAGATTACAGGCAGTACACTCTCGATGACTGGATGCGGTATTTCACTGCTGAACAGAAAGCGGTCAGCCGGGATCAGTTGTATACATTGATCCAGCACCCGGTGACCGATTTTATCGAATTGGGGATGATGAGTATCATCAGCATTTCGGATGGGAGTGTGGCTCTTGTGCCAACCTTCAACTGGAGTTTTTCCGAGAATCTGGATATCATGGCCTATGCCAATGTAAATTTCGGTAAGGACGGTACTGCTTTTTCCAAGATGACCGGGAGTGGAGCATTGATTCGAGCCCGTGTCTATTTTTAATTCAAGAACGGTGAATACATTGGATTGGTTTCAAACGACAGATACAACGGGAGATGATGAAAAATGTTTTCCTCCTCCTGTGGTTCGATTTCAGGCGTCCGTGGTATGCACTTATGGCCATGATCCCTTTGGCCCTGGGTGTTTTCTGGATGGTCGGTATTATGCAGGTTTCGGGAATGCTGTTGAACTTCATGACGATGATGGGACTTCCCCTGATTATCGGCATCGGTATCGATGACGGTGTGCATATCATGCACCGGTGGCAGAATGAGGGCAAGGGTAAGATCATCACAGTATTCTCGAGTACCGGGAAGGCTATCCTGCTGACCTCTCTCACGACGATGCTGGCCTTCGGCTCGATGGTCTTTTCCCTGTTTCCGGTCTGGGCCTGGTTCGGCAGTTCTCTCTTCATTGGTGTCGGAGCATGTTTTTTGACTACGGTGATTGTTCTGTCGGGCATTCTTGGACTTATTGAAAGGAGAAGGTAGAGTCGCCGATTAACGAATAGAGGCCTTTCCATCCATTTGAAATGTAATACATGATTTTGAAGAGGTTTCATGTTATCCATAGATGAGCGCAATTTTTTTTGTATTTCGGTGTTTAATTTGTAACAATGGTATCCGTTATTCAACAAGCACTCGTAAGGAAATAGGTTATGCTCATCGACATGAAAAGTCTTAAAAAGATATATCGGTTAGGAACAATAGAAGTACCAGCACTGCGGGGCATCGACTTGCAGATTGACCAGAATGAATATGTCGCCATCATGGGGCCGTCGGGATCGGGAAAATCAACGCTCATGAATATTCTCGGCTGTCTGGATACGCCGACGGAAGGTGAGTATACACTCAGTGGTGAAGATGTGAGTGTGCTGAACGACGACCAATTATCGGCCATAAGGAATCACAGGATCGGATTTGTTTTTCAGACATTTAATTTACTATCAAGAGCAACGGCACTACATAACGTGGAGATGCCGCTGATTTATTCGGGAGTCAGTCAATCTGAGAGAAGGAGTAGAGCAGAGGAAGCTCTGGAAAGTGTCGGACTTTCTGATCGGAAGAAACATAAACCCAATGAGCTCTCGGGCGGACAGCGTCAGCGAGTGGCCATTGCACGGGCACTGGTGTCCAATCCCTCCCTTATCCTGGCCGACGAGCCCACCGGAAATCTCGACAGCAGGACCGGTGAAGAGATCATAGAAGTGATTAATCAACTGTACGACCAGGGGAATACGATTATCCTGGTGACGCATGAGGAATACATCGCCAAGAATGCGAAGCGAACCATTCGACTCCGGGATGGTCTCATTGAGAGGGATGAGGTTAACTAAGAATCAATCACCGTTATGAAAAATTATAGTAAAAAACGCTTCCGCTTACGATCCTTCATTTCCTTTGTTTCATTATTTTCCTTCGTTTTACTGGTTTGTTCCGCTGTGGGGATGTATTTGAGACCGGAGGGCAGTGTTGCCCATTGGTCTGCCTGGACCTTTTTAGGTCTGACGAAAAAGGGCTGGGAGGGTGTTCACACGGTTATTTCCATTGCCTTTGTGGTTTTCACCGTAATTCATGTTGTTATGAACGCCAAGATCCTCTGGCGGTATGCCACCCAAGGATTTCAGCGTGGGCTAAAGCATCAGTTTGAATTGATCGCTTCGCTAAGTCTTGTGGGGATCATTTTCGTCCTAGCGCTGTTCCAAAGAGGGCCGGTTTGGGGGATCATGGAACTGAGATCGAAGATTAAAAAAGGTGTACATCACATACGCGTCCATCCGCCCGAATCTGGTTTTGAAGGGAAAACACTCGACCAGGTAGCCGGATTCTTACAGGTGGACGTCCGAGAGGTGATGGAAAAACTCCGGCTTCAGGGATTGAAAATAGACAGTCATACTGAGACGCTCTATGAACTATCCGAGAGGAATAAATGTGCTCCTCAGGATGTTTATGTTCGGATTATTAAACTATTCGTGAACCCTTGATTCCTTCAAATGATAAAGTAAATACAGGTGGCGATAATGATAAAAATATTAAGATATGTTTTAATGATCCTTTTTTCAGGTTGTTTTTTAGTATATCCTGCGTTATCTCAAAACCTTGAGGATGATAAAAATATTGATGAGAAAGTGAAAGCATTTCTCGAAAGCACTAAATACCAATGGAGAGATATGAATGTACCCACGGCCGATGGTCAGAAACTGTACGATCTCATCATAGAAAATAAATACCAAAAAGCACTTGAAATCGGTACATCTACCGGACATTCGGGTATTTGGATTGCCTGGGCTCTCAGCAAAACAGGGGGAAAACTCATTACTGTTGAAATCAGTGAAAGACGGCACAGGGAAGCCCTGGAAAATTTTAAGGACGCCGGACTGTCTGAATTTATTGACGCACGGCTGGCAGATGCCCATGAGCTCGTTCCCAAGCTGAAAGGCCCCTTCGATTTCGTTTTTTCCGATGCGGATAAGCATTGGTACAAAAACTACTTCATAGCTGTCGATCCGAAATTAGTAGTGGGCGGCTGTTATACGACGCACAACATTTCCGCGCGGAGTCGGGGAGGCAGGTACGGTAGAGGTGGGGCGTATCTCGATTATCTGCTCAGTCTGCCCGGTTATGAGACCACCGTTTTTCAGTCGGGCGCCGGCATGTCTATCAGTTTTAAAAAGTCTGGTAATTGATCTGAAAAATTCTCAGCGCGGCGAAGCCGCAATTATGAATTGAGAATGATGAATTATGAATGAATAAAAAAATCATCTATCGAACCTGATTAGTAACTTTGTTACCACGGATTGGCACAGAAAAACACGGAATAAAAAAGAGTTATCACTAAGAATCCGGATATAGATTCTTAGCGCAATTTTTTTCGAGTCTACGAGTTAAAGGTATTAGATATTGAATTGAGAAGATAATCTTATTTACGTCACTCATTGAAAGGAGACCATCATGAAGAATGTTGCTTTCATCATGATTGTTGCTTTAGTGTCGGGTGCTTGCATCGTGGGTGCCCAGGAGGGTAAGGTCAATTTTTCGGGGGAATGGACGCTTAATGCGGACGAGAGTGAGATGGGCGGCGGTGGCGGTGGCCGGGGCGGTAGAGGAGGACGTAGGGGCGGAGCAGCTTCAAAAATGGTGGTCGAGCACAAAGACGACGAACTCGTCGTCGTGTCTTATCGTACGAATAGGGACGGAGAAGAAATTACCACAGAGACGACCTATACGCTGGATGGTAAACAAGTTGAAAGTGAAACCAATTATGGAACGGAAGTAGCCGAAGCAAAATGGTCCAAAGACGGAAAAACGATCACCATTTTTTCCGAAAGGACGATTTCACGAGGAGATATGGAGTTCACCATAGAATCCACTGCTGTGTGGTCGTTGGAGGACGGCGCACTCGTCATCGATACAGAACGTACGACGTCACGCGGTGATTGGACGAGTAAAGCCGTATATGATAAGAAGTAGGAGTATAAGAGACCCTTTCTGTATTAAAAATAATATCATATTCCCTCCCATTTTCAAAAAATGGAAAAATGCGCGTGAACCATTTTTAGCGTTTCACGCGTATTTTTTATTTTATCATATCCGGTAAGTAAAAAAAATATTGACATGTTATGAATAATTCTATATATTAGTAATCGTAGCGATTATTGATAAAATAAAAAATATGAATAAGTCTTACAGACAGAGCAAACAGCGCGAGCGGATACTGCAATTATTGCGTTCCACAGATCGTCATCCTACAGCAGACTGGCTATATGGCCAGCTCAAGAAAGAATTTCCTCATCTCAGTTTGGGCACGGTATACCGCAATCTCAATATTCTCGTTGAGCAGGACCTCGTCCAAAAAATTCATTTCGGAAGTACATTCGATAGGTTTGAAGCAAATGTGAATCCCCATTATCATCTGGTGTGTGAACACTGTGGAAGTGTTCAGGACTTTGAGATGCCTATATACAGTGATTTAAATAACAGGGCCAACCGACTCACGGATTTTGCGATTCGACGTCATCGTATTGAATTTTTTGGAATATGTGCCAAATGTAAAGTAAAAGGAAATGATTAAAACAGGCTGTCATATTGATAGGGGGGATTTTTTTGTCATTTAATAATAATCGTTCCTATTCTCTATTCTTGATAGAATTACAAATAAATGAAGGAGGAAAGTTATGAGTAAAAAAAAAGCTTTAACAACAGCGGCAGGCATCCCTGTTGGCGATAATCAGAATTCGCTTACCGCCGGGGAACGCGGCCCAACACTGTTGCAAGACCATCATCTGCTTGAAAAACTCGCTCACTTCAATCGTGAGCGCATTCCGGAACGTGTGGTTCATGCAAAAGCTGCCGGTGCTCATGGTGTACTTACTGTAACCAAAGACATCACAAAATACACCAAAGCCAAGATCTTTTCAGAAGTTGGGAAAAAAACCGAAATGTTTGGTCGGTTTTCAACAGTAGCCGGGGAAAAGGGATCCGCCGATACGGTGCGCGACGTGAGAGGCTTTGCCTTAAAATTCTATACGGAAGAGGGCAATTGGGATATGGTCGGAAATAACACGCCTGTATTTTTCATACGGGATGCCATCAAATTTCCGGATTTTATTCATACGCAGAAACGCATGCCGCAGACGAATCTCAGATCAGATACCATGTGGTGGGATTTTTGGTCCAAGGTGCCTGAGTCACTCCACCAGGTGACCATCCTGTTTTCAGATCGCGGTATCCCCAAGGGCATTCCATACATGAATGGTTATGGAAGCCACACCTACAGTTTTATCAATGCGCAGAATGAACGTTTCTGGGTCAAGTTTCACTTCAAGACCCAGCATGGCATACAGTGTATGCCCCAGGAAGAAGCCGATGGCATAGTGGGTAAAGATCCTGATTACCATACACGCCAGCTATTCGAAGCCATCGAAAGCGGGAATTATCCCAAGTGGACTTTTTATGTACAGGTCATGCCTGAAGCAGAGGCTGAAAAGTATCGCTGGAATCCCTTTGATTTAACCAAGGTCTGGCCACACGCAGCTTACCCGTTGATCGAGGTCGGAGTCATGGAATTGAACCGTAATCCCGAGAACTACTTTGCAGAAGTTGAGCAATCCGCTTTTTCTCCCGCAAATGTCGTCCCCGGTATATCCTTCTCTCCATGCAAAATGCTCCAGGCACGCATTTTCGCGTACGCGGACGCCCATCGCTACCGTCTGGGTGCCAACTTTGAACGATTGCCCATCAACCGTCCGCGTGCGACAGAAGTGAACAACTATCAGCGTGACGGAACCATGCGATTTGATGACAATGAGGGAGCATCTGTAAACTATGAGCCCAACAGTTTTGGCGGTCCCCAAGCAGATCCCGGCTTTAAAGAGCCACCTCTTAAAATTTCCGGCGATGCAGACTGGTATGATCAGAAAAGGGGTGTGGATGATGATTATGTTCAGCCTGGAAATCTCTATCGATTGATGCCTCCGGATGAACAAAAACGCCTTGTAGAGAATATCGCGGGTAGCCTTAAAAAGGTATCGAAAGAGATACAGGAAAAGATGGTTGCTCATTTCAAAAAAGCTGATCCAGCGTACGGCGAAGGTATCGCAAAAGGACTGGGGCTTTGATAATGTTAGAAAAGTGATCTAAAGTGCCTGAAGTTTGATTAAAAGATCCGATCACCTATAATCTGGCGGTTCAAATATTACAGGATGAAGTGGAGCACGAGGAGGATCTGCAGTCCCTTCTTGAAGACCTGGAGGTCATGTTAAAGAAAACATAAACTGTATCATTATAGATTCATGTTCAGCAAGGAATCAATTTCCTTGTCTGGAGAACATTATCCGAAGGAGTGTCGGGGGTAGCGAACATCTTCAGTAGTCTGAATAAATACGCGTGTTGTGATTGAATTTTTTATCATTTCACGCGTTTTTTTATTTGATTATGAAAAATCTATCTCGTAAATTTCTATATCAAGAATTGGAAATGCTCTGCTGAAATATATCTGTTCCTCAAGGAGAAAAATATGTCTCTGAATATTCGAAAATGTGGATCTGTTTTTGAAAAAATTTACGGTCATGATGAGTCTGTGCTGGAAAAGCAGTCCCGGAGATGGGATAGACTGGTTCACACATTTCAAGAGAAGTTTAACGAAACCGATCTGCATGTGTTCAGCACACCGGGGCGCACGGAAATCGGAGGCAATCATACAGACCACAATCACGGCCGTGTCCTGGCCGCCAGTGTAAATCTCGATTCCATCGCTGTTGCAGCGATCCATGATTCGAGTATGGTGACCATGGTCTCCGAAGGTTATCCTGAGCCATTTAAAGTCCATTTGGATCATCTCGAAATGGTCAGGGAAGAAGAAGGGACGACCACTGCGCTCATCCGGGGTATTGCCGCTCGTTTCAGGGAACTGGGATTCAATATCGGGGGATTTCATGCTTCTGTCACCAGCGACGTCCTGCCCGGGTCCGGATTGAGTTCATCTGCTTCCATCGAAGTGCTGGTTGGATCGATATTGAATCATTTGTTTAATGACGGTCAAATTCCTCCTGAAACGATTGCGATGATCGGTCAATATGCTGAGAATACATATTTCGGAAAGCCCTGTGGATTAATGGATCAAATGACCTGTGCCGTGGGTGGGATTGTAACCATCGATTTTAAGGATCCGGAAAATCCCATCGTGAAGAAGATCGATTTCGATTTCAGTTCACTGAATTACCGCTTGCTGGTCGTGGATACAGGGGGCAACCATGCCGATCTGACCGATGATTACGCATCGGTTCCCAGCGAGATGAAATCCGTGGCTCAGGCACTGGGTGCAGAATTCTGTCGGGGCATCACTCATGAGAAATTAATGGAAAAAGTCAAGGACCTGCGTCCCAAAGTGGGCGATCGAGCACTATTGCGGGCATTCCATTTCCTGGGTGATAACGCAAGAGTGCTGGATCAGGTTGAGGCACTCGAAAAAGGGGACTTTTTAAGGTTCCTTTCCCTGGTCAACGAGTCCGGGAATTCCTCTTTCAAGTGGCTGCAGAATATCTATACGGTGAAAAATGGTCGTGAGCAAGGCGTTGCCCTGGCGCTGGCATTGACGGAGAAATATCTGTCCGATATTGAAGCCGGTGCCTGCCGGGTCCATGGGGGCGGTTTTGCCGGGACGATACAGGTCTTCTTACCGAATACGGCAGTTTCCGGTTATATGAAGCTCATCGAATCCGTCTTCGGAGATGGGAAAGGTCTGGTGCTCAATATTCGTCCCTATGGGGCCTTGAATCTGAATCGGTTTTTAGAATGATAGGAAAATGCTGATGACCTGGGAACAGAGATGGCATCCCCTGCGCGAAGAGTGGATTATCATTGCGGCGCATCGACAGAATCGCCCATGGGTCGGTGAACGGGTGAACGATAGCGAAGTCCAAATCCCCGAATATGACCCCGATTGCACATTCTGCCCCGGTAACCTTCGGATCAGTCAAGAACGGAATCCGAGCTACACCCAGACGTTCGTTTTTGACAATGACCACCCATGTGTGAGTTGGGATGCACCCATAGAATTGGAATCAGTAAAGGGACCCAATCAAAACATGCCCGCCCGGGGTATCGCACGCGTCTTGTGTTACAGTCCAAAGCATAACCTCACCCTGGCGGAACTGAGTATTGATGAGACGATGACGCTCATCGGAGCATGGCAGGAACAGTATCATGAGCTCGGGAATCATCCGAAAATTCATCATGTCCTCATCTTTGAAAATAAGGGGGAGGTGGTCGGTGTTTCCAATCCCCATCCCCATTGTCAGATATATGCCACCAATTTTGTATTCAAGACCATAGAAACAGAAGCACGTGTCAGTCAGAAGTATTTGAAAGAAAATGGCAGGAACCTCTTTCAGGATATCATCGCTGCAGAACGAGAGGATGGACGCCGGATCATTTGTGAAAACGAATCGGCTATCGGATTCATTCCTTATTTTGCCCGCTATGCCTATGAGGTGTATGTGGCACCCAAAACCACTGTTGCCAGCATCAGTGAATTATCCGACGACGACCGAGTCGATTTTGCCCGAATATTAAAACAGGTGTTGGTCAAACTCGATAACCTGTGGCAGATGTCTTTTCCCTATGTCATGGTTCTCCATCAGGCCCCAACCGATGGGGGAGAATACACGGGTTTTCACTTTCATATCGAGTTTCATCCTCCCCTGCGTATGCCGAACCTTTTAAAATACCTGGCCGGACCGGAGATTGGCGGTGGATATTTTTTGAGTGATACATCTCCCGAAGAAAAAGCTGCGGAGCTCCGAAAACAGTCAGATAAACATTACAGGACACTGCAATGAAAGAGATGCTCTCCTTACTCGCATCGATAAAGAACATTCATGGGAAAATCCGAAACGAGGTCGTTGCCACATGTGAGCAGGCAGCCATAAACGAATTGTCACGAATCGCTAAAGAGGGAGAGGGAGATACGATCTATGCCATAGACATGGTTAGTGAAGGAATGGTGCTCGAACTTTTTGAACAGGAAATCGCCCGTCATGCCCCGATTCTACTCATCGCTGAAGGTTTAAAGGGTGGACAGGTCGTGCTTCCGCGCAACATGCCGGAAGACGAGGCCGTCTGGCGAATCATCGTTGATCCCATCGATGGAACCCGAGGGCTGATGTACCAGAAACGGAGTGCCTGGATTTTGACCGGTGTGGCACCTAACCGTGGCCCTAAAACCACTCTGCAGGACATCACCCTTGCCGTGCAGACTGAAATCCCTCTCGTCAAACAGCACCTTTCCGATATGGTCTGGGCAATAAAAGGTCAGGGTGCTCAAGCCGAACGCTTTAACCGTTTATCCGGAGAAACACAATCCTTGGTTCTCCGTCCCTCACAGGCCAGATCCATTGCACATGGATTTGCCATGACTTCCAGGTTTTTCCCAGGCGCACGGGAAATACTGGCAGAGATTGATGAGGAGATTGTGCGTGAGGCGTTAGGGCCTGTTTATCCCGGGAAAGCCCATTGTTTTGAAGATCAATACATCAGTACCGGCGGTCAGCTTTATGAATTGATGTCCGGTCACGATCGGTTTATTGCGGATATTCGGCCACTCATGGAAAAGAAACTAAAAAATCGAGGATTTCCCCTGGGCATCTGCTGTCACCCCTATGATATATGCACGGAGCTGATTGCTCGGGAGTTGGGTACCATTGTCACTGACGAAAGGGGCGGTCCCATTCGTTCTCCCCTGTCCGTTGATGAAAATGTTTCATGGATCGGCTATGCAAATGAACATATTCGAAATAAAATCGAACCCCTACTTCAATCGGCACTCAAGAGAAGAGAATTATTATAATGCACCGATAGGAAACAGAGTCTGATTTTCACGTTAAGTATTCAGGGAGGAATCATTTGTATCAAATCGTTGAAGGATCCATAAAAAACCAGAAAGATGTGCATCCTTTTATCGAAACTCTTAATCATCTGGATCAGCAACCTTTCCCGGAAATTCGCGATTTTTTCAATCCAGGGAAACCAATAATGGTCACCCGTGCTCCTGGCAGATTGGATGTCATGGGCGGTATCGCGGATTATTCCGGTTCTCTCGTGCTCCAACTTCCCATTCGGGAAGCCACTCGTGTGGCTCTGCAACGTGATCCGGATCGAAGCATACGAATCGTCAGCCTGGCTCCTGAAGAAAGTGAACTCCCACGGACATTTGAAATGTCTTTGAAGGATTTTAAAAACAAGGGGCGGCCCATCGATTACGATTCGGCAAGGACATTTTTTATGGGCAATCCATCCCATCAGTGGGCGGGCTATGTGGCCGGTGCGTTTCTGGTCTTAATGAAAGAGAAGCATGCTTCATTTCCCGAAGGGGCTCGAATATTGATTCATTCTGATGTTCCAGAAGGCAAGGGTGTCAGTTCCTCTGCGGCTCTGGAAGTGGCTTCAATGCAGGCTGTATTGGCAGCTTTCCAATTAAAGTGTGAGCCAAGAGAGATAGCACTGTTATGTCAGTGTGTTGAAAATTTGATTGTGGGAGCGCCATGTGGTGTGATGGATCAAATGACCGCTGTTTGTGGCGAAGAAAATAAATTGCTGGCTCTGTTGTGTCAGCCGGCAGAAATGCAGGGATTTGTGGATATTCCGGATGGCATATCATTTTGGGGAATCGATTCGGGCATTCGGCACTCGGTTTCCGGATCCGATTATGGCTCGGTACGCATAGGGACGTTTATGGGTTATCGGATAATTGCTGAATTGGCCGGACTCGAAACCGAGATGAAGGGGATCGATGATCCCGTTTCTGTCATCGATCCGATTTGGAACGGATACCTGGCGAATGTGACCCCTGCTGAATTTGATACCCAATATGCTCCACATATTCCCGAACAAATCAAAGGTGAATCATTTCGGTCCCGATTCGACAACATCACCGATTCGGTGACCCGAATCGATCCGAAACAGACTTACAATGTACGCATTCCAACGTCCCATCCCATTTATGAACATTTTCGGGTACGGCTTTTTTCCGAATTATTGTCCCAGGGGATGTCTGAATCGCGATTATCTCTCTTAGGTGAATTAATGGTTCAATCTCACGCTTCCTACTCTGCCTGCGGTTTAGGATCAGAAGGGACAGACAGGCTGGTTGATCTGGTCATGGCCGAGGGTAGAAAAAACGGATTGTATGGAGCAAAAATAACCGGAGGCGGCAGCGGTGGTACGGTAGCCATATTGGGTCGTCGTGATGCGGGACAAGCTGTGGAAGCAATCGCTCAACAATATGCCAGTGAGACCGGTCATTATCCTGTCATATTCAGAGACTCATCCAACGGATCAAATGGTTTTGGATATATAAAACTCATATCCAGGTTGTCTTAAAATTATTTGAAAAAAGAGGAGTTTTTATGAATAACTTGAATGTCCGTAAAGATCCATGCGAACTGGATTTTCTGTCCCTTGGCGCACTGGTGCATAGACTCGATCCGGGGGTAATTCCATTTCGAAGGGCACGTACGGCCAATATCCATGTGTCCGGGGGTGAATACAACGTCGCAGCCGGGCTTTCGGATTGTTTCGGGTTACAGACCGGTATTGCGACGGCCATGGTCAATTATGGTATCGGCGAACTGGTTCAAAACAGGGTGCGCGAAATGGGTGTCAAGCCGTTCTATAAATGGTTCGAACATGACGGGGTACGAGGTCCGAACATCGCCACCGTATACAGCGATCGGGGTTATGGGGTTCGTCCACCCGTGGTCTTCTACAACCGGTCCAACGAGGCAGGTGCACTGCTCAAGCCCGGAGACTTTGATTGGGATAAAATCTTTGATCCCGGTGTCCGGTGGTTCCACTCGGGTGGTATCTTTGCTGCGTTGTCTGAAACCACATCAGAGGTGATCCTTGAAGGCATGCAGGCGGCGAAAAATACCGGTGCTATAAATTCCTTCGACCTCAACTACCGGGCGAAATTGTGGGGCCCCATCGGGGGTTTAAAAAAGGCACAGCGGGTACTCCGGAGTATCGTCAGCCATGTTGATGCCCTCATTGGTAATGAGGAAGACCTTCAGATGGGACTCGGCATTTCCGGTCCGGAGGTGGCTTCCAAATCCAAACTCGATACTGAGACCTTCTTTCAGATGATCGAAAGGGTGATCGAACAATTCCCCAATGTCAAGATGGTTGCGACGACACTGCGGGAGGTCGTATCGAGTAACCGACACAACTGGGGGGCCGTTCTGTGGTATAACGGCCGGCAGTTCGTGAGTCCCACCTGTCAACTGGACGTTCTCGACCGCATCGGCGGTGGAGACGGTTTTGCCACGGGGCTCATCTATGGGATGATATCAGGGAGAGAACCGGAAGAGGCCCTTCGCCTTGGCTGGGCACATGGAGCACTTCTGACCACATTCCCCGGAGACGTCACCATGGCCAGGCTGCCGGAGGTCGAAGCATTTGCAAAAGGGGGTTCGGCCAGAGTACAGCGATGAGTGCCTGTGAGTGAATTAAAGTGAGCTAAAGTGACTAAAGTTTGAAGTGCCTAAAGTAAAAAAAAATGACTTTAGCGCACTCTTTTCCACCTTATTACCATATCGTTCCCATCTGAGTTCCAGAGATCATAACGCGGTCCATATTCCCAGGGCCGCGTTTTTTTGAAACATTTGTATGCATATTACATATACTAAAATGTATGCAAGATGCATAAAAATAATGAAAGGATTTTCCAATGGCCGATTTGACAAAGCATGAAGAAATTCTTCTGATATCGACACTGCATTTGAAGGAGAATGCCTACGGGGTATATATACGGCGCCATATTAAAGAAACGACAGGAAAACAATTGAACTATGGCACCCTCTACCGCATGCTGGACCAACTGGTTAAAAAAGGTTTTCTTGAGAGAAAAGAGGGTGAGTCCATGCCGGAGAGGGGAGGACGGCGTAAGAACTACTATACCCTTACCAAATACGGCGTTGAAGCCCTGCAGGATGCCCTTGCACTTCAGAAGACATTGTGGAGCAGGAATACAAAGATCGCTCTGGAGAATGCAGGGTAAAGATGAGTCATATGAATAGAAAACCACCACGTTGGATCGCATGGGTGTTGTTCAGATTGAGTCGCAATACGGACCGATATTCTATCATCGATGACATGGAGATCGAGTACCGCGATCTGACTGTGGACAGAAGCCGCATCTATGCATTTTTATGGTATCAATTTCATGTGCTGCGAGCTTTGCCGGATTTGCTCCTTTGTATTGTATGCTGGAGGATGACAATGTTTAAAAATTATTTAAAAGTTGCTTTACGGAATATTCGAAAAAACAGGGTGAACGCGTTCATAAACATCACAGGACTTGCTGTTGGAATGGCCTGCTGCATAATCATCTTGCTCTGGGTTCAGGATGAGCTGAGTTACGATCGGTTTCACCCGAATGCCGACCACATTTACCGTGTCGTTTCCGAGCACTATTCGGGTAGTAAAACCAGCATTATAGGAGAATCTCCTTCTCTCGTCGGACCGACTCTGGTGGCCGAATATCCAGAAGTTGTAAATTTCACGCGCGTCCAATCGGGATGGAAGGGATCATATTATCTTCATCATGGAGAGAAGAATTTTTACAATGAACGTCTGGCAAATGCTGATCCATCCTTTTTCGATGTTTTTCATTTCCCCTTTATCAGAGGCAACCCGAAGACGGCGCTCCAGGATCGATATTCGATTGTGCTGACAGAAGAACTTGCCGGAAAATGCTTCGAGAATGAAGATCCCATGGGCAAAGTCATGCTGATTGATGATGAAGAATTGACGGTCACCGGCGTTGTAAAAACAATTCCCTCAGATTCACATATTCAGTTTGACTACATCGTTCCCATCGAGAACTTTATATATTGGCGGTCCTCCCAATTGGATAGCTGGACCTACAGCCAATACACGACTTATATTGAGTTGAAGGAGGGCGTAGACGACGAGGCCTTCAGCAAGAAGATATCCGGTTTGGTAAAAAAACATCATCCCGAGTCCACTGTTGAAATAACGCTTCAACCTTTAACGGATGTGCATCTCCATTCCAATCATATCAGGAGCTGGACGACGGTCTATTCTCCTGTAGGGAATATAACCTATGTCTACATATTCGCACTGACTGCGGTTTGTATTTTGCTCATCGCCTGTATAAATTACATGAACATGAGCACAGCGAGGTCCGGGCTACGGGGGAAAGAAGTAGGTATGCGGAAGGTTGTCGGTGCGAGGCGAATGGATATTGCCCATCAGTTCCTGGGTGAAAGTGTACTCTTGTCCTGTATGGCGTTTTTTATCAGTCTTCTGATTGTGTGTTTATTATTGCCAATTCTTAATTCCCTTGCTGGCAAGAGCATCTCGATGAATTTCTTGGGAAATGCTGGAATCCTCCTGGGTCTTCTCTGTATTACTGTAGTGACCGGGGTCCTTTCTGGAAGTTATCCGGCCTTATTTCTATCCTCACTTAAACCGATAAAAATATTGAAAAGTAACGTTATTCCCGGCTCCCCGCGTGGGGGGATATTACGTAAATGTTTAGTCGTCGGTCAATTCACCTTCACGGTTATCCTGATTCTGTTTACTCTGGTTGTCTATCGCCAGCTTCATTTCATCCAAAACAGAGATCTGGGATTTGATCAAGATGCCATTATCTATTACCCAGGTTCGTATGATTATGCGACTCATTTTGAGACAGCGAAAAACGAACTTCTGCAGAATCCGAAGATTCTTGATGTATGCAATGGGCGTCCGCCGGGTCAAGAGATCCGTCCAACATCCGATGTCACCTGGGAGGGCAAAGATCCCAATACAGAGGTTACGTTTGATTCCAAAATAGGTGATTATAATTACTTTGAGTTTTTTGGAATGAAATTGGTGGAAGGAAGATTCCATTCACGTGAATTTTCCAATGACCCATCCAATTTTGTCATCAATGAGTCGGCAGCCAGGCTCATGGGTTCCGGTTCAGTCGTTGGCAAGAATTTAACACTAAGGGGAAGAACCGGAACCATCATTGGTGTGGTGAAAGATTACCATGAAGCCTCTCTGCATAGCCCCATTTTACCTCAGATTTTTGGATTACAAGAATGGGCATACTATTTTGTTAGATTCCAGGGAAATCCTGGTGATATGGTTCAATTTTTGAAAAATCATTTTGAGAAATTTGAAAAAATCCGTCCTTTTCGGTATTACTTTTTTGATGATGTTCTCAGCGGATTCTATAAAACTGAAAGGTGGATAGGGAATATCTTTCGGTTGTTCACCGGTCTGGCGATTTTTATTGCATGTCTGGGACTTTTTGGTCTGGTTTCGTTCACCGCGGAACAGCGTACAAAAGAGATCGGCATTCGCAAAGTATTTGGTGCATCTGTTAAGGGAATCGTGATACTTATATCAAAAGAATTTATTAAATGGGTACTTATTGCCAATATCATTGCCTGGCCGATTGCATATTTTATTATGTCCAAATGGCTGCAAAACTTTGCCTATCGGATCAATCTGAGTGTTGGGATTTTTATTTTTTCCGGTCTGACAGCACTATGTATTGCCCTGTTCACCGTCGCCTATCAGTCTGTTAAAGCGGCCACCTCCAATCCGGTGGATTCATTGCGGTATGAATGAATGTCTGAATCAGGATTTACAGGATTGATGGATGAACAAGATTAAAATAAAATAGGAAATCATGTTTAAAAATGGGAAATATGAACCGCCTCGTTGGGTGGTGTGGATTCTGCTCCGGCTTTGCCATCACACGGACCGTTATTCCTTGATCGACGATCTGGAGATCGAGTACGGCGATATGGTTGCTGAGCGGGGCTATGTTGCTGCGAATTTCCGGTTTATTTTGGATATCATTCGGATCGTGCCTGAGTTTTTGGTTCTTGGCATTTATTGGAGGTTATCGATGTGGAAAAATTATCTAATGATTGCATATCGCAATTTGAAGAAGAACAAGACCTATTCATTGATCAATATCGGGGGATTGGCAATTGGCTTGGCCGCCAGTCTGATCATTATTCTCTTTGTCATGGATGAAGTGAACTTCGACAGGTTTCATGAGAAGGCAGAACGAATATATCGTGTTGGGCCCCAATTCGGGCTCAGTGTCGATGACAGGGCGGCATTTACACCGCCGCCGCTTGCTTCGGCTTTGAGAAATGATTTTCCTGAAATTCAAGAAGTCACTCGTCTTTTACTGTGGAAGAGCAACGATCTGGTGCGTTACAAAGAGAATCAGACCATAGAGACACATATTATTTACGCTGATTCAAGCGTATTCAATGTTTTTACATTTAACTGGATTGCAGGAAATCCAAAAACTGCCCTTACGCGTCCCAACCAGGTCGTGATTACGGATCAAATGGCGGCAAAATATTTTGGACAGGAGGAACCGCTTGGTGAAATACTGCAAATCGAGGATGAAGATGTGATGGTGACCGGCGTGGTTGAAGCCTATCCCAAGAATTCCCATTTTCAATTTGATTTTATCCTGTCTATGGTCTCACGAGACCTCCATGATGAAATTGCCTGGATGAGCCATTGTTTATCCACGTATGTCCTGTTGCCGGAAGGGTATCCACCCGAGCAGTTGCAAGCCAAGTTTCCGGATTTTATCGTTGCTCATTACGGTCCGATATTTTTCAAAGAAACAGGTGTGGATTATCGTGAACATATGATGGACGAAAAGAATTACTACACCTATTGGTTGCAGCCGCTTTTAGATATCCACCTGAATGGTGATATATATTATCTAACCGACACCAGAGGCGATATGAGAACGGTGATGATATTTTCGACAATAGCACTGTTTATCATGATTATTGCCTGTATGAATTATGTCAATCTTTCCACGGCTCGTTCGGAAAAACGTGCACGGGAAGTGGGTATACGAAAAGTGATGGGAACAAAAAGAGGACAACTGCTTATACAATTCTTTTCCGAGTCCATTATGATGTGTGTTCTCGCATTATGCGTCGCACTTTTCATTGTCCATTTAGTAATTCCATATTTTAATATGTACTTGAACCGCGAATTGGAGGTGCATCTCATTGAAAATCCAATGCTTCTTGTTCTGTTCCTTGGATTCGCCATTATGGTGGGCATTGGCGCCGGTTTGTATCCCGCGATATATCTGACGGCATTTCAGCCCATCACGGCCTTCAAAGGGCGTATTTCCATGAATCGTGGGGGGCTAAGGCTGCGAAACGGATTGGTTGTCTTTCAATTTCTAATATCCATGTTGCTCATGATTGGAACTGTTGTTATTAAAAAACAACTTCAGTACGTCCACCATGCTAAATTGGGATTTAATGAGCAAGGAATTTTAGTGCTAAACCGCTGCCGGGATCTGGGAGATCAAAAAGCCTCATTTAAGCAAAGGCTCTTACAAAATCCGGACATCTTGGTTGTCTCAAACACCAATTCCGCACCGGGGAGACATTATGAACCCAATAGTTATGTAATAGACGGAAGGGCAAATACGGAAGAATTTTTGTTTTGGACAATGTTTGCCGATTATGAGTTTGCTAAGCTTCTCGATTTGAATATTCTGGAAGGCAGATTCTTTTCTGAAATGACACCGACGGATGAAATTGCCGTTGTCATCAATGAAACTGCGGTGAGGGAACACCATCTTGATAATCCCATGGGACAGCAGATAACCATTGATAATAAAACAGCTCAGGTGATCGGTGTGGTTAAGGATTTTCATTTTCAGTCAATGCATCACCAAATTGGACCGATGATGATCGCACAGTTGGATGGATATTGGGGGGGGAATTTCTGCATAAAATTGCGTCTCAACAATATTGACCAGACGATTGATCACATACGTGATCAGTGGAACACTTTCACTGGTGGGAGTCCCTTCCAATTCAGCTTTTTAAATGATGAATTTATGGAATTATACGAATCAGATCAAAAATCCGGAACTTTACTTTTTATATTTTCGGGCATGGCGATACTCATCGCATGTTTGGGAATATTTGGATTGGCTGCGTCCACCACGGAAAAACGTACCAAAGAAGTGGGCGTCCGCAAGGTAGTGGGGGCATCCGATATGCAAATTTTAATTCTGTTGATTGGGGATGTAGTAAAATATGTGGGAATCTCCTTTGTGATTGCTATTCCAATGGCTATCTATTTCATGAATCAATGGTTACAAAATTTTGCCTATCGTACAGTAATTTCCTGGTGGATCTTTTTACTGACCGGCGCAGGGACAATGCTGATCGCTCTTCTCACGGTGATCTGGCAGACAATCCGTACCGCCCGTGCCAATCCTGTGAAGGCGCTCAGATATGAATAGATGTCTGAATCCCCCCAAAGGGGGGCAGGCAGGATTTCCAGGATTAAAGGATATTCAGGATTAAGGAGCGATAAAATTGGTAAGAAAGATAGATGCTCAGGGGCTGAATTATTTAACTGCCTATAATTTAGATATCGGTTTACTAATTAACTTTGGGGCCAAGAGTCTTGAAGTGAAGCGTCTATATCGAAAAAATAAGAAAATTGTAGATCCTGGAAATCCCAAAATCCAATGAATCCTGATTCTGACAATGAGCGGTCAGGCCATTCGGATTAGAATAGCCGATAAAGTCTATTTGTTACCCGGTGAATAGATGTCTGAATCAGGATTCCCAGGATGAAAGGATGAATAGGATTTAGTGGAGAAGAAATTGGTTAGAAAGATTGATGATGAATTGACCTATAAAATTATTGGTTGTGCGATGAAGGTCCATAACACCTTGGGCAATGGATTTCAAGAGGTTATCTATCAACGATGTTTAGCGATTGAGATGGAGAACCAAGGTATTTGTTTTATACGTGAACAGGAAATTCCCATTTATTATGAGGGAAATGAAGTCGGTACGCGGCGAGTTGATTTCCTGGTAGAGG
>Ga0114922_10000973_pt1 | contig 27392 bp, 25 predicted proteins | sample AartaG_FD_100975 | JGI IMG/M metagenome (GOLD analysis project Ga0114922, IMG submission 100975) | Deep subsurface microbial communities from Aarhus Bay to uncover new lineages of life (NeLLi) - Aarhus_00045 metaG | ecosystem: Environmental > Aquatic > Marine > Oceanic > Sediment | place... | reverse complement strand
ATTGTTTATACTTTTTCATCATATGCTCCATTTATCCTGTCAGATATTTAGCTATGATTGTATATCAATCAGCCTTACTATCTGCTATTCCTGAATGTTGCACTTTAAGTGTGAATTGGCGTAATTCAAGTGAAATAGCTAGCTTTAACCTACTTTCAAATCCCCATTTGATATAATTAAAACATTAGGTTATTTTAACCCTGCATACGCTTTAACCTACTTTCAAATCCCCATTTGATATAATAAAAACGACCGATGGCAATACATGATTATAGCTTTAACCTACTTTCAAATCCCCATTTGATATAATAAAGCAAAGAGCATCAAATAGCTAATTACGCTTTAACCTACTTTCAAATCCCCATTTGATATAATTCTCTTAAGCATTTCACTCTTATCTCGTGGCTTTAACCTACTTTCAAATCCCCATTTGATATAATATTAATCAATAATGATATTGTAGATCCTATGCTTTAACCTACTTTCAAATCCCCATTTGATATAATAAAACAAATATTTAGTCCATAATTAAAGATGCTTTAACCTACTTTCAAATCCCCATTTGATATAATTCCATCCAAATACACCTGCACATGATGATGCTTTAACCTACTTTCAAATCCCCATTTGATATAATTAATTGATGCAGGAGTTAGAAGTCCGCGAAGCTTTAACCTACTTTCAAATCCCCATTTGATATAATAGTCGTGAAGCTAATCAAGAGCATAGAGGGGCTTTAACCTACTTTCAAATCCCCATTTGATATAATTTTAAAAGAGTTCATGTCGGTCGGGTAAATGCTTTAACCTACTTTCAAATCCCCATTTGATATAATCTATTTTATTTCCTTTAATAGTAGTTACTTGCTTTAACCTACTTTCAAATCCCCATTTGATATAATTTAAATATTTTTATACACTCATCTACTTCTGCTTTAACCTACTTTCAAATCCCCATTTGATATAATGATGAAACTATAGTAAAACATAAAGAATTAGCTTTAACCTACTTTCAAATCCCCATTTGATATAATTAATGACTAAAAAGAATGCAGTAAATGATGCTTTAACCTACTTTCAAATCCCCATTTGATATAATACAAGTTCAAAAACTTCTAATAAATGATTAGCTTTAACCTACTTTCAAATCCCCATTTGATATAATAAATTATAATGATTAGATGCAAAAGCACTAGCTTTAACCTACTTTCAAATCCCCATTTGATATAATAACATCAAAATTTAATGTTAATCAGTACTTGCTTTAACCTACTTTCAAATCCCCATTTGATATAATGTCAGAAGCTTCATGACCTAATAAACCTTGCTTTAACCTACTTTCAAATCCCCATTTGATATAATAGACACTTACTTTCCCTTGTCTGCAAGGGTTAGGAGTGTTTTTTGTACTAAAAAACCATCTGTGTTTGTATCTGTTCAGATACTTTTATCTCTGGTTTTTCACGATAATTTTCTATTATCTTCATATTTGAGTATTGTGCTTCTGTAATTTTTATGATTCTTATTGAGCCGTTTAATGGTGCTGATAGTTCTACTTTCTTTTCATATTTTTGTGCTATTACTAAACTTCTACAAAACCTTATATATACAGAATACTGAAACATTATAAAACCCAATTCAAAAAGTTTTTTTCTAAATTTACGATACTTTACCAAATCTTTTTTAGTTTCTGTTGGCATATCAAACATTACAAATAAAACCATCTTTCTATACCCACTTATTGCATCTTGTGTTTTAACCATAATTTTTATTTAATTAAACAAAACAATTCTATATCTTCCCTTTTTCCTAAGCAAAAAGATTGATATGATGATACTATATTTTTAATCGCTTCATTTACTAATGTTTGTTGATTTTGAGTATTTACAACTTTTGAATAAAGTAGTCCTACTAACTCTTGCTTATTTTGAGATGATACAGGATTGTCTTTGCTAATATTATTTAAAACATATCTATCTACTATAGGTCTAAATGGTTCTATTAAATCATCTGCTAGATTAAAAGCATTTAGTTCACTACTATGCCACATACCAAAAGATGGATTTAATCCATAGGCTATGATATATCTACATATTGAGCTTCTTATGATACTGTAGCCATAGTTTAAAGCTATATTTCTATTATCTTCTATATTTTTTCTATAAAAATCTTTTCCAAATAATTCTTTGAAGTAATATGAAGCACCAACTGCTTCTATATTGTTCTTATCTCCTGAATTTATTTTTTTTAAAAGTGAATATAAATATTCATCATTTTTTATAGTATTTAATGTATCTGCTTGATTTAAAATCTTACTATATATTATGGTTTTCCAAAGTCGATTTAATCTTGGTTTTTTTATAATTATTTGTGATTTTTGAATTTTAGATGTTCTGCTATTTTTATACAGTCCTATAGATATAGCAGATGGATTGTGTTTGTCATCTACAAATACTACAGATATATTTGCTTTTGCCATATTTGATAGAAGTGCTGATGTTATAGTTGTTTGTTGATTTTCAACTATTACTATATCTATATCATCTAAAGACACTAAAGTATCTGTAAATTCATTTTTTACACTCATTGAGTTATTTTGATAGCTTAAATAAGATTTATTTTTGATAAATATTTGTTTAAAAGACATTTGATTTATAATATCCCCGAATTTAAGATAAATCTTGTGAGGCTCGGGAAAACACCTCTTGCTTTAACCAAAATTTTCAAATCCCCATTTGATATATTTGAAGTAGATAAATTATAATCTTTTAAATATATCATATTGCTTAAACCTCTTTGATATTTCCAAAAAAATCTATAGTCATTTTTTTAATTTTTTTATCTTTTCCTACAGAAATTTTAACTAAATCATTTGAATTACTATTGATTTTATTTAAGGCTATTACATTTTTAGCTTTAATCTCTCCACCACCATTTGCACTGTATATATATTGTAAGATATTATCCTTATTGTATAAACCTAGAATATCATTTTTATAGATTGTCATTTCATATGTATTTGTTTCATCTAATGTTTTTTTAAACTTTGGTAATATATTTTGATTAGCAATTGAACTAAAATAATTCAATCCTACTAATTGTCCTTGTTTTTTATCTGTAAAAATATTAATATTTAAAGTTGATTCATTTATTTTTATAATAAATGGTTCTCCAATTTCTTTAGCATTTTTAAAGTTATTTAATGTAAGCCTTTCAATTTTATTAGTTATTCTGCTAGGAAATATAATAGCATCTGCTTTTGTATTATCAGGTTTATTGTTTTTGTTTAATTTATTTAGTTTTAAAGACTTTACAATCTGTCTTTTCCCATTTTTAATAGCAAAACTACATTTTAATTCTTGTATTTGTTTAGATAAAGTATTGTTTTGTTCTGTAAATGGTTTTAAATTTTCATTTATAGTTGCATTGTATTCTTTGTGTTGTATTCCTGTTTTGAAAGTCTTTTTTATGTCTTTTATATTATTTTCTACTATAAAAGTTTTATTTCTAAGTTCTATTAATTCATTTGCATAAATTTCTATTGCTTTTATGATATTTTTTTGTTTTTGTGGGTTCAATCTATCTTGTAATGATATGATATATTCTACAACTTCTTTATCACTTCTAGGTTTTGGAAATCCTCCAACTATTTTGATTAAAATACTACTATCAATACTAACTTTTTCCATCTCAGCTAATATCTCTTTTGTTTCATCTTTTGGGTCTTTTGTAACATAAAGTTTTAAATTTCCATCTTTGAAACCTTTCATATTTGTTTTTCGTTTATTATATGGGCATACATATAGTTTATTTGTTTCATATTTTTCAACTAAACTTTTTAAATGTTCTACTACATTTACACCATTTTTAGTTGTTGGAATATTTGAAGTCAATTTTTTCTTTTCAGCCATAGTTTTAAACTTATTTTCTTTTTTCTTAAAATGACTATGGAGTGTATTTATAGCACCATTTGAACAAAGTGCAATAGCAAAAGCATCTAAAGTATGATGATAGTTAGTATTTCTGTCTTTTTTATCATCTTCATTTTTAGGCATAACAGTATGAATACCCCACATATATTTTAGTTCACTAATAGCACGACCAGATACACTAAATATACTTCTTTTTTCACCTTTACCATATAAAGTTTCATTTGGATATAGATAATGATTTAGATACTTTTGTATAGTTCTAGTAGCTGACCTAGTATCATTTAGATAACTATCTTGCCAATGCTCTTTTGCCATAACACTATTTATAATATCTTCTTTTGTTAACCAATCTTTTTTATTAAAAGCCATAAAATTAGATTGTACTCTACCTTTGAAGTTTTCCCATTGACCTATTGAATTTAAATAATCAATTGGATGTTGTGAGCCTTTGTTTTGATTGTATTTCTTTTTTACTAAGATTTTATTTTTATATGAATTAATCCATATCACAGACCTTGGTATAAAATGCTCTACTTCTGTTTCATTTTCATCAAATGCTTCATCTAATGTTATTGGTTCACCTGAATATAAGCATTGACAACCATTCCTACCTTGCTCTATATATAACTTTGCTCTTTCTATATTTTTAGGCGTTTCTTTTAAGTTTAAATCAGAGTTTTTCAAAAGCTTAATCGCATCATCATTTTTCTTTTTATCTTTACTTTGATTTTTATCAATCTTTTCTTTTTCAGTTTTTGAGTTCATCTCTTTTGCAGTTTCTATTCGTATCTCATCAATAGCACCATACTTTTTAATAATATCATTGATAAGTTTTCGTAAGATAGAAATAACTCTTTTAACTTTTGGTGACATCATAGGTTGATAAAACAGATGTTTAGTATCAAAATATGATATGTTTTCTTGTAACCATTTTATATCTGCTTTTGTAGGCTCTAAAGGTGGAAGATAAGTATATGTAGGCATACCTACATATTTACTATAGTACCCTAAACTCTCCAATGCTTCATGATGAGTTTTATTTTCTTTGTTTATCATTTCTAATACTTCATTAGTAAACTTTAAAGAAAAAGATGCAAAACCATCCATATTATTTAAATCTGCTAACTCTTGAACAAAATCATCATCTAATGATAAATTATATTTTTTTATTATACTACTTATATGTTCTACTCTTGAACTATTGTTTTTAAAATAATGCAACTCTAGTAATACTTCATTGTAAAAGCTATTTTGTGTATTAGCAAAATCAACATTATATTTATTTAAAATATCAAGTATATTTCTATGTGCTTGTATATTTAAAATTACTTGACTTGATTGTTCATTTATATTTAGTTTTATATCTTTAAAACCAGCCGATTTAAAAATATTTGTTGCATTTATTTCTTTAGAAGATGGAGTATTTATCCAAAAATAAACAATAGTATCTATATCTTCTTTGGTTAAATTTTTAACTTCCCCATTTTTATCTATGCAACTATGATTGTCAATCTTTTGTCTTAAAGTCAATTCTATATTTCTAATATTTGCCAATGGTGTTTTTTTATAAGAACCTTTGGGATTAAACTCATCATAAAAGGAACAATACTCAACCATACTTTCAAAACTTTTTAATGGTCTTTGATAAAATGAGTTATATTTACCTACTATTATCTCATTGATAAACTCTTCACATTGTTCATGTGAACTAAATATATCTTTATTGTTTGATTGTGATAATACAACATTTTTAAACTCTTCTATATGCATATCTCTATCTAAAGAATTTTTATAATCATCTTTTTTATTTCTTATTGGAATATTTTGAAAAGTATCTTCTAACTCTTTTCTATGTGATGTCAAAACCATTGAGGGAAGTTTGTAGCTAGATGCAATATATTCTTTACTATTTTTAGTTACTGCTTCATTTATAACACCATCTTCATTTGAGATAGAAAACATATTGTTGTATCCTCTATCTGTAAGGATTGAATAAGTGGATATTATAAATTCTTCTTTTGTAAGGTTTACCCCAGTTATAGCTTTTTCTCTTATATTATAGACATCATTATCTTTGAGTTTAAAATCATTTAAATAGTTTGTGGTATCTATTAAAAAACTTTTGTCAGCTATACCAAAACCAATAAATACACTTCTTGCATTTTTATTTCTAGCACTTTTTCTTTCATTTCTTCGCCTAGAACTTCTTGCATCTCGTCTATCACTTGCATCAGATGGCTCTGAAAAAATTATACTATTTGAAGTTAATTCATTAAAAATAATCTCATTATTATTTTCACTTAACTCTAAAAGTGAAAATCCAATACTATTTGAACCAATATCTAAACCTAGAACTTTTTTAATTTTTAAACTTCCCATTATAATTTATATCCTTATACCATTTAAACTTAATTAAATTATTATATTATTTAAATATTAACCTACCATTAACAAATGATAGAAACATATAAATATTTCATAATCTATAAATCAAATCAAACCAATACTATAGTATAATTTATAAAACAATACCAAAAGGAGTAAAATATGCAAAAATATGAATGTCAAGTATGTAGTTATATATATGACCCTGATATTGGGGATGAGAAAAATGGGGTTGCACCTGGTACATCATTTGAAGATTTGCCTGATGATTGGATTTGTCCTGACTGTGGTGTAGGAAAAGATGAGTTTGAAGCTATTGAGGACTAATGAGTAATATACCTAGCCCTATTTATATATGTGAAGAGGAACTTTTAGAGAACAATCTAAAACTACTTAAAAAAGTACAAGATGAGGCAGATGTAAATATCCTTTTGGCTTTAAAAGGTTTTGCTATGTTTAGTACTTTTGATATGTGTAAAAAGTATCTAAAAGGTTGCTGTGCAAGTGGTTTAAATGAAGCTATTTTAGCATCAAAAGAGTTTGGGGGTGAAGTACATACATACTCCCCTGCTTTCAAACCAAATGAGTTTGAACAAATCACTCAACTATCAAATCATATAGTATTTAACTCTTTTAATCAATTTGAACTTTATAAAGATAAAGTAAAACCTCATAACTCTTTAGGACTTAGAATAAATCCTGAGTATTCCGTCGTGGAGGTTGATATTTATAACCCTTGTGGGGCATATAGTAGGCTTGGTATTACTAAAAAAGAGTTTAGATTTGAATTACCAGATGCTATTGAGGGTTTACATTTTCATGCTTTATGTGAGCAAAACGTAGATGCACTTCAAGGTGTATTAAAAAAGTTTGAACAAAACTTTAGCCAATATTTCGATAAACTAAAGTGGGTAAACTTTGGTGGTGGTCATCATATCACAAGAGCAGATTATGATGTAGATGGTTTAATAAAACTTTTAAAAGAGTTTAAACTTAGATACCCTCATCTAAAAGTATATCTAGAGCCTGGTGAAGCAGTTGGTTGGCAAACTGGATATTTAGAAGCTACTGTATTAGATATAGTCCACAATGAGATTGATATAGCTATTTTAGATACAAGTGCGGAAGCACATATGCCAGATACTTTAGCTATGCCTTATAAAGCAGATATAAGAGATGCAAGTGATGCAAATATCAAAAAGTTTACGTATAGATTAGCAGGGAACACTTGTCTTGCTGGTGATATTATAGGTGATTACTCTTTTGATAAAAAACTTGAAGTTGGTGATAAAATTATTTTAGAAGATATGATACATTATACTATGGTAAAAACAACAACTTTTAACGGTATAAATTTACCAAGTATCGCTATAAAAAGAAAAGATGGAACTATAGAAGTTATACGAAACTATGATTATGAAAGCTATAAAGATAGACTTTCATAATATTTTGAATAGTTATACTATTATCAATTTATTTTAATAGCATCAAAATAAAATATATTATAAAATTAATTTAACTTTTTTAGTAGTACTAATTAGATACAATATAAATCAAATAAAAGTATTGCAAATTGCCATACTTTTTAAATAAATTTATTTTTAATGATATGCTTTCTGAAATCATTAGGAAATACCATGAAAATACCAAATTTATTTAGTTTATACAAAAGAATAGAAGAGCAAAAAAATATGAATATGCAAATGTCTCAAGATAAAAGTATTAAAACAATTGAATTATTCGCTGGTGTTGGTGGATTTCGTATTGGTTTAGAAAATGTTAAAAATCATAATAAAAATTTTAATATAGTTTGGAGTAACCAATGGGAACCTTCAACTAAAATGCAACATGCTTCACAAATATATGAAAAACAATTTGGATATGAAAACCATGTTAATGAAGATATCTCAGCAGTAAAAGTTATTGATATCCCTGATCATGATATGCTTGTAGGTGGATTTCCATGTCAAGATTATTCAGTAGCAAGTACATTAAAAAATTCACATGGAATTAATGGTAAAAAAGGTGTTTTATGGTGGGAGATATATAGAATACTTCAAGAGAAAAAAGATAAAGCACCTAAGTATTTATTATTAGAAAATGTTGATAGATTATTAAAATCTCCTGCTAGTCAAAGAGGTAGAGATTTTGCAATTATTTTATCATCTTTAAATGCTTTAGGTTATGCTGTTGAATGGAGAGTAATAAATGCAAGTGAGTATGGTATGCCACAAAGAAGAAGAAGAGTATTTATATTTGCTTCAAAAAAAGACACTATTTTTTACAATACTTTAAAAAACAATTCAATTAGTGATAACTTAAATAATAAAGGATTGTTTGCCAAAACCTTTCCCATTAAAGAAGTAGATGAGAAAAAAATTATAACAAAAATATTAAATGATGATTTAGTAGATATTACAAATAACTTCAACAAAGAAACACCTAAAAGTAATGCTTTTTGGGAAACTGGGTATATGATAGATGGAATTTACTATACTTCAAGAATAGAAGTAAATTATAATGGTAAATGTTCAGTTCTTGGAGATTTTTTACAAGATGAGAAAAGTGTACCTAAAGAATTTTACATTAATGATGAAGAGTTAAAGAAATGGGAATACCAGAAAGGTTCAAAATCAATTGAACGAGTTAATAAAACTACTGGACATAAATATACTTACTCAGAAGGTAGTATGGGATTTCCTGATTGTTTACAAAAACCTGCAAGAACTATTATTACAGGAGAAGGTGGTCCTAGTGCTTCTAGATTTAAACATGTTATTTTAGTCAATGGTAAACATAGAAGACTAACTCCCATAGAATTAGAACAACTCAATATGTTTCCAAAAAATCATACAAAAGGTGTTACTGATACAAAAAGAGCTTTTTTAATGGGTAATGCTTTGGTTGTAGGAATAGTAGAAAAGTTGGGAAATACAATTTTAGAAGAAATTAAATAAAATTATCAAGTAGGATATAATGAATAAAAAAGATACAAGAACTGGTAGAGTGCAACCAATAAGACTATCTCCAGAGTTTTTCCCTTTAGATATACATAAATCAATGTTTATTAATGACTTAATGATTAGTATTCCTGCTTATTATGTTAAATCATGGGATAATGAAATAATAAATCAGCATAATGAAAATAATGGTAAATGGGAAGTTAAAATATTATACACTTCACCTAAGGAATTAGGAAGAAAAGGCTTAATCTTTGAAGGTAAATTAACTTTAGGAAATAGCCAAGGAAGAAATAAAGAAAGTAGTTATCGACTAAAATGGAATAATGATTTTTCAGTACAGTTAGCTAAAGATTATCCAAAAAGTTTTGTTAGAGCCTTAGAATTCCATATAGGTGATGAATACTATAAGGATTTACAATATACTGAATTTGATATTGGTGGATTTAAAGAACAACTTCAGGTTAAAATTACATGGGAAGATAATAACCCAACTGTAATAATAAAAGAATTTTTTCGTGTTAAAGATGAATCTCAAGGTTTTCCAAAAGTATTTAAAGAACTTAGTTCATATTTAATTGCTGATTATTTATTGAGTTCAGAAGATGAAATATTAAGACGTATACAAGTTGGTGAATGGAAAAAACGAAATGAGATTGATAAAGAATTAAACGAAAATAATATTTATATATTATTAAATAGGGAAGATAAAGAAGTATATTTTGGTGAGACAAAACAATCTCTATCTAAAAGGTATCCTACTAATCAAAAACATCATTCATTTGATAATTGGGATGAATACTCCGTAATTCAATTACCGCCTGAGACATCAGACCATACAAGACTACTTATTGAGCGTGTATTAATTGCAACTGGAGCAAAATTATTTAAGAATAATATAAATATAGAGACTCCTGTTCTCAATGGAGAAACTGGATTAAAACTTCAAAATAAAAAGAGATAATATAAAACTTTAAGTATTCATATGAGACCACATGGAATAGATTCTAATGATAGAGATAAAGATAATTTATAAAATAGTATAATTAAACATCGTTTTTGGTTAAATAAAAGTTTGAATAGTTTATATAAATTTAAAATATTCATCTATATCAAACTTATAAGTAAACCAATATTTAGTAAAACAATCTCCAACACTACTATAAGAAATCCTAAAGTGTCTCCATTTAAAAATCCTAATTTTTTTTGCAATTTATTTAAAGTATAATCAACAAAAAGTTTTATTGGATAAAGAAGTATATTTAAAACTCTAAACTCTTTTTTATTCTCTTTTAACAATATTATAAACTTACTTTTTACATGATATTCAAAAGACAAAGCAAAATATACCCCTACTCTACTTAAAACAAAAGCTAAAAATATAAGAAAAAATAGCTCCTCATAAAAACAATACACCAAAGCGGAAATCTCTAATAACATAAATGATACCATTGCTATTGCACCTATTGAACCAATTTGAGGTTCATGCATCACTTCATATATATCTTTTTTACTCAATGATGCATACCAACCATCAACAGTATCACCAACAGCTTCATAGTGTAAAAAACCAGTTAAAAAAAGATATAAAACAGATGATAAAATAGCGCTATATAAAGGATGAAAAGGTAATACTATATAAATCAAAATTATAATTGATGATAAAATTGCCCCAACAATTGGCAATGAGAGTAAAACTCCCTGATAAAATTTCTTATTTACATCAAAATAGTTTAACTTTATTCGTAATGTTGTAAAGTATGTTATACCATACTTGATACCATTTAAAATATTATTTGAGTCTTGTTTGTAATCCATATTCAACTTTTATAACTTTATTTGATTTTTTAGCAACCATCTGCCCTAATATTCCACTCATATCAACATATTTTCTACTTAGTTTATCAAGAGGAATCACTCCACTACTAACATCATTTAGAACAAACACGATATTTGCGCTTGTATCTAAAAGTTTTTTAAGCTCTTTTAAAATCTTTTTTTTAGATAATGCAATATGATTTAACAACCACATAGATAAGCAATCTATTAAATAGGTATCATCATTATTTATAATTTTATCTAATGATTTTATTCTCTCAATAGTCTTAAACTTTTCAACTCTTCTTTTATGATGATTATCAATTCTTTTTTGCATAGATTTATCACCATAACTGTTATCATAAGTAGCAATATAATAAGGCTTTTTATATTTTGATAACTTTAATACACACTTCTCTGCCAGATAACTCTTACCTGACTTTTGACCACCAATATATAATATTTTCATAAATCTATTATACTATTAAACAAATTATAATTTTCTTTTAGGTAGACTCTTTGACTATTAATTTTACAAGGATTTATGTGAAAAAGATTTTACTACTTTTATCAATTGCAAGTTACTCAATGTCGTCTCAAGATATTAATGAGATCAAATTTCAAGGGCTTACTCAAATTTCAAACGAAATTGCATTAGAAACATTAAAGTTCAATACAGAATCAGACTATACTCTAGCAGAGATAAACGAAGCAATAAAAAAGTTTTATGCTTTTAATTATTTCAATAATATCTGGACAACTGATGAAAACAATGTATTAACATTTCATTTTGTAGAGAAACCATTTATTGCAAAACTTGATATGAAAGGTTATAAAACTAGAGATGAAGAAGTTGAAGCTTTATATACAAGTATGGGTCTTAAAAAAGGGACAATGTATACACCTAAAAAACTAGAAAAAGCTAAAAAAGCTTTATTATTAGCTTTGGAGCGAGAAGGTTATATAAACTCAATTGTAGAAACAAGTATTGAAAATATAAGCCCTACAAGTGTTGCAGTTAATTTTGAAGTAAATAAAGGTACTGAAATAACAGTTACTAGTGTATCATATAAAGGTGTTAAATCTTTAGATATTAGTGATATAGAAGGTGTTATTGCAAATAAAGAGACTGACTGTTGTTTTACATGGTTTTTTGGACAAAATAATGGTGAGATGAATTTTGAACAACTTTCATATGATTCACATAGAATAAAAGACTTATATCTTCAAAATGGTTACTTAGATGCAAAAGTAACTCCGGCTTTCTCAAAAGTTGATTTTAATACAAACACAGCTTCAATAGAATATACAATTGAAGAAGGTGCTCAATACAAAGTAAATGAAACAATCATATATCTTGATGAATCAATTGAAAAAGTTGAAACAATTTATGCTGAACTAAGTTTAGAAAAAGATGATATATTTAATATTACAAAACTTAGAAAAGATCAGGAATATATAAAAACTGTAGTTGCAGACAAAGGTTATGCATATACTCAAGTTAACTATGATATTAAACCTGATAAAACAAATCATACTGTAGACTTAGTATATAATGTACTTCCAGGAGATAAAGTATATATTGATGATGTAGTAATCTCAGGGAACAGTAGAACACTAGATAGAGTTATAAGAAGAAATATATATTTAGCACCAAAAGATTTATATAAATTAAGTGACTTAAAAGACTCAAAAAGTAAATTAAAAAGATCAGGTTTCTTTGAAACAGTAGAGATTAAAGAAGAGAGAACATCAGCAAATAGTATGACTCTTTTAGTTTCTGTTAAAGAAGCACCAACTGGTAACTTTATCATTGGTGGTGGATATGGTAGTTATGATGGATTTATGATTAATGCATCTATTAATGATAAAAATATTTTTGGTAGTGGTTTAAACTTAGGTTTTTCAGTTGATCACTCTAGTAAAAGAGATACATTTAATATATCTCTACAAAATCCAGCAATAAACGATAGTATCTATAGTGGAAGTGTAAATCTTTATAATAAAGAATCTCTTATTGAAAATGCAGATACTACTTCAACAGAAGGTGATGAGACAACAAATACTTCTGGTTTTAGTGTAGGAGTTGGTCGTTCAATTGGAAGATATGCAAGAGCAGGAGCAACATATACATTAGAAAAAACAGATGTTACTTATGAACTAGATACTACACTAGATAACAGCTATGTTACAAGTGCCATAACTCCATATATAAGTTATAATAGTACAGATGATTATTATACTCCAAGAGCAGGTATGTCTGCAAGTACTAGTTTAAAAGTAGCTGGTATTGGTGGTGATGCTAAATATATGTTAAGTTCTTCAACTTTTAAATATTTTCACTCTTTAGATAAAGCTATTGATAAAGATTGGATTATTAGATATAAAACAAATATAAAACTTATTCAAGATAATGGAAACTTACCTGATGACACATCATTCTCTATGGGTGGTATTTCATCAGTTAGAGGATATGAGTCTTACGCTTTTTACGCTCAAGATGGTGAAGATCCATTCAAAAAAACATGGACAAACAACTTAGAATTTACTTTCCCTTTAATTCCAAGTGCAAAAATGAGATGGGGATTATTTTATGATTACGGTATGATTGGGTCTAATAGTTTTAATGATATTAAAAGAAGTGGTGCTGGTGCACTTCTAGAATGGATTTCTCCTGTAGGACCATTACAATTTGTATTTTCAGAACCACTTGATGCACAAACTGGTGATAAAACATCAACTTTTGAATTTAACCTAGGAAGTAAATTTTAGTGAGTAACTATAAAAGAATTACAAATGAAGAGGCATTAGATTTAATTAAAAATGCAACTTTATTAGATTTAGGTCAGATGGCGTCGCAAAGAAAACTTGAACTTCATCCTAAAAAGATCACAACATTTGTAGTTGATAGAAATATCAACTATACTAATATTTGTTGGGTTGATTGTAAATTTTGTGCTTTTTACAGACATGCTAAAGATGAGGATGCTTATGTATTAACATATGATGAGATTGATAAAAAGATTGATGAACTACTTGAGATTGGTGGAACACAAATACTTTTTCAAGGTGGTGTTCACCCTAAGCTAAAAATTGGTTTTTATGAAGATTTAGTTGAACATATTGCTAAAAAATACCCTACTATAAATATTCATGGATTTAGTTCAATTGAGATTGACTATATTGCAAAAGTGTCAAGAATAACTTATCAAGAAGTTTTACAAAGGCTTAAAGATAAAGGTTTAGCATCAATTCCTGGTGCTGGTGCTGAGATATTAAATGATGATGTGAGAGATATAATTGCCCCTAAAAAAATGGATACAAAAGATTGGTTAGAGGTACATAGACAAGCTCACAAATTGAATATAAAATCAACTGCAACTATGATGTTTGGTACAATTGAAACAAATGAACAGATAATTGAGCATTGGGATAAGATAAGACAACTTCAAGATGAGACAGGTGGATTTAGAGCATATATAATGTGGAGTTTCCAATCTGCTCATACTGAGCTTTTAAAGCAAATTCCGGATATAAAACCAGTGAGTTCAAATAGATACCTTCGACTTTTAGCTGTTTCAAGACTATATTTAGACAACTTTGAAAATATACAAAGTTCATGGGTAACACAAGGTAGCTATATCGGTCAAATGGCTCTTAAGTTTGGTGCAAATGATTTAGGTAGTACTATGATGGAAGAGAATGTAGTTAGTGCTGCTGGAGCTACTAACAGTATGAATCAAGACGAGATGTGTGATTTAATAAGAGATATAGGTGAAAACCCTGCAAAAAGAAATACTGCTTACAAGATATTAGAAAGTTTTTAACAATATGATAAAAAAACTTGCTATTTCAACATTACTATTTACGTTATTACAAGGAACATTGATGTCTGCAACATTAAAAAATATAGAACAAAATAATACGAATGTACCAGTTATATTTGAAAAACATAAAACACTACCAATTTTTAACCTTCAATTAGTTTTTAAAAATAGTGGTTATATAAATGATACAAAGTTAGCGGGACTCACAAATATAACAGCTAAGATTTTAAATGAGGGGACAAAAACTTTAGGAGCTGTTGAGTTTGCTAGAAAACTTGAAAACAAAGCTATATCTATAGATACTTCAACAGGTTTTGAAACTTTTGTTATAGAGGTTAGTTGTTTAAAAGATGAATATAAAACTGCATTAAAATATCTAAATGATATTTTAACAGACCCAAATATCACAAATAAAACTTTACAAAAATTACAAAAATTACAAATTAGTAAACTACATCAAAAAGAGAATGATTTTGATTATATTGCAGCTGTTAAATTAAAGTCATTAATATATCCAAAAACTCCACTTGCAAATCCAAGTGCAGGTACTATACAAAGTATTGAAAAAATCACTATAGATGATATTAAAGTAAACCTATCATCAATTTTAAATTTAAATAATCTTATTATAGTAACTGGTGGAGATATTAAATATAGCGATATCAAAACTGCTATTAAACCAATTTTAAAGAAAATTACTCCTAAAAAAATTACAAAAATAGAAAAAATAAAATTTAATGGTAAAGATGAAACTAAAATAGTAAAAAAAGAGACACAACAATCATATATTTATTTTGCAAGTCCTTTTAATATAGATGTAAACAGTAAAGATAGCTATAAAGCTAAAGTTGCATCTTTTATCCTTGGTGGTAGTGGATTTGGTAGTCGTTTAATGGAAGAGATTAGAGTTAAAAATGGATTAGCATACAGTGCTTATGGTCATATCTCAAATAAAAAGTCTCACTCATATTTTACAGGATACCTTCAAACAAAACTTGATAATACACAAAAAGCAAAAGACATGGTAGTTGATATTGTAAAAGAGTTTACTAAAGATGGTGTAACTCAAAAAGAGTTAGATGCAGCAAAAAACTTTCTTCTTGGTAGTGAACCATTAAGAACAGAAACATTTTCACAAAGATTAAATAGAGCATTCTCGCTATACTATAAAAACTTACCGTTTGATTATCCAAAAACAGAATTAGATATGATAAATAATCTATCACTTGATGATTTGAATCAATTTATTAAGTCACATAAAGAGATAAAAAACTTAACATTTTCTATTGTTACAAAATAGATAAAGTTTAATAAAAAAAGCCACAAAGACAATAGCTTATGAAAAATAAATCAATAAAAAATATTTTCATAGTATCTATATCTTTGTTTGGAATAATGTTAGTATCAACATTAATTGTAATTGCTTTTAACTCTTTTATTGGATTTAGTACTGATGTAAATAATGTTGATGTGGCAACAAGTATTGCCGCAGTTGCATTTGCTATAGCAATCATATGGAGATATTTATATGATAAAATATCTCCAAAAGAACCATAAAAAACTCTTCTAATTAACTTTTCTTAATAGCTTTTTTTCTACCTACTAAAATACCACCAAAAATAATAAGAATAATTCCACTTATTGTATAAATATCAGGTATAGCGTCCCCTAACATTAAACCAAATCCAACAGCAAAAGGGATACTAGAATAACTTACAACTCCTATAATACTTCCTTTACTTAAACTATATGCTTTAGTTAAAAACCATTGCGATATTGTAGATACTACAGCCATTAAGATAAGAAGAAACCAAATAAAAGGATCTGTATGTATTTGAAATGTTACATAAGGTGTAAACAGATAAAGAAGAAAAGGGATAATAGCCCCAATACCCATAAAAGAAAGCATAATAACTCTTGTATCATAAATATCTTTTATTTTCTTTATTGTAGTATAAGCAGCAGCAGCAAAAAAACCACCTAGCACTCCATAAATATGATCAATAGATATAGAAACTCCAAAAGGCTTCATAACTAGTATTATTCCTATAAAACCAATGATAAGTGCAATAATTGTATTAGTAGTAATAGATTCTTTCATTAAATAGAAAGCCAGAATAGTTACAAAAAAAGGTGATGTTTTATTTAAAACAACAGCCTCTCCTAATGGTATATTTGCAATAGTATAAAAAAAGAATAACATAGCTAAAGTTCCAAATACACCTCTTAACACAAGCAAGTGAAGCTTTGACATATTAATAAGAACAGGAACTTTTTTTAAGCTATATAAAATAATTATAACTCCTATAATATTTCTGTAAAAAACCATCTCTACTGGATCCATACCTTCAGATAGTACTTTTGCAACAGCCCCACTAAGCGCAGAAAAGAAAGTACTAAATATCATAAATAAAGCACCTTGATCGATTGATTTAAATTTTGACATTGAATTTAATAAGTTGTTATTCATCTATTAAAATTCCATCTCTAAAGTTACAGGACAATGGTCACTTCCTAATATCTCACTCATTATTGTTGCATTGATAATATTATCTTTCAAATCTTCACTAACATAAAAATAATCTATTCTCCATCCTACATTATTAGCTCTTGCATTTGCTCTGTAGCTCCACCAAGAATAATTATCAATAGCATCATTATTTATATATCTGAACGTATCTATATAACCCTTAGATAAAAGTTTACTTACCCACTCTCTTTCCATTGGTAAAAAACCTGAAGTCTTTTGATTTGGTTTTGGTCGTGCTAAATCTATCTCGCGATGAGCAGTATTTACATCACCACAAATTATTATTGATTTGCCTTTAGATTTTAAGTTTTCACAATGTTCTAAAAATCTATCATAAAATGACATTTTATAATTTAATCTCTCATCATCCCTTTGTCCATTTGGAAAGTAAACATTAAAATATGCAATATCTTTACCTGAAGCTGTAAAATGAATCTCATTTATTCTCCCCTCATCTAATATATCAACATCCATACAGTTATCTTCATAATCATATTTAATATCTGAAAATAAAGCTACTCCAGATCTCCCTTTTATAGCAGATGTACTTACATGAAGCTTTGAAAACTCTTTTTCAAATATTGTTGTTGGTATTTGTTCTTTAGTAGCTTTTATCTCTTGAAGTCCAAGAATAGATATATTATCTTCATCTACCCATTTTAATGCTTCTTTTTTATCTATTGCTCTGATTCCATTTACATTCCATGAAATGAATTTATACTTTTTTGACACTTATATCCTTTATTATTGTAGTATTATATTTAAAACTTATAGTATTAGAAAATTAGCACAATTTTCCACAACAGCATAAAAAAAAGGAAAAGCAATAAAACTTTTCCTTTTTTATATTATATAACGAAATTAACAATCTTTAGTTAATAAATCGCTTTTTAGTTTTATAATACCCACCAAATCTATTTTTTTCTATTATTTTTTTTATCTCAGCTGGTTTCTTTGGTTGATTCTCATTTTCTTTAACAGTATTAACTATTTTTTTATTAGAACTTTTTATTTTATAGCCTTTAGTTTTTATTCATACAATTTAGATCGTTAAATGCAACTTCAAGTCTTGCTACTAAACTATTTTGTCCAGCTCTTAACCAAACTCTAGGGTCGTAGTATTTTTTATTTGGTTTTTCATCTCCATCAGGATTTCCAATTTGACCTTGTAAATAATCTCGATTAGAAGCTTCAAATTCTCTTACTCCATCCCAAAATGCCCATTGAGTATCTGTATCAATATTCATTTTAATTACACCATAAGTTATAGCTTCTCTTATTTCTTCTAAAGCACTTCCACTTCCACCATGAAATACAAAGTTAATAGGCTTAGCACCCAAAGAGTGTTTTTCTGATATAAACTTTTGTGAGTTATCTAAGATAGTTGGAGTAAGTACAACATTTCCTGGCTTATAAACACCATGAACATTTCCAAAACTAGCAGCAATAGTAAAGTTTTCACTAACTGCATTCAATCTCTCATAAGCATAGTCAACTTCACTTGGTTGTGTATAAAGAAGTGAGTTGTCTATATCACTATTATCAACACCATCTTCTTCTCCACCAGTAATACCAAGCTCAATCTCAATCATCATATCAATTTTAGCCATTTTTTCAAAATAAGCTACACAAGTATCAAGATTTTCTTCAATTGGTTCTTCACTTAAATCTAACATGTGAGAACTATATAGAGGACGACCAGTTTCTTTAAAATGAGCTGCACTAGCTTCTAAAAGACCATCTATCCAAGGAAGAAGTTTTCTAGCAGCATGATCTGTATGAAGTACAACAGGTACACCATAAGCTTCAGCCATCATATGAATATGTTTAGCTCCACTTATTGCTCCTAATAATGAAGCATTTTTAGCAGGACAACCTTTACCTGCATAAAATGTTGATCCACCATTTGAAAATTGTAAAATAATTGGAGAGTTAACTTTAGCCGCTGATTCTAAAACTGCATTTATTGACTCTGTATTTACAATGTTTACTGCTGGAATTGCAAAACCTTGCTCTTTTGCATAATCAAATAACTTTTTTGTTTCACTACCTGTTAATACACCTGCTTTTACTATATCTAATACTGCCATTAATTTTATCCTTACTTATATTCTATTTTTGCTTTTGATTTTAATTTATCAGCTACTTTTTGTATTTTTTCTATAAACTTATCTTGCCCTACTTTTTGTTTAATTTGCTGTTTAGCTTCTTTAAACGAAATAAGTTTTGCATCTTCTTTATCTGATAAATAGATAATATGAAATCCAAACTGTGTTTTTACAGGAGTTTTAGTAATTGAATCTTTTTTAAGTGCATTTGCTGCATTACTAAATTCAGGTACCATTTTATCTAAACTAAACCAACCTAATGCTCCACCATTTTTACCTGATGGTCCTACTGATTTTGTTTTTGCTAATTCTATAAATTTAGCTTTTAAATCTTTTGCTTTATTTAACTCTTCAATTAAAACTTTAGCTTCAACTTCTGTTTTAACTAAAATATGATTTGCATTTAATTGCATAGGTTTGTTAAAAAGTTTTTTATTTTTATTGTAAAAAACTTCTAACTCTTTATCATCAACTTTTATACTTTTACTCTCTTTTTGCATCCAAACTTGAAGTGCTAAATCTTGAGATAAACTTTTAAGAGTAGTTTTATATATCTCTTCATTTACTACATCTGTTTTTAAAGCATTTTGAGATAATAGTTTTTGCTCAACTAATTTATCTAAAATATTTTTTTGAGTATTTGTAGGTAAAGTATTAAACTTTATTCTAGGGTCTTTTAAAGCAACAGCTATAGACTGAGCAGTGATCTCATCACCATTTACAACTGCGTAAACTTTATTATCAACTGCAAATGCAGAATTTGCCATCACTAAACTTGCAACAACACTTAAAACTGTTTTCTTACCTATATTAAGAAGTTTATTTTGTTTCATCATTTTACCTTATATTATTTTATTTAAACATGATTATATCTAAAAAAATTTAGACTAAACCGTGATAAAATACAAATTTTAAAATTTAGCTTAAAAACTCTTTAACTTTAGATATTTTTATGTTATAATCCGGTTTTTAAAATAAGACTTAACTTAAGTTTAAGTTTATAGATATATAAAAACAAGGAATTTATTACATGAGAATATTAATTGTAGAAGACGAAAGTACATTAAATAGAACTCTTCAAGAGGGTTTACAAGATTTTGGATATCAAGTAGATATTGCAGAAAACTTTAAAGATGCAGAATATTTTATAGAGATTAGAAACTATGATTTAGTTTTAACTGATTGGATGTTACCTGATGGTGATGGTCTAGAGTTAACTAAACTAGTTAAAAATAGAAGTGGAAGAACTACTGTTGTAATAGTAAGTGCAAGAGATGATAAAGAGAGTGAAATCAAAGCTTTAAAAACTGGTGCTGATGATTATATTAAAAAACCATTTGATTTTGATATTTTACTTGCAAGAATTGAGTGTAGATTAAGATTTGGTGGAACTAATGTTATCACTATAGAAAATCTTGCTATTAACCCTGATGAAGAAAAAATTACTTATGATGGAAATGAGATTGAACTTAAAGGTAAACCTTTTGAAGTATTAACTCACTTAGCTAGACATAGAGATCAAATTGTTTCTAAAGAACAATTACTAGACGCAATCTGGGAAGAGCCAGAGTTAGTAACTCCAAATGTTATTGAAGTTGCTATTAATCAAATTAGACAAAAAATGGATAAACCATTAAATATCTCTACAATTGAAACAATCAGAAGAAGAGGATATAGATTCTGTTATCCTCCAAAAGTTGAAGAATAGGAACTATTCTAAATGAATAAAAAAAGCATATATAGGCAATTTTCACAAAAACTTATATATGCTACATCTTTTTTTGTGATTGTTTTATCTCTTATTTTCTATGGTTTCACAAAAGCAACTATATATGAAGAGATAGCCGAAGAGCTTCAAAAAGATGCAAAACTAATTGCAACTTTAACAAAAACATCCCATACTAATAAACAAGATTTAAAAGTTCTTATAAATGAAGACTTGAAAATTGATATAATTAATATTAGTAAACTTCCAAATATAACTTTACGAAAATATTCTGTAAACAACAATAACTTTATGGAACTAATTTATCCATTAGATAAAGATACAAATACTTATCTAAAAATAACAAAAAATATCAATGCATCTCATAAAATGTTAAATAAAATTTTTAGTAACCTTATATTTTTAGGTATTGGTGGTTTAGTTTTAATTATTATGTATGCTTTAGCCGTATCAAGAACACTTCTTATGCCAATTATAAGAATTACTCAAAAACTTTCAAATATGAATGAAAATTCATTGACTCAAATTGACACAAAAAGATTACCTGTAGAGTTTGAACCATTAGCAAACTCTATAAATACATTAACAACAAAAATTGAGAACTATGTAAAATATCAAAAAGAGCTTTTTATAGGAACTGCACATGAACTTAAAACTCCTCTTGCAGTTATGAAACTAAAAAGTCAAGTAACGCTTACACGAGAAAGAGATACTCAAAGGTATGAAGATGTTTTAAGACTACATATTGATGAGATAGATGGTATGAATCAAATGATTTCATCTATATTAGATATGGGTAGACAAGAAGGTGCTCAATTTGAAAAGCCTGTGAAATTTGATATTGTTAAATATTTAGAGAGTAAAACAGAAAGCTATAAACTACTAGCAAATCAAAAAGATATAGAGTTAGTTTTTATATCAGATATTGATACTTTTCCAACTATTATTCAACCAACTTTATTAACGCAAATCATTCAAAACTTTGTACAAAATGCGATAAAGTTTACACCAAATGGTAATAAAATCATCATTAAAACAGTACCAAATAATCAATCAATTGCAATAGAGGTTATAGATGAAGGTATTGGTTGTCCTGAAGATATAGATCTTTTTGCACCATTTAAAAGAGTTGGAGAGCAAAAAGGTGCAGGTCTAGGACTATTTTTAGCTAAAAGTGCTGCTGATACTCTAGGTGCACAAATTTCTATAAAAAATAGAACAGATGGAGTAAGCGGATCAATTGCAACTTTAAAGTTACAAAGTAATCCAACTTGTAAGATTTAAACTAAATAGTTTAAATCTTAGAATATTGCAGCATGCTCAATCTTTGTACAATGACTTTGTACAACATTCATACCATGTTCTTGAGCCTTTTTAGCTGCCTCATTATGTACTAAACCTAACTGAGTCCATACACACTTAACACCACCTCTTAAAATTGCTTCATCAACAACAGCAACAATCACATCAGGCTTTCTAAATATGTCAACCATATCAACATCAATATCTTTTGGAATATCACTTAAGCTTCTATAAACTTTTTCACCAAGTATTACATCCTCTTTAGGATATACAGGGATTATCTTAAAACCAGCATTTTGTAAATACACTGCTACTCTATTACTTGCTTTTTCAGTGTTTGGAGAACATCCAATTATAGCAATAGTTTTAGTCTCTTCAAATATATTTTTCATCTCTTCTTTATTAGTATGAGTTTGTGGCATTTCACATTCCATTTTTATCCTTTGTATATTTATTCAAATCTAGTTCAATTTTACTAAAGTGATTATATCAGATTTAGATAAAGTATTTATTATATGATATGTTGATTAGGTAAATATGAGTAAATTTTAAATATAAATAAACCAGACACAAGGCAGTCCAAGTTATATATTATACTTCTATTATAAAATATGTAGGAGTATCAAAATGGCAAGAAGAAGGTCAAGAAGAAAATCACAATCATTAAGTACAGTAAACTTTGATAAATCACTGCTAGTAGAGAAAGAATTACAAGATAAAATATCTTTATGGATGTTAAGAGCTATTGTAAATCTTGGTGGTCATAAAGAGTTTATTGATAAAAACAACTATTTTAATAAAGATGATATGGCATATTATTTAGAACTAAGTAAATATGTTGATATGGATAGTGATAATTTTCAAAGAAGTCAGCCTATTGGTATATTAAAAACTCATCATGCTAAATTAGAGAATCGTAAGAAATTTACAAGCAATAAAACACTAACTAAAAATATTAAACAGATATCTAAACTTATGAATTTAAATATTTATGAGGAGCTTATACTTGAATTTTCTATTTTAGTACATCAATATGAAGTGCTTGAAGATACTATAGACTTAGTTGGTAATAATCTCAACTCTTCACAAGTTAAAAAGATAATCAGTAATCTTTTGGATATACCTTTAAAAGCAGTAAATGATGTATTTCATTCTCAATCAAAATTTAGTAAATCTTCTATATTAACTATTGATAAGGGTAGTACTAATAATATCACTAGAAAACTTGAACCTATTAGTGATGTATTTTTTGATAATATGTTAAATATTGATGAAGATATCTCTGTGATGATAAAAGATTGTGTAAGACCTTGCAATAAAGGTAATCTAAATTTAAAAGATTATACTCATATCAAAAAAGATATAGATATTTTAGTGCCATATTTACAAAGTACTATAGCTTCAAATCAAACAGGTGTAAATATCCTTTTATATGGATTACCAGGAACTGGGAAAACAGAACTATCTAAAACAATTGCCAAAACTATTAAGACTAAACTGTTTGAGATAAGTTATGCCGATGAAGCTGATGAAGCAATTGATGGAAAGAAAAGATTAAAAGCATATAAAACTGCTCAAGCACTGCTGACAAATCAAAAAACAATTTTGATGTATGATGAAGCTGAAGATATATTTGAGAATTCTGGTGGTGGATTTTTTTCACCATCATCAAGACAAAGAGATAAAGCTTGGATAAATAGAGTTTTAGAAACAAATACAATACCCACTATTTGGATAACTAACAATATTCATAGCATTGACAATGCATTAGTGCGAAGATTTGATATGAGTATAGAGGTACCTATTCCTACTAAAAATAAAAGAGTAGAGATTATAAAAAATTATAGTGGTGATTTGCTTGATAAAAAAACTATTGAAAATCTAGCTCTCCATGAGGATATTGCACCTGCACTCATAAGTAGTACTGCAAAAGTTGTAAATAGTATTGATGTTGAAGATAAATCTAAAGCATTTTCTCAAATACTGAATAATACTCTAAAAGCACAAGGGTACAATGAAGTAAAACAGATAAAAACAGATGGATTACCAAATGTATACAATCCAAACTTTATAAATACTACGGTAAATTTAAAAGAGTTAACACAAGGTATAAAAGAAACTTCAAATGCTAGATTATGCTTATATGGAGCAGCAGGAACTGGTAAAAGTGCATTTGGTAAGTATATAGCACAAACATTAGATAAAACGGTGATACTTAAAAAAGTAAGTGACCTACAAAGTAAATGGGTAGGTGAATGTGAAAAAAATATTGCAAATGCTTTTGAAGAGGCTAAAGAGGAAAATGCAGTTTTAATATTTGATGAAGTTGATAGTTTTTTATCAAGTCGTGAAAATGCTAGTGCATCATGGCAAGTTAGTCAAGTAAATGAGATGTTAGTTCAGATGGAGAACTTTGATGGAATATTTATAGCTACTACAAATCTGATGGACAATCTTGACAAAGCAAGTTTGAGAAGATTTGATTTGAAGTTGGAGTTTGACTATCTTAAACCTACGCAAAGCTGGGAGATGTTTCTAGCATATTGTAAAGATTTAAAAATTAGAAAACCTGCAGTTAGTTTAAAAAGTGGAGTTGAAAGTTTACGACACTTAACCCCTGGAGACTTTGCAGTAGTGTTACGACAAAATAGATTTAGACCTATTAAAAATGTAAAAGATTTTATACAAAGACTTGAAGATGAGATAAGTGTTAAAAATGTAGATACAAGTAAGAAGATGGGGTTTATAGTATAATGAAAAATAGTTCAAAGATAAATAATTTTGATGTAAAGTTTTTAGATAATTGTTACTCTTTTAAAAATAAAACAAAGGATTGTTTATGATAAAAAAATTAAAGAATATGACGGTAGTCTCAAATGAAATAGAAACTATAAAAGAGTATTATAATAGTAGTATTTTAGGAGAATGTATTATTTTAAAAGATAATATTGAGGTGGATTATTATAAGATAAAATCATTAAACTTTGGTAATATAATAGTTCTAAAAGTTCATCCAGATACAACACCTAAAGATATGATAGGTTTTCTAAAAAGTAATCATAATTTAGATGTTATTGTACTAGAAAATAGTATAGATAAGTTTGATGATGAGTACATAGTATTTGATGAAATAGAAGATATGATGGATTTCATTATAGAGAAAAATGAAAGTTATAAACTTTTAGATATAACAGTAGAACTTATTTTAAGTATGTGGGAAACTAGAGATGATGAGGATTTTAAAGAAAAAGTCCATAAAATATATGAACTATCTGGTGATGCAAAAGTATATCCTAAAGCTGTAAGAGATATATTTATTTTTTAGACAAACCAGACATAATACAGTCCAACAAATATAATATAATTACTCTTATTAAAATTAGGAGAATAAAATGCAAATATCGTATGATAACTATAGTTTTAAGTTAAAAGTAACACAAAATCAATGGGATGCTGTATGTAGAAATGTATATACCTATATGAAATATGATTGTTCAAATCAAGGTGTTGATGTATTTAAGTATATAGAAAAGATGTACAAAATTACACCTAAAAGTTTAAAAATAGATGAGTCAAAACAGTTATCAGAAGTAAGAAGTTTAACCATTTATTTATTAGCAAATTACTCTTTTTTATCATTACAAGATATTTCAAATGATTTTAAAAATATTACAATAGATGATTTAAAATGTATGAAGAATGATAAAATACTAGATATAAAATATGAGGAACAAACTAAAATATTTTTTGATTATTTTAAAGAAGATTATTTAGAATTTATTTATCAATATATGGCAAAATGTGAAGATTTAAGTATGTCTGTTTTTTTTAAGAGCTTAAGAATTAGGAATAATATACAGGAAAAGATATGAAATATATACCTTTGATAGTTATATTTTAAGTTATAACTATATAGTAGCATGTGATTCTGCAAAAATAGAGATATTTATGATTAAAGATAGATATAAAGAAGAGATAAGTAGAATAGCTAAAAGATAACTTTTACTTTAAGAGTAGTGATGAGACTTGTCAATGGTGTAAGTATTTTACTATTTATGATAACTATGTTAGAAATGAAAGCAAATTTTAGAGGAAAATGGAGATAAATATGAGTAAATATATTAGTTTAGAAAAGCTAGTTGATGATTGGGAGAAGTTTGAATATTTTCAACAAATTAACTCTGAGGAAATAGAAAATATATGGAGTTGTTTTAAATCATATAAAAGTAAAATACTCAAAGAAACTTTACAGTTGAACGAATATACAAATATAGTAAAAAATACAAATGGCGAATGTAATTATTTATGTCAATTTTTTGAACGAGATAGTGAGAAGTTTTTTGCATCAGCAAAACCTGGAAATGCAACAAATTATGGAATAAAAATGAATAGTAATGGAAAATATTATTGTTCAAAAAAAATTACACAAAATAAAGTGATTGAGAATGCTAATTCCGAACAAGCATCTCAATACTTTTTTAAGATATTGAATAATTTAAAATATAGTATGATGACTTTTACAGATGAAAATAAACAAGAGATTTTAGATTATTTTAAAAAAGATAGAGTAATTGCAGGAAAGCTAATACTCAAAATAATTGCTATGAATAATAATGGAAATTTTTTATATACATATAAAACTGAAATTTTAGAAAATATCTATAGTTATTTTTATCCTGAGAAAACTGGAGTGGTAACTTAAATTCAGACACTTTATTCTACAATCCTAAGCAACCATTTCCAATTGTAACATATTATTAATTTCTTCAAATCTACAAGGAGATAAATTTCCCAAATAGCCATGT
>Ga0114922_10000972_pt1 | contig 27395 bp, 22 predicted proteins | sample AartaG_FD_100975 | JGI IMG/M metagenome (GOLD analysis project Ga0114922, IMG submission 100975) | Deep subsurface microbial communities from Aarhus Bay to uncover new lineages of life (NeLLi) - Aarhus_00045 metaG | ecosystem: Environmental > Aquatic > Marine > Oceanic > Sediment | place... | reverse complement strand
TCAGTTATCCACAATGGTTGGTTGTCTGGTCCGGCCGAGTTACCCACAGGCGGCGGCGACGGAGGCTGTGTGATAGGCCTCCCGCCGCCTGTGGATAACCCGGGGTACTTAGTATAAGGGCTTACGCCGACCTCAGAGGTCGGCTCCCGCCCTGGGCTAACCATAAGGCGTCCCTACGGGACTCAAGACGCAGACAGGCCCAACCATCGTGTGTCTTTCGGGACTCAAGGCGCAGAACTCAGGAAGAGATAATTGCGCCAATCTTCCGTTAGCGTGCCTGTCCGCGCGTCGCACAGGCAGGCCGCACAGGCAGGCTTCAGGGCGTTACACGCTAAACGCATACAAGCCCGGTGGGTAGCACTGCCCACTACACGGATTCAGTTTTTTGTGTACTCTATTCTGTGGAGACGCACCAAGTCGACAGCGGCCGGACCTCAGTCTGTCAGACGGAAGTTGAAGCTCATCGCAACAGTTGTTCCGACAGCCTTGCCGGCCTTGGTGGCGGGGATGAATGTCGCTTTCTTCACAGCCCCTATGGCCGCGCGGTCGAGTCGCGAGAATCCGCTGGAGCGAACGATCCGAACTCGACCCGCCTTTCCGGTGGGGAGCACTTCCACTTCAACGGTCACAACACCTTCTTCGTTATGCCGGCGCGAATGGGTGGGATACGTTGGGCTAATCTTCGTTTTGCCCCTGGCCTTTACAAGAACGCCTGCCTGACCGACGTTGCTTTCTTCGGACCGCGGCATATCGGCATTCTTCCTTTCCTCGTCCGGGCGCTTGTCGCGCACCGTGCCCCTCGGCTCATCCGATTCGCTCCTCTTGGCCTGTGGATCTTTTTCGGGTAAGGGATCAGGCGCGACCAACGGTTCCTCAGGCTCGACAGATCGCGTTGAAGTCTCTTGCGGTTCGTTGGATTGCTGCCTCGCAAGTGAGGGGGCCGGGGTATCCGGCACGGAATGCGTGGGCCGCACCGCCTGATTTGTCGGCAACCGTTTCAGTGCACTCGCCAGGCGTAGGGGCATTTCTTGCAGAGCGGCGCGGAGTGCCTGTACGGTTTTCTGCATTTCGGGCATATCTTTGTGCTCGACAGCCAACGCTTTCACGGCAAGGCTCGGTTCCTCGGGTCGAGATTCAGCCTTCGGCTGCTCCTCCGGGTGCTGCAATGGGGGCAGCGCCTCCACTCGTACAAGACTCACCGCCACTGCCTCCGGCCCACTTCGTAAGGCTATCCGCGCTTGTGTGCCCAACGGTGGCGAAAGAAGCATCAGCCCGGCATGAAGACCCAGAGAAGCGAAGATGGCGATGAGCCATCTGGTCCTTTTCATTCGTTGAGCTCCCTGCATTCGAAGGTCACGAGGTCACATTGCATCGCCGGCGCCCAGCCAATGCTTACAGCTTGATCTCCAACCCCACTGTGAATGTTCTTCCCGGAGCCGGCGCGAAATACTCGGTGCCGGAAGATCGTTTGAATCCGTAGCTACAATAATCCTCATCGAAGAGGTCCTCGATGCCGAAAAAGAAGGTCGCCTTCTTCGATTTGTACGTGAGCTTTGTGCCGAAGGTGATGTAACCGGGCAACTTGGCTGAATTCTTCGAATCGAGATACGACGAACCGACCGCTCGGGCTGTGGCCTGCAATGCCCACCGGGCGGCGATCCTGCTCCGTAGGCCCACATTTCCCATATGCTGCACGACGCTCGCAAGGTATTTGCCTTTGTCGGTGCCGCTGTCGTTCTTGGCGTCCGTGTAGGTGTAGTTGCCAAACAACTTCAGCCTTTCGCTCAGCGTAACATCCATGCCCGTTTCGATTCCCCAGTGCGTGGTCTTCCCGTAGTTTTGGTACTTCCTGGAATCGTGGTCGTACCATATTTCGTTGTCTATCTTCATCCGATACACAGATAGCTTTCCTGCGACAGACTTGTTGAGTTGGTGCCGTACTCCAACTTCGTAGTTGATCGCCTCTTCCGGCTGCAGGTCCGGATTGGCTGTCCCGTAGGTGAACATGTGTCCGAGGGTAGGCGTGCGAAAAGCCTTCGCGACGTTCGCGTACAGGGAGGAATCCCTTCCCGCGGGCCTTGGTCTTTCTCTTTCATCGCCGTCCTCTTCCGGAAACCAGGTCTCCTCGGCGTCTGTCCGGTTTTCTGCTTTCTTGTAGGTGTAAACAAGGCCGAATCGCGGGCTCAACGCAGACATTAACGCGTCGGCAGACTTACTGCCGTCGAGGCGGTTGGTGAAGTCGCAGGCAACTGTGTCGTACCTCACCCCCAGTGTCATCCGCAATCTGTCGCTGATGCCGACTTCGTCTTCCGCGTAGACGCCGATCACGTCACGCACGGCGTTGTGATCCGACTGAAGGTCTCCCCTGACGTGGGAAGGCGCTTCATACTGCTGATTATTAAAATCGCTGTGCTCCAGGTCTACTCCACCCACCAGCGAATGTTTCATACCCCTCAACAACAGCTCAATGGAATACCTTACGCCGCCGCCAAGCACGTTTTCGTCGTTCAGGTCCTCTCTTGTCGTATCGGGGGTTGCGCCTCTGGTGTAATACGACTCGCCCCCTTGGGTCCTGAAATACAGTGAGGCCCCGAGGTGCGACGCCTCCCCCACTTCCCTCGAGTAACCCAGCCCCACCCCGAGCTTGTCACTCTTGCCTTCGTCGTTCTCGGTCCCGGGCCGGGCCTGATTTCGGTCCGCCTTGATCTGAGCCTTTGTGAGCGCCCAAGGGTAGGCTCCTCTCTTGCTTCGAGAGTTGTACATCGAAAGGGTCATCTCTGAGGCATCGTCTATGTCGAACACCAGTTTACCTGTGAAGTGAATTCCCTCGTAATCACCGTGCTCGCGGAAGCCGGCTGTGGTCTTGCGGCTCAGGCTGAATAGATAGCCCATGCTGCCGGTGGTCCCGCTGGTAACAATGCCGGACCGCCAGGTGTTGAAGCTGCCATACGACGAGAATATGCTTGTCTCCGGCGTTGGGCTGCCTGTTTTGGTGATGATGTTTATCACCCCGCCCATGGCGTTTTCGCCGTACATGGTCGACACCGGGCCTCTGGCAATCTCTATTCTATCGATGTTCTCAATCGGAATCAGGCTCCAATCAACGAGCTTGTCCTGTGCTCCATGTTGAGGAACTCCGTCTATCAACACCAGTTGATTGGTCGACATTCCGCCCCAGAATCCCCGCAGGTTTATCCTCCCGGCAGTTCCCACGCCGGAAGTGTCGTAATACTGAACGCCCTCCAACTCGCTCATGACCTCGGCCACATTCGTGGCGCCGGAAGCCTCGATATCCTCTTCGGTAATGACGCTCATGTTCAACGGCGCCTGCGATAACCGGCTCATTATCCTTCGCGCCGTAACGATAATCTCACCCACATCAGTAACATCGTCCTTGTTCGGGGTATCTTCTTGCTCCTCGACAGCCTTGTCCTGTACCCGGCTGCTTTCGCACAAAGCATCCCAGGGTGCACACAACATCAACACAGTCGCAACGACACTTTGCAGACATAGCGTTCTGATCATGGGCGATCTTTGCTCTCCTTCGATCTCCAGTCAGTTGGGGTTTCCGTCCCTCTGTCGGCTCCTGGGTATCAGCATAAGGTGCGGTTTGGATGAAACAGGGTTCTTATATACAATCACCGGCGTGTTGTAGACCTCTTCAATTGCCTCGCGCGTCAGCACTTCTTGCGGGGGGCCAATCTTGAACGTGCTTCCGTCGCGCAGCAAAACTATCCTGTCGCAGTATTCACTGGCGAGGTTCAAGTCATGCAGAATCATTACCACGGTCAGCCCCTCTTCCGCATTGAGTTTTCCCAGCAGGTCGAGTATTTCGATCTGGTGACCTATATCGAGATGAGCAGTGGGCTCGTCCAGGAGCAAAAGCGCCGGCTGTTGGGCAAGCGCCTGTGCAATGAAGGTCCGTTGCCTCTCCCCCCCGGAGAGCTCGTTTATCATCCTGTCGGCCAGGTACGTCACGTCCGCCAGAGACATGGCTCTTTCAATCGCGTCCCAGTCCTTTCTTCCCAGCCGCTGGAACCTCGCGAGATGAGGGAACCTCCCCATGGCGACAAGCTCTTGCACGGAGAAAGAAAAAGTGTTCTCGAGCATCTGGGGCAGAACCGCCACCTCTCTTGCCAACTCACGCGACGGGATGCTTGCAAGGACTTTGCCGCGATAGTAGATGGCACCGTCGCTCGGCGCGAGCAGCCGTGTCATCGCTCGGAACAATGTGGTTTTCCCCGCTCCGTTGGGTCCGACAATCCCCAATATGCGCCCTTGTTGCAGAGAGAATGAGACCCCCCTGACGACATCCGTTCCGCCGTGGACGCGGCAGCGTGCGCGTCGGACGCTCCCGCGTCCGCCGTATCCGCACGAAAGATTTCTCAGTTCCAATAGCATCTGCAAGACCTCAGAAAAGCTCCCAATTTCGTGACCGGAAGAAGATGGCCAAGAAGAACAAACCGCCCAGGAAGCCGGTTACCACGCCAACGGGCAGTTCCATCGGCGAGACTATCGTTCGAGCAAGACAATCGCATGCAATCAGAAGTGCGGCCCCGCCAAATACGCAAGCCGGAATCAGAACTCGGTGGTCGGGCCCGCTGAAATGGCGAATAAAATGCGGCACTACCAAGCCGACAAATCCAATCATGCCTGATGCGGATACGCACGCAGCCGTAACCAGCGAGGCAATCACAAAGACAAGCTTTTTGGTCAGCTCAACTCTTACCCCCAGGTGTGCGGCCTTTTCTTCGCCCAGCGAGAGCACGTTGAGTTCTCGGGCGAAGAGAACGAGCAAGGCGATCCCGCAGAACACAATGCCGCCGACAATCTTTATCAATCCGTCTTCGGCAGAAGACAAATCTCCCATCAGCCAGAGAATGGCACTGTGTATCTTCTCAGTCTGAGAAACTGCAAACACGAGCATGACCATTGATGAGAAGACGAAGCTGAGGATTACCCCTCCAAGGATCAGGGCTGCAGTAGAAAAGCGCTTCGCACCGGCAACCACATAGACCAAGAAGACTGAAATCAGCGCCCCGCCAAATGCGCACAATGGGAGCCAAAGACCCGCCACGCCAGACACAACTCCCAGCGTCGCCCCGAGAGCGGCTCCGCCGGACACTCCCAAGGTGAAAGGATCTGCCAGGGGGTTGCGCAATACTCCCTGAAAACAGGCTCCGCATGGAGCCAGACCCGCTCCCACCACGAAGGCAAGAAGGACCCGCGGCAGTCGGATCCGCCATATGATCATCTGATGCGCGTCGGAGGCGTACGGATGCAACAGAGCCCGGATCGTTTCTCCTGCCGACAGCTTGCTTCCGCCGAACATGAGGGCAACGAGGAAGGCCACCCCGGTCAGAGCGATCAGAGTAACGAACAGCAGTGCGGTTCTTCTCCGCATCTATATCTCACAATACCGACAAGTCAACTCACACGACGGACCGTCCGCCGTTCACTGCGCTCTTGGTCTTGCTCACGAAACAGTCTACCATTTCCGGCCGAGACGCGAAATGGAGGTGGACATAGCCGGCCAGAACGTTCCCTTTCCGGTAACCGCCGCGGCCCGCTGGCCTGCCCCGCGAGAATTCCTTGGCATAGACTTCGCCCCACCCATCACCTGCCGACCCGATCACTTCGGAGTAGTGAAATTCGTGGCCGCGGGCTGTGCTCCCCTTCCGCCCCCACAGCGAGTCGTCCGTCAGCGTAACCTCCACGTATCCCAACGACCTCAGCCGCGGCAGCATCCTGGTGGCGAACGGCAGCACTCCGGCCATGGGGTAATGCCCCCCGTCCGTCGTCTCAACGTGCCGAGCCAGATACATCAGGCCGCCGCACTCGGCGTAAACGGGCCGGCCGGATCGGCAGAACTCGCGAACGCTCAGCAGCATATCGCGATTTGCGGAGAGGGCACCGGCGTGTTCCTCGGGGTAACCTCCGCCTATGTAGAGGGCCTGCAGGCCCTGCGGCAGCCGGGAGTCCGACAGCGGCGAGAAAGGCACGAGCTCGCATCCACGCTCCTCCAACGCCTCGAGGTTATCGGCGTAGTAAAAATGAAACGCATCGTCTCGAGCAATCCCGATTCGCGCTTTCACGAGCAGAGATCCTGAACGGCGGCGCGGCGCCTCAACACGCGCCGCGCCGCGAGCGATTTCGAGCACCGCGTCCAAGTCGACGTTGCTTTCACAGGCGTCGGCGAGAGCATCAAGCATATCATCGGGCACTTCGGTTTTGCTCGCCGTCACAAGCCCCAGGTGCCGGCTCTGCAACTCAGGCAACGCGCCGCAAGGCACAGCTCCGACTAGCGGCGGCAGCCCGGGGCCGGCCAGGGCATCAGCCAGCATCTGCCTGTGGCGCTCAGAGCCGCAGTTATTGGCAATCACACCGGCCACGCCAGGGGCAGCTTCGAATTCGGCGAACCCCTTAACCGTCGCCCCAAGGCTCCTGGCCACGCCATGGGTGTTGCACACCAACAGCACAGGCGCCCCCAGGTGCGCCGCCACGTGAGCCGTGCTTCCGTCGGAGCTGTCCGCATCATATCCGTCGTACATGCCCATCACGCCTTCGATGACGGCCACGTCAGCGTCGGCGGTCGCTCGCGCGAAGAGCTCGCAAACGTATTCCTCTCCCATCATCCAGATATCGAGGTTGTAACAGGACCTGCCCGACGCAAGCGCCAGATACGTTGGATCAAGGAAGTCCGGCCCCACCTTAAAAGTCTGAACGCGCAGCCCTCTGCGGACCAGTGCGCGCACCAGCCCGAGCGACACCGACGTCTTTCCCACGCCGCTCTGCGTGCCGGCGATCACCACTCGAGGGCATAAGCTCGTCAAAATCCCACTCCTCCCAACACGAAGGTTGTAAGTGCGCGGCAGCCCAAGCACAATGCGAGGAAAATCCCCACGGTAGCGAACATCAGCGCATTGGCGCGCGGGATGTGCGCCTTGCCCAGGGTCTCGACGCTGTCGCCGATCGTCGGCTTGCGGCTCGGCCGGCCGAAATAGTAATTGAGCCCCCCGAGCTGCACTCCGAGCGCGCCCGCAATGGCGGCCTCGGTGAAGCCGGCGTTGGGGCTGGCATGATTGCGCGCATCGCGCAATAGGGTACGCAGTGAAGCAACCGCGCGCTCGCGCAGCCCGGCTGCGGCCAGGCACACCATCGGGCCGGTCAGGCGTGCCGGGATCAGGTTCGCCAGGTCGTCGAGCCTTGCAGAAGCCCACCCGAACTTCAGGTAGCGGACGTTCTTGTATCCGAAGGTGGAATCGAGCGTGTTGATGGCCCGGTAGACCACGGCGCCGACCGGGCCGAAGACGGCGGCAAAAAACAGCGGAGCGGTGATTCCGTCGACGATACTTTCCGCCACGCTCTCCACGGCCGCCCTTGCCACTTCCGGTTCGTCGAGGCAGTCGGTGTCACGTCCCACGATCATGCTCACGCGCTTTCGAGCTTCGGCGAGATCGCCATCCGCCAGGGCCCGATACACCGACATGCTGTGGCGAGCCATGTCGCGCGTTGCTATTGCGGTGTAGATCAGTAGTATCGAGGCAACGTCCGCCAGCAGCGGATGCAGGCGCCCGGCCCCGGCAACAACGGCGAATGCAAGCGCGCCGGCTACGCCAACCGTGACAATTGCGACGCAAATGCCCGCAACCTTCGGCCGGGCGAAACATCGTCGGGCCGGGCCCTCGAGGCGCAGCGCCAGCAGTCCGATCCCGCGCACGGGATGAGGAAACCAGCGGGGATCTCCGATCAAGAGATCAAGCGCCACCGCCGCAAGAATCTGGTATTCCAACCTCATCACAATCCCATCACCCGATAAACTTCGTCCATGTTGAGGCTCTCTCTTACCACTTCCGCCAACCGGTCGAAAGCCGGTTCGAGGTCGTATGTTGCCATAATCTTTTGCAGAGGGTGCATGCCTCTACGCTCGCGGAGGCGGTCTATGAACCAGCGCCTGAATCCGTCGGCGTCGAAGACCCCGTGCAGATACGTTCCCCAGATGCGGTTGTCAGGGGTGCCAACCCCTACGACTTCACCATCCGTCCGCCGGAAGACCGACACGAGGCCATCCAAGCTCGTCTGGCCGTGGTGTATCTCGTATCCGAAAACAGGAAGCCCGGAGGGCGCGTGTTTTGCCGTGGCACGCACGAGCGTTTTATCTTCTGCAAGCACCGTTTCAGCGGGCAGCAGGCCGAGCCCCTTGCTCTGCCCATCCGAGGACTCAACGTGGTGGGGGTCGGATATCCGGCGGCCCAGTATCTGGAGGCCGGCGCAGATGCCGACGATTTCCGCCTCGCCCGAAACGGCTATTTGCCTGAGCCGCTCCGCCAACCCGCTGTGCTCAAGGTGGGCGAAATCGCCGATGACGTTCTTGCTGCCCGGAATGATAATGGCATCGGCTTTGTCGAGGTCCGATGCACTGCGGGCCACTCGCAGGCGTACGTCCGGCTCGATGCGAAAGGCATCGAAATCCGTGAAATTCGAAATGTGGGGCAGATCAACGAGAACAACGTCGACGGCTTCTTCCGTTTCCTCGGGATCAATGTACTTGCCGCTCTTGAACTCTACCGAGTCTTCCTCGGGCAGATTGAGCTTATCGAGGTAGGGCACCACGCCCAGTACCGCCCGCGCCGTGTGCTGAAGGGTATAGTCGAGAGCCGGCCCCAGCAATGACTCATCGCCCCTGAACTTGTTGATCACAAAGCCGGCCACCAGCCCACGCTCCCACTCCGCAAGCAGTTCCATAGTGCCCACAAACGACGCAAACACGCCGCCGCGATCGATATCGCCGACCAGCAGCACGGGCGAGCCGGCGTATCGGGCCATGTGCATATTCACGATGTCGTGATGTTTGAGATTGATCTCTGCGGGGCTGCCCGCACCCTCGAGAATTATTGCGTCGTACTCCGCGGCAAGAGAATCGTAACACTCTTTTGCCACCTCAAAGGCTTTGGGCTTGTAGCTGATGTACTCTCCCACGTTCATGTTGCCGACGGGCTTGCCCCTCACTATCACCTGGCATCCGGTGTCGCTGTTGGGCTTCAGGAGGATGGGATTCATTCGCACGTCGGGCTCGAGCCGACTGGCCTGTGCCTGCACAACCTGCGCGCGCCCCATCTCGCCGGCGGCGCGGGTGACGTGAGAATTCAGCGACATATTCTGCGACTTGAACGGGGCAATCCGCACGCCGTCCTGAAGCAGTATCCGGCACATGGCCGAGGCCATGATGCTCTTGCCCGCGTTGGAGCAGGTTCCCTGAAACATCAACGCCGCGGTTTTCTTCTTGTGTGCGCGCCGAACGCCGCCGCCGTGGACGCGCCAGCGTGCGCGCCGGACGCTGCGTCCGCCGAACGCCGAGACGAGCGCCCGGCACAGCCTGTCGTTTTCTTCTTCCGTTCGAACGGCGACGCGAAAGAAGCGCTCATCCATCCCGCTGAAGTTGTCGCATACGCGGATCGCGATTCCCTCCTCGAGCAGGCGCCTGGCGAGTGCGGGAGCATTCAGGCTACGCCGTTCAATCCTCACAAGCAGGAAGTTCGCCGCACCGGGAAAGACGGTCAGCCCTCCGACATCGGAGAGCCTCCGCGCAAGCGTGTCGCGTTGTTGGGAAACAAACTCCCGCGTACGGCGCGCGTAATCCTCATCGCCGAGCGCCTTGGCGCCTATGGCCTGGGCGAAGACATTGACGGACCATTGCGGCAGTGCCTCGCGCAGGCGGCCGGCAAGGGGGCTGTCGGCAATCGCATAGCCGAGTCTCAGGCCCGGTATGGCATAGAATTTGGTCATCGAACGGATAACGACCACGTTCGATGGGCGGCTGCGGATGAGCGTGTCGTGGCCCCGCACAAAATCTATGAACGCTTCGTCGACGACAAACGTGGCTGAGGGATGATTCTCCGCGATGCGTCGAAGGGCGTCGGAGTCGAAAAGCAAGCCGGTGGGGTTATTGGGCTGGCCCAGGTATATCACATCGTCATTCTGCAGGCGCGTTTCGAGTTTCGCAAGGTCCGGCGCGAATCCCGCGGATTCGTCCTGGTACACTTCCTCAACTTCGAGGCCGGCCGACACGGCGGGAAGCACATAGTCGCTGTAAGAGGGCACCGGGCAAACGGCACGCCTCCCGTGCAGAACTCTCGGCAGAAAGCAAAGAAGCTCAGAGGAGCCGTTGCCCACAACCACTTCTTCGGCGGGCACATCATGGTGGCGGGTTATCGCTTCCACGAGTGCCGTGCAATCCGGGTCGGGATAGCTGAATACAGCCTCCGCCGCTCGGCTGATTTCCGCCCGCAGCCATTCCGGGGCGCCAAGGGGATTGATGTTTGCACTGAAATCGAGGATCTCCCCGGGAGGCCTGCCGGCCGTCTCGGCCAGTTTCCGAATGTTTCCGCCGTGACCTCGCGACATAAGGTTGCTAACTCCAATAGTACCATCCCGACATCACCAGCGCGGGCACCACTTCAACGATCTCGCACGCAGCGCCCAGGGTGTCGCCGGTGGCTCCGCCTATCTTCCCGTGAGTGTAAGCAGCGAAAACCAACGTCACCAATACACAGGCGGCGGCAGCGACCAGCCCTTCGATCCCCGCAATGACCCCGCCCGCGACAAGCAGGACAACAACAGCCCACGCGATGGACAGAACGGAACGCCTTTTATAGAAGATCGTTGCCAGGCCGCCCTCCGGCCGAGCATACGGCAACAGGCCTATCGTTATCACCAACGCACATCTGCCGGCTATCGGCATCAGCAACACCGTCCGCCATACACGCTCAACCGGAACAGACCCCAACGCAGTAACCTTCAATAGTATGACGCACACTATGGCTATCACTCCCATTGCGCCGACGCGACTGTCCCTCATGATCTCAAGCGCGCGCTCGCGCGGCCGCGAGCTGAAAAAGCCGTCGGCCGTGTCCGACAGTCCATCGAGGTGAAGTCCTCCCGACACGCTCACGAGCCCGATCACAATCAGCACGTTTGCCGGCAACTGCGGAAGAACCGTAACCAGGCCAAAGGCCAGCGCCGCGGCAACTCCTCCCACGAGGATTCCCACTACCGGAAAAAACGCCACACTGCGCCCGAGGTCTTCCTCGGCCGTGCCCCATTCTCCGGGCACCGGCAAAACGGTCAGAAAGCGCAAGGCTGCCACGAAAGCTTTCATTCTTCCGCCTCTGAAACAGAAGCTTCATCGAACGTGCTCACTTCGGTGAGTACGGCCACCGCTGCGTCGACAAGGTGCATCGCCAGGGCCGCACCGGTCCCTTCTCCGAGCCGCATGTTCAGGTCGAGCAGCGGCTCCTTGCCGAGATGTTTGTGCATTGCCCTGTGGCCGCGTTCTTCGCTTCGGTGAGCGGCAATCATGTAGTCCGACGCGGCAGGAGCAAGAGTATGCGCGATCAGAGCTGCCGCGGTAGATATGAAACCGTCGATCAGAATCGGCTTGCGCTGCGACGCCGCACCGAGTATCAGGCCTGCCAATCCGCCGATTTCGAATCCGCCTACCTTTGCAAGTACGTCGAGGCCGTCGGAGGGGTCTGGCTTGTTGACGTCCAACGCTCTCTGAACGACCTCCGACTTGCGCTTCAGTTGAACGTCGTCGATGCCGGTTCCGCGACCGGTGACCTCCGACGCCGGCAGGCCGGTGATGGCCGCCGCGATGGCCGCGCTGGGCGTCGTGTTCCCGATGCCCATGTCGCCCGTGCCGAAGACATCCGTGGATGAGCCGAGGTCAAGAGCCACCTCGATGCCTGCTTCAAGGCAACGAACTGCCTCTTGAGCGCTCATGGCCGGTCCCGCCGCTATGTTGTGCGTTCCCTTCCCAATGCGCTTGGATACGATCTTGCCGGTTTGGACAAGATCATCGAGATCGCCCGCAACGCCCATATCCACGACCACTACGCGGGCATCAACGCAACGGGCCAGCGCGTTGATCCCGGCGCCGCCGTTGACGAAGTTGTGGACCATCTGGGGTGTTACGGCTGGTGGATACTTGCTGATCCCCTCGGCCGTCACGCCGTGGTCGCCCACCATAGTGACGATAGCTTTTCTCTTTACCGGCGGCCGCATCGAACGCGACATGCCCGCCAAATCCTCGGCGAGGTCCATCAGTCGGCCCAAGGCCCAGTAGGGCATGGTGAGTTGTTCGAGCCTCTCCCTTGCCTTGGCCCTCCACGCTTCATCCTGCGGGCAGATGCCTTCGATCGTACTCTCGAGCAAGTTCATAGCTTTCAACTTCCTTTCAGGGTCATCGGGATTCCACAGACTACGAGCGTTACCTCATCGGCCCCGGAAGCCATCACCTGGTTGCACGTGCCGAGCAAGTCGCGATAATGCCGCGCCGTTGCATTTTCCGGCACAATGCCCATGCCGACCTCGTTAGTCACGAATATCACCGTGCCGGAATGCTCGGCACAGGCAGCCAACACCTCGCTGCAACGCCGTTCGATCTCATCTTCTTTGATCGACCCTCCGTTCTGTTCGGCCTCGTACAGCAGGTTGTTGATCCACAGCGTCAGGCAGTCCACCAGCAAAACGTCATACGCGTTTGCGTCAAGCAGCGCGCCTTTCAAATCGAGGGCCTCCTCGAGTGTCTTCCATCCCCTGCCCCGCCGCGCCTCCTGATGCCGGCAGATACGCCTTTGCATTTCCTCGTCCACAACAGGACAAGTCGCCACGTATGCTCGCGAACCGGGCAACTTCTCGGCGAGCGCTTGAGCGTGTGTGCTCTTGCCGCTCCGGCAGCCACCAGTTATCAGCAGTACCCGCGCCATGCTAAGCTTCCTCCAGGTGACTGGTATTGTTCAACTCCGCAAGCACGCCTCTTTTTTCAAACAGCTCAATCGTGCTCACAGACCCGGTTTCCACGCTGAACAGGATGTAGTTCTCCGGGGCGAGGCCCAGCAGATAACAGATCATCGCACGTATCACGCCGCCGTGCGTGACCGCAAGCACCACGTCGGCCGGGTCGGCGGTTATTCGGTCCGTCGCCCGGTGCACCCTGTTGAGAAAGCCTCTAAAACTTTCGCCCTCCGGAAAAGAAAAGCGACGCGGCGAAGCGACCCAACAATCAACTTCTTCAGGATTCGAAGCGTTGATCTCTTCGAACGTTTTTCCCTCCCATCGGCCGAAGTCGATCTCTCGGAGATCAGGATCGATTTCAACCTGCAGGCCGGCGGCGGAGGCAATCGTGTCGGCCGTTTGGGAGGCGCGCCGCAAGGGGCTGCTCAGGCAGCGAATCGGCTCCCTGCGCGGCAACACCCTCGCAAGAGCTTGGGCCTCTTGCCTTCCCTCCTCGGTCAGCGGCAGATCAGTGCTGCCCACATAGAGAGGGGGGTATGAATCCCCAATGGCGCCATGTCTCACAAGCAATAACCGACTGGCCAACGCTGTCACCTTGAAAAAAACAGACCCGACCTCCGAAGAGACCGGGTACAAGGGCGCTATTCACCTCTTGGACCTTCCCTCGAAGGCACGCGATAACGCGTCTTCTGGTATCCTGGCTCCTGGGTCATCCTACTCACCGCGCCCTTCCCAGTTTAGCACCAGTGGGCCTGTTGCAGCTTTCGTCACCAGTCACAGTGGCGGGGCCGCGCTGGATTCTCACCAGCTTCCCTGAATTTTATAACCGGATAGTATAGCCGTGCACACCACCGATGTCAAGCTTTTTTTCCCGGTCATGGTGCTGGCCCCGAAAGTGATTGTCGGTACAAAAAAAACCCCGCAAGCCTTGTAGTTTCATGGCTTGCAGGGAATATTCCCCTGGCGGAGATGAAGGGATTAGTTAGACGCGATTGCCGCAACTCCCCACCACCGCGGAACTTACAACGTAACCGCTGAAATCACAAGAACTTACCTATCCCGATTGTTGCGAGTCCTGACGCAGTCCCGTGAATGGAGCCAAGTAGGCTGCAGCTTCCCGTACCTCAAATGGGATGGCGTAGAGGCCGGGATTCGATTTGTCCGCTTTGCGCAATCTGTTGAAAACGCTGTGCTTAGAAACGGCCTGATGATCTCTTGTGCGCGAGGACCGAGGTCGATCATCTGTTGCCGGACGCTCTTCAGTGCCAAGGGGCCGAACTCGCCGGCCACGGTGTGGGCGTAGAGCCGTTTGAGGGGCCGAAGGGCGCTCTTGATGCAACAGAGTTCACTGGTGGGCTGACCGTCCTTCACATAGTAGCCCTCTGCATGGCTCCAGTAGTCCGCCGCCAGTTCGCTGATGGTCATGTCCGGCGGCCCGGCGCCGCCGTCCGCGGGAGGGAGTCTGCGGTCGTCCGCGAGCCATTCACCGACAAGACGCTGGTATTCGACTTTGCTGTGTGTGCTCCGCCAGAGACCGAGATAGAAGTCCTTGTCGTTGAGTGTGACAACGGCCTGACCGGAAGCCTTGTGGCGGCGGTATGAAGGGATTAGGAACTGTTTCTCGTTGGACATGTGCGGTCCTCCTGAGGCCCCAATCCGGTAATTACCGGATTCTTTGGCACTTTCAGGCCGCACTGCCCAACACAGGCAGGTGCATCAACTCCAATGCTCGGCACAACTTACAACTGGTCGGGGTGAGAGGATTCGAACCTACAACTGGGGCTTCTCAAGGGTCGACTGGCACGGGACAGAACGCTTCGCCTGTCGGACAGAACCGGTCGGAACGTGGACACCCCCAAGGACTTACGACTGAGGGCCGTGTCACACAGGGGACAGAAGCAGGCGCCTCAGCGTCGGTACCCGGACCCGGCCAAAGCACAAAATTAGCACAACGAGAGCATAATATAAGCATAACGGCGGAGGGGCTGTCTACTGATCTGAGGGTTGTTGTAAACTCGTGGGCGAAGCTGCCGCGCGCGGTCAGGGCTGGCATCGTAGCGATGGTCAAGGCGGCCGGGAAGGAGCGATAGGATCGAGTGAAAAGGGTGTTTCGTGGAAGCACGCACGCCCACGCCCCCCACAAGGATGGAAATGTGAGGAAGTCAAAAGATGCAGTGCGCTCACTTGAAAGAGAACGGGGAGCAGTGCAAGGCCCAGACAATCAACGACAGCGTGTATTGCTTTGTTCACGAGCCGTCCCTTGATGCGGAGCAGGCTCGCGTGCGCGTGTGCGCGCGCGTTGGAGAAGAATACTAGACACATGACAGGTTTATGGACATGAGGATAGGAACGTCTATGGTTCATGAGCGGGTACCTACGAAGAATGCATGACGACCTACACAACTACAGGACCAAAAGGTTTCGCATCGTGGACCCCGCGTCCCCAGATGCAGGCAGTAGTGGATAACGCCAAGGCGTTGAAAGCTCTCGGTGTTACCAGCCGGGGCGTCGCGGCATCGTGGCAACGCCGCAAGAGTGAGCTGCCAAGCGGTGCAGGCCAACGAGCATGGGAGAGTTTCTACGGGGAGAAAGAGCAAACGAAATGAAACAGCTTGAATGTGAACCTATGCCGGACTGCATCACGGCGCCACCGCGACCGCAGCCGAAGACGCGGCTGCAAGCGATACGGCAACACTGTGTCGATTGTACCGGCGGGAGCTACAAAGAGGTCGAAAACTGCACAGCGGGGCCGGATGCCCCTGAGCCTTACTACAGGTGCTTGTTGTATGCTTGGCGGATGGGCCGCAACCCTGCGCGGGGACCGGGTGTGCGCAATCCCTCGAAGACCAAGATAATCAGAAAGTATTGCCTCGCGTGTATGGGCGGTGATCGACGGCTGGTCCGGGAATGTGCAAACAGCAACTGTGCCATGCACAGGTTCCGACTGGGCGCGCTACCCAAAAAACCTAAACAGGCCGTAGGGGCGTCTTTTTCGTCCGAAAGTGCGCAAACCGTGAGCCAAGGTGCTCAGATACCTGTTGGACGCTCGGATGCGATCCTGGGGGCTAAAACGCTCGTGTAGGGGGGAGTGGATAGAAAAGAACGGGGCGAGGGGCTTCTTAGGGGGAATGCGCTGCGGACAGCTCGGCCTGATTTCGGATTGGACGGCGAAAAAGCTGCACTCGCGTTTTATATGCGGTGATTGTTGGGGATGTTTGTCGTTATGGGTCCGAGATTCCCGCATTGTTGTGTGCAACGGCGGACCCAAAACCGCGTATAGTCAGTCTTCCCTGCTGTTTTTTCGCATACCGGGATCATGTTTTCGGCCCGTGGCGGCGCTGCTTCAGAACTCTATTCGGTGTGCCGCGTTGTCGTCGAGGTCGCCCCCCCGTCAGCGCCGCCAGCAAGACTTGGATCATTGTACCACCCGTCAGAAGCGCGGTGTTTTCTTTTTCCATTCTTCGATGCGGTCGGCAAGGGGTCTAGTCTTGTAGCTTGCGGCGGCGCGGCAGTGTTCTTCGTTCTCGGCGCCGGCTTGGAGGCGTTCGAGCTTGTCGGGCGCCGGTGTGTAGCGGCCGTCTTCCCATCCCCTCCATGATGCCTCGCTGATGCCGAAGACGACGGCCACATCGCGTATGGAGAGGCCCATGTTCCTGCGAAGCTCACGATAGGGGCTTGTCTGCCGCCATTGTTTGAGTTGATCTGCCAGTGACATTGTCCAGTCCTTTCGTCCCCTGCCGTGGTAGTGCCACGGGGAGCGGTCGGGGAAAGTGATTGTGACAAGTTATCCGCTTCCGCTCCCACGCGGCGAATAATCATTATGCCCAATGATGGGCGCAATATCAAGTGCGTTTACGGTTGTGCGGGCACCCCGCTTGTGTCAACGCCTTGCTGCTCCTTGATGTTTGCCAGCCACTGATTGGCGAATGCGGCCAGGTCGGCTTGCATTCGCGGGCGGTATCCTCTGATTCTGTCGCCAACCCATTCCACGGCTTCGCGCCGGAGGGTCGGTGCGCCGTCCTGCCAGAATGAGATGGGGTAGTATCCGCCGTCTGCGCCTCGCAGGAATTCCATGTCCGGGTCGCGCATCAGGTCGCCGTTCTGCTCGTAGTAGTGCGTAACAGAAAAGACCGGCCCGGGGTCTTTTGCCGCTACGCGCTCGACGTGGACGGCCATGAAAGCGCCGGTGGCATTGTCCACCACGTGGGAATGCCCGAGCTGGGTCAGTTGGCGTGTTAACACGTTCATGACACGGGTTCCGCGCTTGTTGAGATGTTTCATTTCATTGTGTCCTTTTTGTGGGTGCCGTTGCCCGTGCCGGCACGCCGTGAACGCTGCACGGGAGCGTGTCAATACTTATCGGTCAAGTTGCGTGACCACGCGCAATTGCTGGGTGTCGTCGGTGTAGGCGGCAAGGCGCCAAGTGTCGTTGTCGGCGGCGAACACCCAAGTCGTTTCCTTGGTCTCGGCGGCGTGCATAACGGCCGTGCCTATGGCTATCAGCATGTTCCGGTGGACGCTGAGGGTTTCTCTTTCGGTCTGTGCTGTGTAAGTCATGGCTCCCCCCTTAGTTCAGCATCTCGCCGGATTCCACATCTTGCAGCATCCGCCGGAGGTTGTTCTTGTGTTTGCGTGCCAGTGCTTCGTAGGCTGAAAGCGGCTTGCCGTCGAGCCCTTCCTTCATGGCTATTTCCTGCGCTCTCAGGGCGAACGCCTTGGCAAGATCACGGCGGGCAAGGCTGATCGTTACGCAACGACTCAACAGCGGCGAGGCGTCGTCGTAGTCGTCGAACAGGTTTTCCTGCCCGTCGTTTGTCGTCGTAAAGACCATGGCCACGTGCGACGGCAGACGTTCAAGCAAGACCAAAAGCTGCCTGATCGTATCGCGCCGCAGGCCGTGAGCTTCGTTCACGATATAAACCTTGCCGTTCCTCGCGCCTTTTCCCCATCCGAAGTACTGCATGCTTGATTCCAGTGCACGCAGGGCCGCGGGTGTGAGGGTCGTCGCGTCCACTTCGGTAACGTTGAAGTCGTCGGCGATCTCGGCGGCCAAGAGCCGCGCTATCGTCGTCTTGCCGGTGCCGGATTGTCCGGCCACCCAATAGGCACGGCCGCCAAGACCGCGCTTGGCAAGCGCGCGGAGCTTTGCAACGGCCTTGTCTTGAGCTGCGACTTCGTCCCATGTTTTCGGTCGGTATTCCTCGTGCAGTTGCATTCTCAATCCCCTTTCACTGGTGCGCTCTCTCACAAGCGCACGGCCAAAGATATTCGCGTGTTAACACGTGTCAACACGCTACGTTATCAACGAGCAGGTCGGCGTGTTTGCGGCGCAGAATGCCGAGCACGGCGTCTATTGCTTTTGCTTCTGTGCCGTACCGTTCCCGGTGCTCGTACTTCAGACTGCTAAAGTAGACGGCTTCGCCCGGATTGCGGTTGTCCCGAACAATTCCATACGTGCCGGTTGGCCGAACGCCCAAGGCACGCCGGACGTTGTAGGGTTCGTGCTCAAGTGATGCAAAGCACAAGCGCCGGAAAAACGCCGGGTGCATTATGGCGAAGGCTAACGCATCGGCGTCTAACACTTCACCCGGACGTTTGATACGGATAGTGTTGACTACTTCATATCCGCCTTTCGCATCGGTAAATTCCACTGTTACCGACACAGAACACCCACTTTGTTCCAGCGCGTCTATAGTTGCAAGGATAGCAGCGCCGCGATTGCAGATTACATCGGCCGGAATCTTCCACGAGTAACAGCAACTTATGAGCATATCGACGGGGTGCGCCGCGTTGGTTTCTCTTTCCTCGAATGCTACCATACATTCGGGCGCACCCGACAGATACGCGCCGATGTCAACATACGCGCCGGAAACGTCATGCTGCGTACCCTGCCAGATGTTGACTTTCGGCGCGATCTTCTCGTACAGCTTGTCGGCAAGCTTGCGCATCTTCAACGCGCCATAAGGCCAACCGTGTTTGGCTATGTAGTGCGCACCCTTCCAACCTTCGCTATAATCCCAATCTTCGCTTGTATCGGCAATCAGACTTTCCCGCGCATTGTCTTTCATCTTGCAAGGGCTTGTACCATAGCGCACAAGGTCGAGCACGCTATCGAATTCCAACAGTCTATGTCTATCGTCTATGTTGTGGGTTTTCACGCTGCTACCCTTTCTTTGAGCTTGCTAACCGTGTCGGTATCAAGACCGGCGAAGAGTACGGCTGTTTCAACATCACTTTGTGGCATGCCCACTGCTAACAGGGTAGCTCCATAGATACTGGCACGCGGAGAAATAACTACCCGCAATTGCAGTTCCCCGGCAGCGCGCCGTATCTTCTGAACGTACTCGGTCCAATCGGTGTTCCCGGCGATCTCCCGTTCAAGGCTTTCATCATAATCCCAATTCAGTGTTACAAAACGATTCAGGCATGCCGCGTCAAGCTGCATTCTGCCGACATACTGCCGATCTGCACCATGGCCATACGTGTTAGCAGCGGCGATCAGGCGGAAGTCGTCATGCCGCTTGATCATGCCGTCGGGAAACGCGCATACGTTGTTACTGATTGCGCTGTTGAGTACAGTCAACACGTTGGGGTTTCCGGCGTCTATCTCGTCAAGCAAGTAAACCCCACCCTTTTCGTACGCATCACGAAACAGACTTCTAACGTATTGCCCGGTAGCGTCCATGTACCCCACAAGGTAACTAACCGTGGTCTGTTGAGAAACCGACTGGCAGTAGAAGTCAAGCCCGAGAGCTTTGGCGGCGCTTTCAGCGGCATGCGTTTTTCCACTGCCGGAAGGTCCGACAAGATAGACGGGCACGCCGGATGTTAGCACGGTTAGCAGCGCGCCGAATTGCTTGTGTTGTTTCCCTACATCGGTAGTGTTGCCGTCCGGCAGTGTGACTTGCACCCGCTTGACGTGCCCGGCAAGTTCAGCCTTGACGATTGCCCGAACTGTTTCCTCGTCTACTGTTGCCGTATCGGGTTGGATATGCAGGTGCGATTGGATAGCTTGCGCGATTGTCGCGGCAAGGTCGGCGCCCGGCGTGTTGGTTTCGGTGTTAACATCGGTGTTAACATCGTCAAGCGGCGCGTCCATCGGCGGCGCGCCTTGAATGATAGCGTCAACAATATCGCCTTTATCGCAACCTTGTATCCATGTTGTCTGTTGGCCCAATTCACGGAAACGCTGCCGGGCAATTGAACGGAGCCCGTCCGGGCCGTTCATCGGGCGCTTCATCAAGTCCTCGAAACTGTAAGTCATCATCACTTTCCCTTTCGCAAAAGCTATTGCTTGTTGCTATCGGCCTTGTCACCAGCCGGGTGGCAACCACTACCACCACTACTATTATAGCACACATATCGCAAATGTCAAGTCACATGCCGAGATTTTTCTCGGCTTTTCACTTTTCGCTTAGTGGGCAAGGGAATATATTTTTCTTGGGCGAGGTCTTTTTTTCGGTAGCATGGCGGGTCCGGGCGTGTTAACACGGTTTCAACACGGCAGAATCACGGGCGCGCAAGGGCAGAAATAGCGGTTGAATAGGGCTTATTCATGGCCTATCCGGGTGCTATTCTGCCATGGTTTCTGCCCTGTCTGCTGTTGCTCCGGTGACCCGTGCCGGCGTTCCTTTACCTGTTGCTCGCCACCCCAGACGCCCCCCACCCCCAAATCGCCGCGATGGAACGGCACTCTACGGGAAACGATGCGTCAGGTTCTCTACCCGTGGAGAGGAAGACTCACTGTTCCGCATCATGTTCTCGGATGATCTGAGGCATTGCGTTGTGCGAGGCGCACAGGGGGGCCGGATCCCTATTTGGCGGTTGCGGGAACGATCTCTTGTGCTAGGAATTTTCATGAAGGTTTTTCTGGCGATTCAGCCTTTCTCCACACCCGCAACTTGGCATCGCAGAACAGTGGGCAGGATGCCCGACCATGAAGGGGCGTCCTGAGTCAGTTGTTGGCGTCGCATGGACGCCCTAAACCCCTTGACATTCTCGATGCCTGTGTTAGAATAACATATACACCAGCAGGAATCCGGCAGCAGACATTCGGACCTGTCCACGAGCTTTTCGGGCGCGAGGATGTGACGATGATGATCTGCACGTATTTTCCGGATCGTTGAAAGGATTCTCGCGTCGTGCGCGCTATGCGGCTCGGACGTCGCCCATAGGTACTATCAAGAAACCATGTAAGACGTGGTTGGAGCGCCGCTAAACAGGGAGAAGACCAGTGGCAAAGAAGCGGGCACCGCAAAGGCGGATCGTGAAGAAAGCGGCAAAGAAGGTCTCGGCACAGAGGAGAGTTGCCATCCGGAACGCTGTCAAGAGGGTGGCAAGGAAGAGAGCGAAGAAGTGAGGCGTGACCATGTCTCCGCCTATATATGCTGATTCCGTCTTCATCAACTGCCCCTTCGACACCAAGTACCAGACTCTCTTTCATGCGATCGTGTTCGCCGTCTTCGATTGCGGCTACGTTGCTCGCTGTTCAACGGAGATCGACGACGCGAGTCAAGTTCGCGTCGAGAAGATATCTCAGATCATCGACGAGTCGAAGTTCGGCATACATGACATTTCCAGGACCGAACTCGACAGTAGCACGGGACTTCCGCGTTTTAACATGCCGCTCGAACTTGGCATGTTTCTTGGTGCGAAGCGGTTCGGGGATGGTAGACAGAAGCTGAAAACCTGCCTCATTTTGGACAGAGAACAATACAGGTACCACAAGTTCATCTCCGATATCGCGGGACAGGACATCAGAGCGCACTCAGATAGTCCTACGGAAGCTATCAAGATCGTTCGTAACTGGTTGAGTGACTCCTCAAAGCGCACGACAATACCAGGTGGCAAGGAGATATGTAAGCGCTATGACCGGTTCCGGCGCGATCTTCCGGATCTGTGCGATGACATCAAGATCGAAGAAGACGAGATGACATTCAACGACTACGCACTCTTGGTGTCAGAGTGGCTCAAGGTCAATGGCTGAGATCCGCTGCTCCGGCAAGCCGCTGAACAGTGCGGCGTGCCGCCGACCGCTAGCGGCAACGTTCAGCCTGTGGCCAGTAACGCCTACGAGGAATATCGCCTCGCCGTCCCACCGAAGGACATCTCGTGGACCGAATAGAGAATTCAGGCGAATGGTGGAGAGCTGGCGGAGATGCTTGAGCGAGGGAACGGATCGAGTTGAAGAAAGTGACATAGGCAGAAGCGAATAGAGCGTTGAACAGCGACGCGGTAAACCGCGCGCGTAAACGCAGCCGTTATGCGGCATACCGACTACCACCCGCACAGAAGACATGCCCAGGCGTAATAGGCTCAAGGAGCATTGGTCCCAAAGGGAAGACGGCGAGTAAAGGCACGGCTCAAAGAACCCCGAATAGCTCCCACTTCATTTCTTTCAGTTTCTGGTTCATCAAGCCACAGTACTCTGGGTGGGTCTGCCTTGGAACAGTTTGATCCTGCGCGCCGCTAGAATGGCGGCAGCAAGGGCCATTAGGCTAAATACAACGTGGTCTAGAAGGGCGAGCCCCCCGCTGATGGCAAGAGTGACAAGTACGCCAGCTAGCCGGACCCCGATGTTCCGAGCAAAGGCCGCTGGGATCGAGACGAGAAGCAGCAACAATAAGATGTGCGGGGTTTCCACTACTGTCTTGGCAGATACCGTCTCCGACACCATCGCGCAAGAAAATAGAAGCCGAGCGTGTAGCCAGCCGCCAAGGTTAGTTCAATGGTCTGCCTGGACCTGGTAACGGACCAAAGACTTAGGCCCCCCATCACTATCACAAGTCCGAAGAACCAGACGGCGATAGCGAGTACCTCTATCAGTGCCCTTTTTAGCCCTTGGTTCATTTGTTTCCCCCATGGCCTGAGAACGCGGGGACGCCGGAAGTCGTTCTGTTCACAAATAGTATAACCCGAAAACCGGCCAGGTCAAATTATTTCTCCAATTCTGACTGTCTCGTTGCACCTTGGTTGCGTGCGTGTGCATTTGTTGTCGAGTAATTGCTTGACAGGGTGACAAAGATGTTGTATAGTTGTATAGAATGAACATTGTGTCAGAGCCGCGTTGTCATGGTGGTCTGACGTGAACTCAATGAGCGAAAGGGGCACGCTATGAAACGGGATGTACTATTCGGGTTAATGTTTGTTTTGGTGTGCGTTGTTGGTCTGCTTTGCGCCGTGCAGCCCGCCGTTGCCGGCACAACGGAACGCGTCAGCGTCGCATCGGACGGGACGGAGGGAAACGATAGTTGCGGCGCACCCTCGATCAGTGCGGACGGGCGTTTCGTGGCGTTCTGTTCTTATGCCAGCAGCTTGGTGCCAGACGACACGAACGGACAGCTTGATGTCTTCGTCCACGACCGCCTGGCCGGAACGACAAGCCGTGTCAGCATCGCATCAGACGGGACACAGGGAAACGATCGTTCACTCCCTCCCTCGATCAGTGCCAACGGACGGTTTGTGGCGTTTCCTTCCTCTGCCGACAACTTGGTCGGCGGCGATACGAACGGAAAGCACGACATCTTCGTCCACGACAGACAGATGGGGCACACAGAGCTCGTAAGTATCGCCTCAGAGGGGACACTAGGAAACGGCGCTTCATCTAGTAGGCCCTCGATCAGCGCGGACGGTCGCTTCGTTGCATTCTACTCGCCGGCCAGCAACCTTGTTGACGGCGATACGAACGGATGCCGGGACGTGTTTGTTCATGACCGCCAGACAGGCCAAACGACCCGCGTCAGCGTCACATCCGATGGGACGCAGGTTGGCGGGGATTCAGAAATGTGCGCCATCAGCGCTAGTGGCCGTTTCGTGGCTTTCGAGTCTCGTTCCAGCTACTTGGTTCCAGGGGACACGAATAGTACGGATGACGTTTTCGTTCACGACCGTCAGACTGGGGTGACGGAACGCGTGAGCGTCGCCTCGGATGGGACGCAGGGGAACTCTGGCTCGTGCTATCCGTCCATTAGCGGCGACGGCCGTTTTGTCAGTTTCTCTTCCTACGCAAGCAACCTAGTTGTCGGCGATACGAACAACCACCGTGACGTGTTCATCCATGACCGCAATACGGCCGTGACAACACGGGTGAGCGTGGCCTCCGACGGCACCCAAGGGGAAAGCCACTCAGAGTGCTCCTCGATCAGTTCCGACGGCCGCTTCGTGGCGTTCGAGTCGTATGCGAGCAATTTAGTGGGAGGCGACCCGAATGATGGTTGGGGCTATATCTTCGTTCATGACCGGGAAACCGGAGAGACGACACCTGCCAGCGTGGGGTATGACGGTGCGCTGCTGGGCAACTCAGCGGTCCCGAGCGTCAGTGCAAGCGGCCTCTTCGTCGCTTTCGACTCCGAGGATGCTACCCTCGTTCCAAACGACACCAACCAGGCTAGGGATATCTTTGTTCACAACCGGGGTTTTGCACTCACCGTCACAACTTCCGGCAATGGAGCGGGCACTGTGGAGGCTTGGCCGTCCGGGGGCATTTACCTGCCGGGCACAACGGTCACCCTCACCGCCGTGGCTTCGCCGGGAAGTTCCTTCGACCACTGGGAGGGCGACTTGGCGGGCTCGGCCAGCCCTGCGACGATCCTGATGGATGACGACAAGACGGTGATCGCATACTTCGCGCCCCCAAGACAACTGACTGTCCTGTCGGCGCCGATAGACGGTGCAGCCATAACTGGTGATGAACCCGGAACCACCCCTTACGCAGCTATGCGCGCAGATCAACAGTTTGTAACTCTCACGGCGCCGGCAACCATGCCGGGAGGAAGCAGCAGGACTCACCATTTCCTCTATTGGCTTGTCGGCTACGAGCCCCAGCCCTACGGCGACAGGGAGCTGCAACTGATAATGGACTCGGATCAGACAGCAGTGGCCGTATATGACTGGCGTTTGCCCGGTGATGTCACCGGCGACTGCCTAGTCAATGTCCTGGACATGATATTCGTGCGGAACCATGCGCGGACGGCGTGTTCGGAATAAGGAGCCGTGATGCGGAAGGGTAGCGGGTGGAGGGTTGCGCCTTGAATCCTGACACCCCAAGTGATATAAAGAGCGGGGCAGGACACCCAGGACAACCCGCCCCTGCAATCCGGCTGCGACCTCCTCGGCCCCAACTGCACCCCATCTCCTGCACACTTACTGTTCTTCTAACACGCAGAGACGCTCGCTCTAAAAAAAGGATTTGACATTAACCTGCAATAACTGTAAACTCTAGGCCTATTGGGGCAGCTTCCCCAAGGGAAAGCGGGACGGAAAGCAGAAAGGTTGAGGGTCGCGCAACATGCAAGACCAGTTTTTCGAACATCCGATCCTCAATTCTCCGTACGAGCACCCGGCCCGGCACTGGGAGCTTGATGAGCATGGTCAACCTACCCAGCGAATCATCGAAGCCCGCCGTCGGGCGGAGTTCATCACTCCGATTCCCAAACCTCGGAAGCGCAAGCGATCTGGTCCTCAACGAGAGCTGGTTTTTGATGAGGGCAAAGGTCTCTCGACTCAGGAGCAGCAATACGATCCGACATCGATTATCAACGCGATCCGCCAGGAGGTCGGCCGCTGGCGGGCTCGGACGAATTCAAGCGAGTGGCAGGTCACTCCCGAGACCGCTCGTTTGCTGCAGCACTGGCGACACCACAAATTCAGCGGCCATCGGCCATTCTTCTGCCAAGTCGAAGCGGCCGAAACGCTTATCTGGCTCACGGAGGTCGCACCAAAATCGGGGAAGGCAGGGAGGGGCTTTCTCGAACTCCTCAAGGCAACCAATGAGCAGACAAACCCTGAACTGTTCCGACTCGCCCTGAAACTGGCCACTGGTGCGGGCAAGACTACTGTCATGGCAATGATCATCGCCTGGCAGACGATCAATGCCGTACGCCGCCCGAACAGCAAGAAGTTCACCCGGGGATTCTTGGTGGTCTCGCCGGGCCTCACGATCCGCGACCGCCTTCGCGTGCTTAAGCCCAACGACCCCGACAGCTACTACCAGAGCCGCGAGCTGGTGCCCAACGATATGCTGCGCGACTTGGACCGCGCCAAGATCGTTATCACGAACTATCACGCATTCAAACTTCGCGAGCGCATGGAGCTTTCCAAGGGTGGTCGTTCCCTGCTTCAAGGCCGGGGCGAAGATCTGAATACACTGGAGACCGAGGGTCAAATGATTCAGCGCGTCATGCCCGATCTGATGGGCATGAAGAACATTCTGTCCCTCAACGACGAAGGACATCACTGCTATCGCGAGAAGCCGGGCGAAGGCGACGAAGGCGATCTCAAGGGCGACGACCGAAAGGAAGCGCAGAAGAACAGCGAAGCCGCCCGTCTGTGGATTTCTGGCTTGGAAGCCGTCAACCGCAAGCTGGGCCTTTCGCGGGTCATCGATCTCTCAGCTACCCCGTTTTTCCTGCAGGGTTCGGGGTACGCGGAGGGAACGCTATTCCCTTGGACCGTAAATGACTTCTCTCTCATGGACGCCATTGAGTGCGGCATCGTCAAGCTGCCCCGGGTCCCGGTGGCCGACAACGTTCCCGGCGAGGAGATGCCCAAGTTCCGCAACCTTTGGAAGCACATCCGCAAGCGGATGCCCAAGAAGGGGCGCGGCAAGGCAAAGGCGCTCGACCCGCTCAGCATTCCTGTCGAGCTACAGACGGCGTTGGAGGCCCTCTACGGCCACTACGCGAAGACATTCAAGCTCTGGCAAGATGCGGGCATTGGGGTCCCGCCGTGTTTCATTGTTGTCTGCAATAACACTTCCACGTCGAAGCTGGTGTATGACTACATCTCGGGGTTTTATCGCGAGAATGAAGACGGCTCGACCACATTGGAGAACGGCAGGCTCGAGCTGTTCCGCAACTTTGACGAGCACGGTAATCCGCTCGGCCGGCCACGAACTTTTCTGATCGACAGCCAGCAGCTTGAATCCGGCGACGCGCTGGACAAGAACTTCCGTGATATGGCCTCTGACGAGATCGACCGCTTCCGCCGGGAGATCATCGAGCGAACCGGTGACCGTCGCCAGGCCGAAAACCTTTCCGATCAAGATTTGCTCCGAGAAGTGATGAACACGGTAGGCAAGGAAGGTCGGCTGGGTGGGTCGATTCGCTGCGTGGTATCAGTCTCTATGCTCACTGAGGGCTGGGACGCCAAAACCGTCACGCACGTGTTGGGTGTTCGTGCTTTTGGCACGCAGTTGCTTTGCGAGCAGGTCATCGGCCGGGCTCTGCGTCGGCAGTCCTACGACCTCAACGAGGAAGGGTTGTTCAACGTCGAATACGCCGATGTGTTGGGCATACCGTTCGATTTCACCGCCAAGCCGGTCGTCGCGCCGCCCCAGCCGCCTCGCGAAACCGTCCAGGTCAAAGCCGTTCGCCCCGAACGCGACCACCTGGAAATCCAGTTCCCACGTGTCGAGGGGTACCGCGTCGAATTGCCGGAAGAGCGGCTGACCGCCGATTTCAACGACGACTCGATCCTGGAACGGATGTTCCATTTTCTTTCGCCACCAACCACCTTGCCTAAGTGCTGGTGTTTCAACGCTTTTTGCGGCGCGGGGGCAGCTTTTTTCTCGTGGCTACATTCTGGGTCCGTGGCGGTAGAAC
>Ga0114922_10000971_pt1 | contig 27422 bp, 29 predicted proteins | sample AartaG_FD_100975 | JGI IMG/M metagenome (GOLD analysis project Ga0114922, IMG submission 100975) | Deep subsurface microbial communities from Aarhus Bay to uncover new lineages of life (NeLLi) - Aarhus_00045 metaG | ecosystem: Environmental > Aquatic > Marine > Oceanic > Sediment | place... | reverse complement strand
CCCAAACCCCGTTAACCAGGTGCCGGGTTTTTCGATTGCCAATGGCCATTTCCTGCCGGGTTTCCCCAGCATGGCAGAGCCGATGACGGCCTGGGTGCTGGATACTTACTACGAGCAGGGGAACGAAAGGTTTACCCGAACCCTGGTACTTCAAGGGGCACGTGAGGCCGATCTCATTCCCATTATGGAGGAATTCATTGAAGAACATCCCGCGGTAACCTTTTCAAGCCTCCCGAAATTCGTTGAAAGCGGCACTGAGGTGCACCTCGGCCTGTCAGGAAACCTGCAAGATGTGGAAAACGGAATCAGGGATCTTATAGAGAAACTTGAGGCAATGGGGTTGCGATGGGAGGAGTAAAATTAAGGAGTAAGGCAATAGAGTGGCCGCAGCTCACCGCCGTGGCAGGACACGCTACTGTTTGAATCACAGCATACAAATTGTTCATATTTGCCTTGACTACATCCATGAATTTGGTAAACTGAATAAAGTATACAACATGGGTGGGCCGCGTGAGCATGATGAACCAAAGCACCTGATAATCTTCAATGGGCTCGCGCATCATTTCAACCGAGAAATTTGCCCTTCAGCTTATTCTGTTGATTTTCCAGGCCCTCTTGTGGTATCGGCTGCAACCCTTATGGAGGAAATCTGCCGTATGTCATTGCTTCAGGTGAATTTTAACCATCTCAGGGCATTTTATTACGTAGCAGAGAATAAGAGCTTTACGATTGCCTGTGAAGAGCTCAACATTTCTCAGCCTACACTCAGTCTTCAGGTTCAAGAGCTTGAAAGTTATTACAATATAATCCTATTAAAAAGAAATAAGAGACCCATAGAGTTAACGGATGAAGGGAAAATCTTATTTTCTTACGCCAAAAAAATCTTTCATTTGGTCCATGAAATGGATGGCTCCATTCATGATTTAGACGTCCTCCGTGCTGGAACAATAAAGATTGGATCAACTCGTCTTCTCGCCACCTATTTCCTTCCCAATATTTTATATTCCATTAAAAAGGATCATCCTCGTATGAAATTTTTGTTACATACAGCAATGTCTAAACAAATTTTGGAAAAAGTTATTGATTACAACTACCATATCGGGTTTATTGGCAGGGTTGCTTATCCTGGGAATATTATCTGTAAACAGATTTCAAAACAGAAGCTATACTTCATTATTGCGGCTACGGATAATTTAAAAGATAGGATTAATTTAAAAGATTTATCAAATTATCCGATAATCCTGCAAGAAGAAGGATCTGCAACTAGAGAATATATAATCAATGAGTTTAGAAAAAGAGACATTGCTTTAAATAACTATATTGAAGCAGGAAGTCCAAACACTGTAAAAAGTATGGTGCAGTTAGCAATGGGAGGTGCCTTTTTCCCATTTTTTGCAATCGAGGAAGAGGTGAAAGAGAATAAGTTCAGGTGTATTGAAATATTAGATGGTCTACATTATTATATTGATGTAATTTACTTAGTAGAAAGGAGAAAAGCACAGGCTGTCAAAAGCATTATTTCTGCACTGAGTGCTTATTCCTTTACACCCTAGATTATTTTTAAAAATTTATGATAACAGCATCAAACATAAAGTATAATTTATTCTTGGTCGTGCTGAAGTTATCAGTATGACTAACCTACAACTGACTCATAAAAAGTCATTATCTTTGCGGTACTTGAAACTCTTGTAAAGTGGAATGCTGAAATTGCTCCACAAAACCCGTTCGTTTGAGGCCGACGGAATTTCGCCCTGCGGGTGCTCCAGAGAAGAGGCCAAGATCTTCTCAACCACCTCCGAAGGGCTCCTTTGTTGACCGCTGGTATACCCTTTACCCCTTTTAAACCATAAAGGTTGGAGCGCCACTTCCACTCGTACAATCTCTTCCGCTCTATCCGCATCCAGTGTCATCACTCGGATGCATTGCCAGAGGACATTTTTTTGAGATGTACCGACATCGAATCCCAGATTCTCCAGCGATTTTTGCAGCTCCATAGCCTTGTGCAGATGATGGGCAATCATCAGAACCCAAGCGATTGAAAGAATTGAAAGAGATTGATTTTATTTATATTCTCAATAGTAGTATTTAATATTTGTATTTGCTTTTGCTATTAATACTTTTGTATATTTTAACAAAAGGATGAGGTCTATGGAGATTGTAGCCGGCGAGCTTGCCTGCTCCCGCCTCCTGGCTTTTATCTCTTTAAGAATGGAGTTGCACTGGAGATCAAACCCTGAAGGAAAAGTGGGGCTATAGGCTTAGGTTCTGGGATGCTATGTGCAGGCAGAGGGCCTTTAATCTATTCAGGCTATCAAAAATGATTTTATCAAGCTAACCCTGGACAAAAGAGATGCCTAGATGAAGGGAAAGGGCAGAGAATAAGTGAAGCTCCCCGCCTACAAGGCGGGGCATCAAAAAGGAATTTTGATTTAATGTGGGGGAACTCATCCCACACACCCCCAGATAACAAGCCATTTATCCCCGTGCACAGCGCGGGGTATTCTGGCTAATTTTCATAAAAATACTTAATGGGTATGATTTTATTATTTTTGAGTAAGATCTATCATGTTCTTTTTAAAAGAATATATGTATAGAGAATTGTAGTAAGAAGGAAATTTTTAATCCGAAAACTAAAACAAGGAGGTTAGATATGGAAGAATACAGTCCAATCGTACTTAAACTTCAACTTCTTTGTCAGGGGGTAAGGATCGATCCTGACATCGATTCGGGTGCCGTTGGCAAAGATATCAAGGAACCATTAAGACAGAGAGCCGGAGTAGGAAGTGGTGGACTAGATATGATTCTGCCGGAAAAGGTGTATTGTGGAGCTCCTGTGTATGAAGCATTCGTCAAAAACTCACCCTTCACCCTCAAGAAAAAAAGGTTTGATTATATCATTGAAAAGAATGGACGTCCTATTCAGAAGGTAGCTCCTTTCCCCAGACCAGCCTATTATAAAAAGAAATGCTCGGATGGAACACCAATGCAAAGGATTGGTACGATTCAGGGAGATACTCTTGGCGTCTCCATCGATAACCGTTGTTTTTTCTGGGGTCATTACAAAGGGGATAAGATGGAAGTTTACAAGGGGAACCACTGCAAGTACTGCGCCATTGGACTCAACTTGGATGTCACAGAGGAGCCGAGAAAGACCATTGACCAGGTCCTTGAGGTTAGTGAAGAGGCTCTAAAAGAAGATGTCTGCCGTCACGTGTCCCTCAATGCTGGGTGCTTTCCGCCTCCCGATACAGGGCATGAGGTATACGCAGAGTTTGTGCGGGCACTAAAGGATAGATTAGACGAGTATGTTCGACTTAGCATTGTTCCTCCTCTTGAAGAGAAGTATGTCGACATAATGCTCGATTCAGGGTGTGATCTGACCGGCTATAACTACGAAATCTTTGACCCGGATCTGTACAAAAAGATTTGCCCTGGGAAATTTAGGGAAATCGATAAGGGGGTAGCTCATCAGACTTACGACAGGATGCTTCAATATGGAACCAAAAGAGCTGGGAAGAATATGTTTATGGCGAACCTCCTTGCCGGGCTGGAGCCAAGGGAAAGCACAGTGGCAGGAATCGAGCACCTTGCATCGATGGGCGTCGTCCCCAGGATATTTGTGTTTAGGGCGTTGACGAGTACACTAATGGAGAATCACCCGATGCCCAAACCCGAAGATCTGGTTTATATCTACCGGCACTTAAAGGAGATCTGCGAGGAGAAATATTGCGTGTATAAGGGTTGCCCCGGATGTGCACGTGTAGAGGTTGGGACAGTAAGATACCTTGGAATTGTTCCTCATATGAAGGAAATTACAGACGATGACCTCATGGTTGCCGGAATCGACCCAGAAGCTACAAAATAGGCTTTGAGGGAGGCTAAACGCCACTGTCTAAGGACTGTAAATATTTTTATCGAAGAGGAAGTAAAACCAATTTGAGGGGTGGTCATTATTATACTCCATCTGTTATGTATTTCACATGAGATGCAGGTCTTCCGTTCACAAAATTGAAAAGGAGCAGAAGTTGGTAGGCGAATACAGAAAGCAGAAGAAGGGGTTGGACATTTCGTTTCCCCTTCATCCAGACCGGTTCCAGAGAGAACAGGCTTTTCAGAATATCAAACATCGGCTCCACAGTGATCTTTCTCAATCGGAACAGGCGTTGTCCGCTCTCCGATTTGAAGAAGCGGATATATGGCAAACGTTGTGAAGCTGTGTGTTTGTATTTTTCCATGGGCACTATAAGGCGGCGGGTAATGTATGTATCGTTCTTTCTGAACTCGCACTTGTCAGTAAGCTTTCTGTCGTCGTAGCCTGAATTTGCTACAATGTACTTGGTATTATCATAGAGATGATCGATCATCGATTCAAAGATCCTGTTCTCTGGCACGTTGGCCGTGACGGCATCAGCATCGAGCGGAACAGGAACAAAGCCTGGAGTGGCCGAACAGGGAAGATGTATTTTTCGAGGTAATTCAACGAGGTTTGATTATGGGTAAATGCCAAGAACCAGGATGTGAGAAAGAGGGTATTGAGTGCAAGCTATATGATTATGATTTTAAGAGTGTGCTGATTACTTATTGCACTGATCACTGTAAGAAGAATGGTTTTTGTCGGCGCTGCGGTGAGTTTTGGGGAGGGGTAGCGGGCGTTGAATTGGATGAGGATGGCCTCTGTCCCGCCTGCAAGGATAAATTAAAACTCAAGTCTCAAACTACCGAAGAGGCCTAGTTCCTGTTAATACATCGGTAAGCGTGTCTATAGTCTGTATAGTTGGAAAGCTGGTTTTGAAAATGCCATGGAAGAAAGCTCAGAGTTTATGTGCGTAAGTAATAACAGCTGAGTCATTGGCCAATTTCCTGATCAGACCATATATGGTCCTGCCTTTTCTCTTTGTTTTGACTGTTGGGAAAAACCGCGTGATTTTGTAGTGATCCCAAAATTAGTCGGCCGTGAAAACAAAGGGCAATGTATTCTTTTCCGCAAGTGGCACTATCAAGGCATCTGTCATAACCAGTTGGATATGAGCCCTAAGGAGCTCTGGGAGGATTACAATAAATGGGCCAGGATTGAGTTGACTATTAGGGATCTAGACTATGACCATTTTATCACGAAGGTGCCCATAGGGGAATCTGGAAGCAACTGTGCGTACTTTTGCCACTGTGTCCTGTCGTATAATCTGGTGCTGATTTTTAAAACCATTGTGTCTTGAAGAAGTGGTGGTGAGCCGTACCGAGTGGTGGCGTGCGTATGGGGTTCTGAACTCTGGATGAAGTAAGCATCAGCCTGTGGTGGTTGGCTCTGGAGAGAATGCTGTGAAGGTATTCCCCTGGGTTCATACCGTGATTGCAAACGCGAAAGGTAATATCCGTGGCGTGTAGCACGGTGTAAGCTCTAAACACCTCAGCGGTTATTTGTCCGAATTTTGTTATCGGTTCAATCGAAGGTTCTGGGAACCCCAAATGTTCGACCGAATCCTCACCGCTTGCGTAAACAGGTCTACCATTAGATTTGGTGAGTTAAAGGCATAATCCATTATTTTAATAATATCAATGGACTTAAATCTTTGAATACGCTCTATTTATTATGTGCAGAATTTATGAAACTATTTGCATAGCACTACACAATGCAAGTGATCCTTTTGTATTTTTGATAGTCATTGTCGGGATGAGTATAGGAATCATTTTCGGTGCACTGCCCGGCCTGACCAGCGTTATGGGTCTTATCTTGGTCTTACCCTTTACTCTGGATATGGAAATGTATGAGGGCTTGATCCTCTTGGGGTCCGTTTACGCTGGAGCCACATATGGAGGATCAGTAAGTGCTATCTTGATACGCACCCCCGGTGCACCGGCCAATATTGCCACCATGTTTGACGGCTACCCTATGGCCCAAAAAGGTGAGTCACGCCAGGCCCTTACCATTAGTGTTATTTGTTCAGCAGTAGGGGGGATGTTTGGGGTGTTTACCTTAATTTTTCTTGCGCCCCAATTGGCCAAGCTTGCATTGAAGTTTGGTCCAGCAGAGGTTTTTTGGGTGATGATATTTTCTATGACTGTGATTGTCAGCTTAGCAAGTGGAAATATAATCAAAGGGCTTATTGCTGGTGCATTTGGGTTACTTTTGGGCACAGTTGGACTCGGTCATGAGGCTGTAATACAACCCAGATTCACTTTTGGCACCAGTTATTTCGTGAGAGGAATAGATGTTGTTTGTGCCTTGATAGGTTATTTCGCTTTTTCCCAGGGCATTGCCCTGTTTGGGAGAACGCTTGAGACGGAGTTACCAATTGAAAAGATTAAAAGAGGACTTTTTTGGCAAATGCTAAAAACTGTCTTCACCAAATATAAATGGAATACTTTACGCTCAGCCGTGATAGGGACAATTATCGGTATCATACCTGGGGCAGGTGGAAATGTTGCTTCCATGATTTCTTATAATGAAGCGAGGCGGTTTTCAGGAAAAGCAGAAGCTTTCGGAAAAGGAGAATGGGGAGGGGTTATTGCGTCGGAGACGGCCAATAACGCTACGGAAGGAGGTGCTCTTGTCCCCCTTCTCACGCTTGGGATCCCGGGTAGTCCTACTGCCGCAGTCTTTTTGGGTGGCCTTATTGTCCATGGCGTCTGGCCAGGGCCAGTGCTTTTTAGCCATCATTTGGATTCAGTTTACACTCTTTTCATTGGTTTGATCCTTACCCAGATCGCAATGCTCTTGCTTGGACATTTTGGCGCCCGATATTTTGCATTGGCGCTCAAAATTCCCAGAAATCTTCTGGGGTTAATGATTATCGTTCTATGCCTTTTTGGAGCCTATTCTGTTTCTAACAGCATGGAAGGGATACTTATCATGTTCTGTACCGGAATCTTGGGATTTTTTGGGGAAAGGCTAGGGATTCCTCCCGCACCAGTGGTAATCGGACTCATTCTCTCTAAAAGGACGGAGGCAGCCTTTATTCAATCTTTGCTGATTGGGGAAGCACGTGGATCGCTCTTACATTACTTTCTGTCAAGTACAATCTGTATAATACTCATTGGTATGACTATACTTTCTTTATCCTATGTTATATACGCTGAACTGAAATCAGCTAAAGGTAAATAATGTGAAAAATTATCATGTAAATTTGATACTTGGTTGTGCAATCACTGCCTTTTCACTTGTAATGCTTTATGAAACCATCTTTTTCTCGGGTGATGCAGCAATTAAGTATTACCCCCGAGCCAACTTGGTAATTCTCATGATATGCGGCATATGGTTAGTTATTACAAATAACCCTCTTCTGTATCGTGATAAATCATTATATAAGAAAGATTATAGATTAAAAAGTATATTCTTAATAATTTTGTTGAGTGGCATGTTTTTTTATACGGCAGAAAAATTGGGTTTCTATATTGGGACCTTACTTTTTTTTATAATTGGAGGTTTGGCAACAACTCGGTCAAGAAGGTTTTCAATCAATCTGAGAATTTTTATCGTAGGTATCGTCTTCAGTTTTTTTCTTTTTCTTTCTTTTCAAATAGTAATGAAAGCACCTATTCCTTCTAATGGATCCGAAAAAATTTCTGATATAATTAGACAACTATTTTTGCATTAAAAATAGTAGGTTAAAAAGGAGTCGTCGCAGATGTATTGAATTTTATCTATATATGAGGCCATTAAGATGGCGAAACAAAACGCCTTTTCGATCAATATCAATAATTATAACTGATACCATCTTAAAAGGAAGGGGGATAAACATGAAATCTTAAGAAAGTTGCTGGGCATCAGGAGTAACCTGGCAATTCCTCATCATCAGGGAATCGAAGTATTTTATGTCTTATGGAAAGGTGAAGTAGAGGGGAAGCAAGGAATCTTGTATTGTATTAACAAATTTAAAAAGGAAGGAAAAATCATGGATCCAAGAGCTGCGAAAAGAGTTTTTTTTGTTTGTTTAATATTTTTTCTTTGTATGGGAATAGGAGCAAATGCGCAGGCAAAATTTCCCGATAAACGCATAACCTGGAATGTAACCTTTAAGGCAGGGGGAGGTACCGATGGTTGCTTTCGCGTAATAGCAAAGCATGCAGAAAAGGCGCTCGGGCAAACAATAGTTATAAAAAACATCACTGGAGGTGGCGGTTCAGTTGGATGGGCAGAATTTAAAAAAGCCAAGCCTGACGGATATACGCTGTCGAATATCAATTTGCCTCACCATACGATCCATCCTCTTACAAGGGATGCAGGTTATCACTGGACAGACTTTGAACAAATATGCATTTTCGTCACGGATGAGGTAGCATGGTATATCGCGAATGATTCACCTTTTAAAACGTGGGAAGATCTCTATAAATCTATAAAAGAAAACCCAGGGAAAGTTATTTTTGGAATATCTAATTACTTCACCCAGTTAGACCTGATAGTCTTGATGTTTGAAGACTTAGCCGGTGTGAAAGTACAAAGGGTACCTCTGGGAGGAGGGGCAGGTGTGAAAACAGGCGTTCTGGGAAGGCACGTTCAGGTCGGCTCCTCCAGTACTTCCGGGACTTATAGAATCAGAGATGAGGTCAGGGTGTTGCTCACTGCAGGAGAAAAAAGGAGTTATCAGTTCCCCGATGTTCCTACTTTTAAAGAAAAGGGCTTTGATATCGTTATAGGGGCAACGAGAGGGTTCATAGCGCCAAAGGGTATTCCACAAGACAGGTTGAAATTCTGGCGCGAATTTTTCAAAAAGCTTTTCAAGGACGAGGCCCTCCTTGAAGACTTAAAAAAAGCTGGCTATCCAATAGAGCATAGGAACCATTACCAGTTATTGAAACAGATAGCAACCGATGAGTATAAATTCCGGGAGATTCTTAGAAAGAGGGAATTGTTAAGGAAGTAAAAAATTTTTAGTTTAACGAGGTCTTTCTATAGGTGTTCAAGAATCTTCTAGACTTAGTTTGTGCAAAAATGAGGTAATGTATTGAAATTGTTAATTTTAATTGTTATGAATATATTAATGTATTATAATTGTAGAAGAGCTTCTGGCCGCTTAAAAATGCACAAGTTGAGTAAATATGATTGTTAAAAAATAGTTGATACAACAAGTTTAATTTCCCCTTATATGGTTGGACAGTACTTTGGTCTAAGACATTTTCATGATGGGGGTACAGGGCGAAGGTTACTACTGTTCTAAAAAGAGAAATCTATTATTAGCAATTTGCGGATTTTCTTTGGCCCTGGTTTTTGTGGGGTGTGTTGATCTTAGATTTAATGGTGTAATGTCTGGACAGCCCCCAAAATAGCTAGATGGAGAGACTTTCACAAATGGTGAAGAAGTATTATGGATTCAGTGAGATGTGACCAATACCCCAGGTGCTTCTGGCGTAATTGGTAAGATGTAGAATCCATGAAAGCCGTGTTAAAAATATATGATGAAGATAACTGAAATTTTATAAGGAGGAAGAATTATGATAATTGATGCACGAACGAGGCCCCCGTACAAGAGTCTTGATCAGGTACTTGCACCGGCACCAGGAGTTCGTCCACCTGTCAGGCCAAGTCCACTCCGAGGCCAATACCACCCAATACTAAACAAGGGCGGATTTGACCCGAAACAGGCAATGCCGTCAATGGTTAAGAAATCATTAGATTTATACCTGAAGGAAATGGATGAAGCTGGTATTGACAAGGGAGTGCTGGTTAGCAGGCGAGCGGGTTGGCATATGATGGGCAACGAAGACATGGCAGAATTGCGTGACAAATACCCAGACCGATTTCCAGTTGCTCTTGCCGGGATTGATGTTAATATAGATATTTTAGTAGCATTACAAGAGGTTGATCGTTATGTCAGCGATATGGGGTTCAATGGCATAAATATGGACCCTGGCTGGTGTGTTCCACCGCGCTACGTGGATGACAAGCGTATTTATCCCATTTATGCGAGATGTGCCGAGCTCGGCTGTGTGGTGTATCTAACAGTTAGCCTTATGCAGGGACCTGATATTTCATACGCAGATCCATTGCCTGTTCAACGTGTTGCTAACGACTTCCCGACACTGAAGATAGTGGTTGTTCACGCGGCATTTCCATTTAACAACGAAATGCTTGGTGTTATGTTGGCTAACCATGCCCTCGGAAACATTTGGGCATTAACCGACTTCTTCGTTTCCATCCCCGGTTTCCCTGGGCATCAAGATTGGGTCGATGCTGCCAACAACTACTTGGGGGATCGGATGATCTGGGCTGCTTCTTACCCGGTGAGACCTTTGAAGCAAGCCCTTGAGGATTTCAAAAGACTTTCCTTTAACCCAGATCTCCTTGATAATCTGTTGGCAAAGAATGTCGCTGATTTATTTGCAATAAAGATCTAATAAAAGTAGCTTTATATAAATTCCAATCTTGTATCTTAAACAGAAATGCTTGTAACTTTTAAGTAAACTTATTCTGCAATCTAAACAAAAAGTAAAAGGAGAATCAGATGGCTACAGAAAAAAAGGCAATGCTTGTAGTGTTCAAAATGAATAAGAAAATGAGCACGGATGAATGGAGGGAGAAATTTAGTGATGGGTATCAGGTTATTTCTAATTTACCAGGTCTCTTCTTTAAATGTTGGTGGTGTGCTCAACAGAAAGGTGAGTGGGGCGCACTTTACATTTTTGATTCAGAAAAGGATCTAGAAGCATACATTAAATCTGACCTATGGATGAACAAAGTTCCAGAAAAATACGGCTCCAGACCTGAAGTTACTATTCTCGATCCCGGACCAATGATAATCAAGAAGCTTGTTACTGCTCCGGAAAACTCCTGGATGACTGAATAGTTTGCATATTCCTGTGAAAACTGCCGGGAATTCCTGGAACAAGTTTGCCACTCGCTCCTACTGGTGATTTGGTGTTCGGCGGATAAGCTACAAAGGAGAGGAGAAAATGATGACTTCACGAGAGAGAGTTCTCGCGGGCAAGATCCCTGGCAGAGTACCGTGGAATGACCTGGCCACGGTTTGCCAAAACGGAAAGAATCAGTAGGCGCGAATATGTCACTGAGGGGCTGCTCAAGACCAAAGAAGACCTGAAATTACTGGACAACCTGCCGGGAGCCAACGACGAGCCGCTGTATCGTCCGGCCAAGGAGTCCGCCAGGCAGTGGCTTCTATCCGTGCTTGGGTCCGCAATACCTATTTGTCCCTGGGGATCGAGTACTTCTGCATGTCCATGATTCTGGAACCTGGCTTGGGAAGGGAGGTTCGCGAGCGCTTTAGCGATTGGAATATTAGGGTCGCGAAAAGATCTCCCTTTCGAGAGTTTTGCGTGCCGGTGATGAAGAAAGTCATTCAGGCCATGAATTTGCCGATCATTTACCACAGCGACGGCAACATTCTACCGCTAATGGAGATATCATCAACCTAGGCGCGGCAGGGGTCGTCAACATCGAAAGCGGAGCGATGGACATTGAGCAAGTAAAAAGGGATTTCGGAGACCGAATCAGAAGTGGTGGCAGTATTGATCTTCAATATACCCTCACCCAGGACACTCCTGAAGACAAAGTCAAGGTGCCGACGCGTTTCTGAGACAATGTCTCAAACTAAGAAATCATTACACTACAGGCAGCTGAAGTGGCTCGCAGGCTGAAAGCCAATTAAGTTTGGCCTATTTTTTGAGGGAAAATATGGCATAAAATTGCTTGATTGTCAAGTAATTCCAAGTAGTTATTTTATATTTTTGGTAGCCTTTTAATATTAATCTATGTCATGTAGGATTAAAACCCTGAGGGGTTGTTTTTTACCCCCGGATAAGATCTTTCTGACAATTTTTAGCGGGTTGTGCAAAGGTTTCAAGACAAGGATGGGGGAATAGTCTGTTTTTTAGCTAGAGTAAATTTTTGTATTGTATTTTAAAAGTAGGTAAACTGTGGACCTGTATTTGGGACTGCAAACGGTTTTGTTCAACCCCTCACACATTTTTTTATTATTGTTAGGTACAATAGTGGGTGTGATGTTCGGGAGTATCCCCGGCCTTTCTTGTTTAACAGCTATGTCCCTTCTTATTCCGATTACATATAATTTATCTGTTATACAAGGGGTTTTATTACTTGTCGGAACCTATTGTGGAGGTGTCTATGGGGGAAGTATGACATCGATTTTATTTCGAATACCAGGAGCTCCTGAAAACGCTGCGAGTTCATTTGATGGGTATCCAATGACGCTAAAGGGCGAAGCCAGTAAAGCGATTGGGATTGCAGTTTTTAGTTCGTGTGTAGGAGGCTTGAGTAGCACTTTGGCTTTGATTACTATTGCCCCTCAGCTCATGAAAGTAGCGTTGATGTTCGGGCCACAAGAGTATTTTTCCTTGATATTTTTGTCATTAAGCATGATAGCTATCCTTCAAGCAAAATCTCCGTTGAAGGGCTTGGCTACAATGTTATTCGGGATCCTGATTGCCTGCGTTGGAATGGCCCCTGAATCGGGGGCAGAACGCTTGACGTTTGGTTTTTCGCAGTTGCTTGGGGGAATAAACTATATACCCATAATTATTGGGATGTTTGCAATATCAGAAGTGATGAATCGTATAAGAAAAATAGTTACAGTTGGGGAAGGGCCCAAAAAGATATCATATGGCCTCCCTTCCTTTAGAGAAATCGCTCGAATCAAGTGGACTCTCGTGAGGGGTTCAACGATAGGCGTTTTTTTAGGAGCCTTACCTGGAATTGGCGCTACTATTTCTTCATTCATGGCATATGATATTGAGAGAGGTGTCAAGAAGTCGGTTCAATTTGGCACAGGAATTATCGAAGGCGTAGCTGCCCCGGAATCTGCAAATAATGGAACCACGGCTTCGTCGATGATTCCATTGCTTTGTTTGGGTATTCCAGGGAGTGTTGCCGCATCTATATTGCTAAGTGCCTTTCAACTTCACGGGATTGATATAGGACCACTTTTTTTCCACAATGAGCCGAAAATCATGAATTCAATATTTATTTCATTCATTTTTGCTAATCTGTTCATCATTTTAGTAGCAGCTTTAGAAATCAAGAACATGGTTAAAATTTTAAAAATACGTTTTGAGCTTGTTGGGCCCATAATTATCACGCTTTGCATGATAGGTTCTTATTCGATAAGAAATAGTTATTTTGATATCTGTGTAATGTTTATTGCAGGATTGATAGGATATTTTATGCATAGGCACGGATACCCAATAGCCGTTCTGGTTCTAGCTATGATTTTGGGCCCAATGTTAGAAAAGGCATATCTTAGAACGATGTTAATAAGTCAGGGAAATATTTTATCCATTTTTCAGAGGCCTATGAGCGGCGGAATCACAGTCATTGCCTTTTTAATGTGGTCCTATCCTATATTGAAAATCATACTTAACAGGTTTAGTGCCAGAGGGAAGCAGTAGTCATAAAGCAGAGCGGATTTAACCAGAGATCCAATACAAAGGATTCATCATTCACTATATAATTTGGCTCTTATTAGGTGAATGTATCACTAGGAAACCCTGAGGGAAAACCTCATTGAGGGTTCTAAAATGTCCTTCATGGCAATAAACCATTAGCAATGAGGAGCAGTTATGAGTGCTACTTATACTCAAAGAGCACAAGAAAAGGTATTATCACCATAAGAACAAAGGATAGAACAACGGCAGGAAAAACCTTAAGCACCGAAAAGGCAAAAATAATCAGACAGAGAATAAACAGGAGGTTGGAAAAATTTACGCAGAATGCCCCAAGGATAGCTGTTGAGAGGGGACGTCTCACAAAGAGACAGAATGTTTGCCGATAGTTTTAAGAGCAACTTGAGATGGATTGGGATTTAATCGAAGTTATTATAATTTGAATTCAGGTTACATAACAATTCATAATTCTTTTAGAAAAATATAAGGATTCAGAAGATGATATGGGCAAGGGACGGTCCTGTCGAGATAAGGTGAGCTTTTACATCATCTGGCTAGCAGTGTCAAGATCAGATGTGGAAAAAAGTTTTTGGAACGATAACATTTTAAATGTGAAAGGCAGGTGTGTGAGATGAAGAAAAGTAACAAGGTGGTTTTGTTAGCCATCGGGATGCTGGTGTTTACAATAGGATTTGGCGATTGCCTTGCAGCGATGGAGAAACCCAAGCCGCCTGAAGGCTATCCAAAAAGGAAAATAGAATCCATAGTGCCTTGGGGTGCAGGTGGCGGATCCGATCGATTCGCTCGTCACTTTGTTAAAACTGTAAAAAAACACCTAGGCTTAGACATTGTTGTGACTAATCATCCGGGAGCAGGAGGAGTGACTGGGGTGAATTATTATATGGGACTACCAGCAGATGGTTATAGCATCGTGACTATGTCTGATATTATTATAGTGCATAACCTATTAGGTCATATAAAATATGCTGTTGATGATTTCGCTCACATCGCGAGAATTACACACGATGTAGATGTGCTGAGCATTAGTCCAGATAATAAAAAGTTTTCTGACGTAAAGGGGATGATAAAGTGGGCTAAGAAACACCCAAAATTCCTGACGGTGGCTGTTGAAGGATACGGAGGAATCGGAGATCTGGAATGTACAGGATTCGAAAATGTAGCAGGATATACAGCTGTTCACGTTCCCTATTCAAAACTTGGACCAAGGGTAGCAGCAGTTATTGGGGGCCACATCGATGTACTTTGGGAACAGGCTGGAGACATACTTCCCTATGTTCAAGGAGGAAAATTGAAGCCGATTGTAAGCTTTTCGAAAGAAAGGATGCCTAGAGCTCCCTATAATGTGGTTCCCTGCAGTGTTGAACTGGGATACAATTTTATCCAAGGTCACTGGAGATCCATAGGGTTCAAAAAAGGAACTGATCCTAAAATAGTCAAATATATGACCCAGGTTGTTGAATATTACATGAATACCCCAGAGGCCAAAGAACTGCAAAAGAAACATTTTTTAGATCTCCGGCCTGCTTTCCTGGGAGGGGAGGCATTGGAGAAATGGCTTAGAGATGAAAAAGCCAGCTTTAAAGATAGCTTAGAAACTCTAGGGATACTGAAGAAATAGTTCTAATGTTTTATTCAAGGACACAGGCGACAACGCCGCCTGTGTCCATCTTTCAGTTTATAAGGCAAAAAGAATGAGTAAATCAGATTTTATCGTCGCCATTGTATTGCTAATCTTTTGTATTGTTTTATTGTTCCTGATAAACGTCGTATTTCCTACAAAAGTTCAAGAAACGTATTCTTCCAACGCTTGGCCTTCAATTTCGTTGGTCGGACTAATGATAACTAGCGTTATTATGTTGATGGAATATTATTTTCGAGGCAAAAAAAGTACACAGTCAACAGATAGCCGTGAAATTGATATAGATGAAGAAAAAGGAGAAAGGCCCGATGCCTGGAAGAAAATGTCTTTAATGATTGCTCTTTCCATGTCTTACCTGATTTCGATGAAATATTTAGGCTTTCTTCTGGCGACGGTTTCTTTTCTCGTAATCGCCTTCCTTGCACTGGGTATAAAAGAAAAGAAGCAAATTATCTTTATCCCAATAATCATCCTTATTTTTTATGTGCTCATCTTCATTAAGATTCTTTACGTCCCAGTACCGAAGGGAAGATGGATTTTCAGATGTTTTACTCTCTTGTTTCTTTAACCTAAGTAAGGTCCACCGCAAATATATTTCGAGATTGGCCACGAACTCTTCTGAGTTGATGTGTCTTGTGTGTTTGTTTCGATCATTGAAATAGACCATAAAGGTATCTTCCAGGTAGCAGGTGTTTTCAAAATGAGGTAATTCAAGAGGCTTGTGTCTGCATCCCACCGCATCTATATCCCAGGGCCAAGAGTCCCCAAGTTTATCCTCGACCTCAAACAGAGAGAATAGAACAGATATCTTCAAGGATCTCTCTGACAATGTGAGGGGTAATCTTTCTTTGTTCATCTAAGGAAGGTTTTTCGTAGAGTATTCCCTGTAATCACTGACTAAGGGATGGGCCTTTATAATTCTTAATCGGATTTATATGGGTGTTAAAACAAGACGCCAATATCTTCTGTGAAGTGATACGATTTCGGCTAAGTTGGGCGATGAGATACCGCTCTGACTCTTTGTCCGATGTATTGTAAGTAAATAGCATAAAGAAACATAAGAATGGTACGGTAACCTATTCACATAGTGCCATTACACCTGTCATTGTGGCTCCAGAAAAAAATAAAGTCATTGCTTTGCCACTCGAGTTCATTACACCACAAGATGGCCACAATAAACAAGATTGTGAAAATGCGGCGGCTAAGCGATGGATTAAACAATATGGCCCACAGTATAAGGATCTCGGGGTCACCATTTTGGGTGATGATATATATTGTCATCAACCTATGTGTGAGTTGATCTTAGAAGAGGGTCTCAATTTCATTTTAGTATGTAAACCTGACTCTCACAAGATTCTCTATGAGTGGTTGTCAGAATTAGAGGCGATGCATGAGATCGAGACACTGGTTGTCACACGCTGGACAGGAAAGCGCAGAGAGATTGACACATATCGCTTTGTCAATCAGCTGCCTTTGCGTGATGGTGAAGATGCCCTGCAGGTAAACTGGTGTGAACTCACCACTGCCCAGCAGGATGGTACCGTTATGTATAGAAATAGCTTTGTTACAAATCACGAGATAGGCTTTTCCACTTTACTCCTGCCACTGCTGTTTTTATAGAGATATAGTGCAAACAAAAGACCTGTTTGTTCAAAGAATTTAAGGACTTACGGTGTTGCTTTATCTTAAGGAAGCTTGATAAGCTTATCTTATCTTGTAGTCCAGTTAAGTACTGATAATTGCTTGCAAAAATGAAATATAACATGAGCGAAATGGAAAAGCCCATCACGAGATTACAAGGGAAAATGTGAAAGAAATTGTAGAGGCAGGTCGGGCACGATGGAAGATAGAGAATGAAAACAATAACACCCTTAAAACCAAGGGGTATCATCTTGAGCACAATTTTGGTCATGGAAAAGAGCATCTATCATCCCTTTTATTAACCTTCAACATCTTGGCCTTTCTGTTTCATACCTTACTTGAATGATGGATGATAGATATCAAATGATTCGCAAAGAGCTTCCCACACGAAAAACTTTTTTCGATGATATCCGTGCTCTGACCCGATATATATGCTTTGACAGTTGGGATCATATGCTTAGGTTTATGATGATTGGGCTTGAACTGGAGTTTCCGGATACAAGCTAGGTTGTGCTATCATCTCATGGATGATTAGAGCAATATAAACACCTATTTGGGTAGTAGGACGACAGGCTTTCTGAGCGTTGCTGGCCTAGTTTGTCTTAATATTGTTTGTCTCTACTCCGAGGTCATAATGTCCTGGGCCGAAAAACCTTCAGTTTCATTAATCACGTGCAGCTAGAATCCCTCTATCTATTATCCATACCCCCTGCCTAACCTGCTAAAAAATCGAGGCAATGAAGGGCTGCTAGCTACTCTTGCGTGTCAAAATTAGAATTGGTGAGTCTTCTTAGGTTTAGTAAACCTTCTATTACGCTGTCATGGATTGGATGGATAGCCCGAAATGCTATATCTCCCCTTTTAAAGAAGGAATCCACAGGGCCTAAGAGATGGTCAACGGCTATCTTCAAGCCTCTCAGGCGATAGAGGAGCCATACCACCCTTGAATGTCTCAAGATACTGCCTAAGACGTGGGAGATGACGTCTTCAAGCTGGTGGGCCTCATCAATGATCAATTGTTCATGAAAGGGGAGAAGACTGAAATCCGAAAGAAGGTCGTAGATGAGGAGGTGGTGATTGACCACAAGGATATCCTTCTTGTTGAGTTGTCTGTAATGCCTGTAATAGAAACAATCATCATAAAATGGACACATCCTGCTACTGCAATCCTCTGAATCACCAGAGACCCTTGTCCAGAAATTGGGTATAAAGGGGAGTTCATCCCTATCCCCTGTCTTTGTCCTTGACACCCATTTGCTGAACCTCTTATAGGACTTCCCCAGTGCTGCAAACTCTCTCTCCCGCTTTAGACAGAGATAGTTGTTTTTTCCCCTGAGGATTGCAAAGGAAAACCTTTGAGAGAGCCTTTTGTAGAAAGACCAGGTCCTTGTTTGCAAGTTGGTCCTGAAGGGCTATAGTAGTTGTTGATACAATAGTCTTCTTCTCTGAGAGTATTGCAGGGATAAGGTAAGCAAAGGACTTACCAACCCCTGTCCCTGCCTCCACAATGAGCCTCTTCTTATCCCTGAGGCAGGCAAAGACCTCACCTGCCATCTCTATCTGCTGGGGACGGTCCTCGTAGCCAGGGAAACTCTTCTTCAATATATTGAAGGTGGATGCTAAATCGTCCAAGACTATCCCCTGTTCTCAACCATAAACTGCAGAGTTTACGTTTTTATTGCTCAAATCTTAGCTTATAGGCAAAGGAGGCACGTATATTAAGAAATTCAACCGTTATGTTTTCAGGAAATGGTGGAAAGGGTTGGTCACCACTTCACGGTCATGAGGGTCTATTTTGGGCCTCTTTTTCAAATAAAAGTCATTCTTCTTAGCCCTATCAATAATGGTGGATAAAGATACTTTCTGATTATACTTTGTCTCTAAGAGGTCTTTGACATAGCTGTAATTGTAATGTCTCAATGGTATTTCTGGATCCTCTATCAGGTTCTTTTCGATTTGTAGCTCTTTTATAATGTTATGTTCAGTGCTTTCGGAAATCTTTCTGGTTTTGGCTTTTCTGCTATACTGAATTGAGAATCTGTTAGGGCATTCTTTGTATTGCCTAAGCAAGAGAAAAAATCTGCTTCTTTTAATGCCCAGAATCTCCAAAACATAATGGATCTTAATTTCCCTTTTTAAATAACGCTCAATTAGTTCTTTGACCTCGCTGTCTGTGAATTCCTTATGTAACTGTACCATAATCTAAAACCTCCTTTTTTGACTTCAGATTATGGCTCTTAGGGAGTCCACTTTTAATTTGTAAATCTACTAAAAACAGTCCACTTTTAATTCGAAACTGACAAGTTGATTTTTTGTCTTGACAATTGGGTCCACCTTAGCTTATCCAAAGCTTTGATAGAGTTGAAGGAGGAAAATAAACATGAGAGTGTGCATTATTGGAGCTGGTACTGGTGGTAGGAATGCATCGGGGCGGATTCGACAGATGGACAAACAAGCGCAGATAGACATCTTTAGTACCCAGAGTGAGATTGGTTATGCGCCCTGTGAACCACCCTTTGTACTCAGAGGAGTTGCCCGCTGGGACGATATATTTTATCCCGGCAAGTTTTTTGAGGAGAGAAATATAACTGTTCATTTAAGCACCGAAGTCACGGATATTCTCAGAAAAGAAAAGCACATTATCCTTAGAGGTAAAAGCTATCCTTACGACAAAATTGTTTTAAGCCCCGGGGCTGTCCCCTCCATTCCTCCAATCCCCGGTCTAGACGGTAAAAATGAGTTTACTGTGAGCACCAATATTGCTGACCTCAGAGCCATAGAGAAGATTATTCCTAAATACACCAGTGCTGCCGTCATAGGTGCGGGAGCTATTGGGGTAGAAATGACTCTAGCTCTTATGACAAGAGGCTATCATCAGGTTTACCTCCTGGACATGCTGGAGAATATTTTGCCAGCCGCCCTAGATAAGGATATGGCAGGCAAGGTTGAACAAGCAATGAAGGAGAAGAGGGTGGAGCTAGTTCTATCTGCCAGTATCAGCAGCGTAAAAAGCCAGTCTGGAAGGAAACGTATCATTCTTCCTGACCGAGAACTAGAAGTAGACCTTATCTTCCTGACCACCGGAGCCAGACCTAACGTCGAGCTGGCCCGGAAAGCGGGAATTGAAATAGGAAAGACAGGAGGAATATTGGTGAACCAGTATTTACAGACCAGCGATTCTGATATCTATGCCGCTGGTGATTGCCTAGAGAACTGGGATATGATGACCAGCTCGAAGACCCGTCGCATGATGGTTACCACCGCCGGAAGGACCGGCAGTGTGGCCGGTGAGAACCTAGTTTCAGGAAATTCTTTGCCCTATGAAGGTACTCTTATGACCTTCACTATTGAAATCTTTGGCTATAAAATAGGCACAGTAGGTTTTACTGAGAGGGTTGCCCGAGAGAAAGGGCTGGATGTCATATGCGCCATAAATACCAGGCGCAGTACGCACCGGCCATATGGTGGTAAGCCCGTTCATTCCAAGCTTATCGCTGATCGCCAGACTGGTACTTTGGTTGGGGTACAGATTATCTCAGAGGAGATAATAAGAGGTCTAGTCAGTGAAATGGCTCTCGCCGTAGCGGAGAAAGTGCCACTGAACAGGCTAGCCGTGCTTGAGAACCCCTATTCGCCGCCGGTGGGAAGGGACTACTCAATAAGGGATGGGATGGCGAAGCTATTACGTGAGCTGAGCTGACAGCCTGTCTTTATGGCTTCTCCACTCAATTGCCCGAAGGGAAAGCCAAAGAAAGCGTCAGGCTAATAAGGGGGAAAGGTAAGGACGGGTATTATGGGGAGTGCCTCCGTGCATGTTATTTTAAATGAAGCTCGGCAATATCAGAGAGCAGAGCATGTCGTCTATCCCGGAAAACTCACCGGCATTGGCCGAAATGCGGCAGAGAGATCTGCTGAAAGTCTGAACTAACTTGCTCGGGGTGACGCGGCGGAGCTTATGAGGAAACTGGTGATATGATGCCTGCTGATCCCGGTTGCTGGCTTGCACTCAAACCAGTAACTAAAGTAGAGGGCAATACAGAGGCGTCAGACATATAAGGATTCGTTAACAAGCTCAGAAATATCTTTAACAATCAGTTTTTCTTCCAGCCCCTCTCCTTTTACCGCATCGTCGAGCATAATAGCACACACCGGGCAGGCTACTGTTAAGATGTTGGCGCGAGTCTCAATCGCTTCCTTTACCCTGATTCTTGCTGGGCTGTTTTCACCAACGCCGAAGAAATCTGTATAGAAATTGCCACTGCCGCCACCACAGCAAAAGGAGTTCTCCCGATTTCTTTCCATTTCTATGAGATCAACTCCACGCTCATTTTCCTGATCATCAGATATTTAATAGCAACCAAAAGAATGAAGGCTACAGTCATGAGGGAAAGAGATACCTGGAGAATAGAACCTCGGTGCAGTTGACTACATCAACATTCCCTTAGCCCCCTCGTCGGTAGGGTCGAGAACTGGCGCGGTGCCCTGTGGGTCCGTTTCCAGTTCCCGCCTCGTCAAACGCAGCATGCAGATTTCCCGCACTACGCTTACTCTGCTAACTTCATCTAAAGGGTTATGGGACCTATCAGACTGGCAGCACTTTCAGGCCCTGTAATATCGAACTCCATACTCGTTAAACAATCCCAGAGTTTCATAAAACCAGGCCCTACTCCATCTGTTCCAGCCGAAACCACGGCGTTTTCGTGCACTCATCAGATGGCGTCTGATCCTTTTCTCCACCCAATCCTTAATATACCCAAAGCACTGGCTGGAGTTGCCAACCCGAAAATAGTTTACCCACCCCCTAAGAATTGGGTTAATCAGGTATATAACCCGATCCACCGGTTGTGATTGATAACGACGGAACACCTCCTTGAGTTCTCTCAGTATGGCTGTCCTCGCCTTCATCCTCCGTGTGAGCCTTACTCCCCACACACCTCGACGAGTCTTAGCTCGCCTGTAATCGAACCCCAGAAAGCTGAACGTCCCATCACGGGTGAGATCCACTATTCGGGTCTTATCATGATTCATCTGAACATCGAGCTTTTCCAACTCTTGCCCAAGCCGTTTATAAGCCGCTTTTAAAAGCCACTCCCATTTCCTGAAGCCGTCTACCAGGATCACCATATCATCCGCAAAGCGGGCATACTCAATATAGGTATACCTGCCACGGCGGGTGACCTCCTTCGCCCACTCTAGCATTTTATCCACCTCATTGAGATAGATATTACTGAGCAAAGGCGAGATCACCCCACCTTGTGGAACGCCCCGCTTACCGCCGGCTTTCAAAATCAACTTCAGCAATCGCATCACTTTGTCATCATGTACCCGTTCGGCCACCTTCCTCAGAAGAATGTCGTGCCGAATGGTATCAAAATAGGCCCTAAGGTCCAGATCGATGACCCGTGTTTTGTTTTTCACGACCGCTTCTGCTACACGATTCACTGCCGCATGGGGGTTTCGTTTGGGCCGGTATCCATATGACCCTTCCTGGAAATCGGCTTCAAATATCGGCTCTAGTATGAGTTTGAGTGCTCCTTGGACCACGCGATCTCGTATCGTAGGGATTCCTAGAATCCTGACTTTGTCCTTGCCCTTGGGAATCCCCTTGACTCGATTGCGCATTGGTCGATATGTCTCGGAGACAAGTTCGTCTTGTATCTGTTCAAGAAACGCTTCCATGCCTGCCTCCTCGATGTCATCGAAGGTCACCCCATCTATTCCCGGTGCCTCATTGTTTTCCTTGGCATCGGTATAGGCCGCCTGAAGCGTTTCTATCTTACAGACATGAACGTAAAGTCCCCAAAACCGCCATGCCTTCTCAGCCTTCGCCTTCAGATATATCTTCCTTCTCAGGTCCTGCAGCCTCATGGACGTCTTTATCATCTCGTCCCTGCCTCCCAATGTTGTCGGAAGATTGTTACCAGTAGGGTTCCTTTGCTCCCCGGGCGTTACCCCGGTTCATCGCTCATATAAACCCTTCCGCCACCCTCTCGCCTTTCGATTCACTTCCCGCTGGTAACGGTTATAGAATCTACCTTGCTCCAGGAATTTCTTCCTGGGACGAGGAGGGCTTCTCCAGTTGCTCGGTATGTCCTTGTCACCGTGCTGTCGCTACCACCCCGCCGGAGTGAATAACCGTATCAAACAGCCTTCGACTATCCATGCTGCCTTCGCCCTACGGTTGGGGCTCGACCTCCGGGGTTTCTCACTTTCGGGGCCACCTGTGCGTTCACTTTCGTTACGGCCCGGTGACTCGCTCACATCCCAGAAGAATTGCTTTGTCGATGGGCTTCAGGTAGTCGGCCTCCCTTCTACCTGCCATCCAAGCTACAGGGCGTCTGTTTCTTACCCTGGCAGGACTGACTCCTGCTGAACATACTAGCCTTACCTGGACACACAACCGTAAGTCGAGTTTTGCCCGTTACGGCTCACCGACGACCTTCCCCATAGGCTTATCAGTAACCGTTGTCGTTGAAGTACTTCGATCAACCGAACTGGTATAATCCCAGTCGAACAGCTACGCCGTTGTGGACTCTCCTTGTGCCCCTCGATTGAACACTGTACTTCCGCTTCAGGAATATTCGTATCCGCTCACGGACAAAACCGTTGAGTTTGTAAAGACGCTTACGGGAAGATCTTGCTCTACTATGATAGTTATTCCAGCCCCTTATCACTGGATTTAGCACATCTATCAGTTCTTCCAGAGAAAGGCTGTAAAGCCGACCCATCACATTTCTTACCCGCTCTTTTATCCGTTTTATCGAACGGTTTGAGGGCCATAATGCACAGTACATCTTCAGCTGGCTATGCATACTCTTTACCGCTGATCCAGGCGGGCGCTGCCTAAGTCTGAGGTAGCCAGACTAAGAGACAGTGGGCATTATTGATGAGACAATCCGCCCGCCTCCATCTTTACCATTGGCCGGCGAAGGTGCATGTGCTTCTTCTTGCCTGAAAAAGGACACCCATACCCAGGATTGAGCCTTGAGAAATTCGGGATTACTGACACTGACATTTCTACTCTTAACACAGAACTTGAGACTGTTGAGGCTGATTTTGAGAAGATAGAATTTCAAAAGAAGAACCGCCTCCCGCAGCACCAAAAGGGCTATATAGACGATAATGAACTAGATCAGAAGATGGAAGAGGTTCTTGCAAACAAGGCAGAACTGGAAGAAGAAAAGACAAAGTGTGAAAAGGCCCTTAACCAGAGGGAGGATGTCGAGCTGGCGGTTGAACAGGCTGTTAACTTTGTTCAGGATAAGTCGATCTGATCGAATTACTTAAGCTTTATGATGGTGATCTGGAGATAGCTGATATGGTTAAGGAGGGGCTCGAAATATTGGATGAGCTTTATCTTGAGGAAGGTAAAGTAAGGGAGTTAGCGGATCGTTTGAAGCGTCGAGCCCTCCAGCAGTTTATTGGTGCTGAGCAAGGTATTATGGTTTATGATAAGGATAAATTCACTGTTTATGGAGTAGCCGGGAAGGAAAGCGATAGAATTCAAAAATAGGGTTTTAAACATCTCTAACCTCCCTCTCAAGGTTAATCGCACGTTACTTCATCGTTCTAAATCAAACTGTGGTCTCTCCTCGAAAACAAAGTCTAGGGTTTAATCCTCAATGCCAGCATTATTGCTAGAGTAAGAGAACCTGCAAATGCCAGCCAGATAAAATCATAGCTTCCCAGTGCATCAAATACCCACCCAGCTAACGTCGGACCTATAATCCCTCCAATTGATGCAAATCCCATGAGGATACCGATCATTTTGCCAAAGGAATCACTCCCAAAATATTCCCTCAGAATAGCTCCTCTTAGGACCGAACCACCCCCAAAACCTGGTGAAAAAAGGAGAAGGAAAAGGTAAATGGCCCATTTTTCTTGCACATAACAGAAAGCCAGCATGCCCGTACCCATAAAGCTGAATGTCACGGCAATAACATACCTTTTATCAAAGACATCACCCAGCTTTCCAAAACCAAACCTTCCAATGATGCTGAATAGGGGAATACCGCCTGCCACCAGCCCAGCGGTCGGTCTTGGTATTCCCATGCTGCTGAGATAAGGCATGATGTGGAGAACAACTGCGGAAAGGACCATAAACCGCATTACCTCTGCCAGGATTAAGTACAAAAAGGATCTCTTTTTAAGCGCCTCCATAAGGCTGATTTCAACCTTCTCGCGTTGAATTTCATGTTCCGAGATTTGATCATCTGCCAGCTTTCCATCGGGCAGATAGCCGTATTGTTCTGGTTTGTTGCGAATAACGAAGGATAAAAGTATCCCCAGGGCCCACATCCCCAATCCAAGGATAATCAATGCAGTCCTCCAATCATAACCGTCGATAAGCCGAACGATGAGGGGAACAATCAATCCACTGGCACCAAATCCAGAGGCTGTCACGCCGAATGCTATCCCCACGTTTTTCTTGAACCAGTTAGCCACCGCAGTCATGGTTACTACACTGGTACATCCAGCAGCTCCAAAAGCAAGGAGAAAAAAAGAACCATAAAACATGGCAAGAGACCGGGTAAGACTTAAGACTATGAGGCCCAATCCCACAGTGATTACTCCAGAAAAGATGAGCTTTCTTGACCCAAAACGATCGACGAGGCAACCTATAAGAGGGGCCAAGACCCCCATCTGCAAGCCGCGGAGGCTGGCGGCAAACGAGACTTGGGTATAGCTCCAGCCAAACTCCTTTACTAATGAGTCAAAAAAGGCAGTAAAGCCATAAAAGACAATACTGCTCACATAGAGGTTAGTAACGAAACAGGCGAGTACAATCCACCATCCATAAAAGATCTTTCTGCTCATAACTTCTATAATACTGGCTTAACGTATGAGAAGCAATGCTTATTAATAACTCAAGTTTCGCACCTCTAAATAAAACTTAGAGAGGTGAGAAATCGCTATTTTGTGTATTTTTAAATGGTAATGGACTCCATTTTGTGGTATGTTAACTTATTGATAATACACAAAAACCATCAAAAGGAGTCCATAGTTATGCATACCACAAATTACAAAAAGTTCAAAGGAGAAATCGAAAATTATGTGACGAAAGGCAAAAACATTTTCGAATCACGAATCGATCGCACCTTCAGGATGCTCAATGTCAAAACCCACCTGAACCATACCAAAATCAGGAAGAAGGATGGCTATCATGCGGTGCACCTGCTGTTCATGCTGACCGTTTTACCTATGCTAAAGATTAAAACCGTCCATAGTTTCTGCCAGAGGCAATGGTATCACTGGTGCATTGCCCGCAAAGATGCCTTTTATAGATTCAAACGGTCTGACGCTCGCTGGCGCTCATTTATGTACAAAGTCCTGATTATGATCTCTGAGAAGCTCAACTTTGAAAAATTCCCTTTACAAGAGCGCTACTTTGTCATTGATGACAGTGCGATGCCGAAGCGGGGCAAGAATATTGAAAACGTCTCCTTCATTTATGAGCATAATCTTGGGCGGGGCGTATTGGGTTTTTGTATTGTCACCCTTGGGCTTTTCACAGGACAGAACTTCTATCCTATTGATTTTTCTTATTGGTTTAGCAAAAATCGCCATCCCCAAAGCCCGGAGGAGAGAATAGGAGACCCAAGAACTATAAGCGGCCAAATGAGCTATGATGCCAAATGTCTTGGCAAACCTGATTTAGCCTTACAAATGATTCAAAGAGCTTTCGATTGCGGCCTCCGAGCCGGGTATGTGCTCTTTGATAGCTGGTATGCATGGCCATCATTTATCAGGGCTATCCGGAAAATTAACAGTGCCGTGCATGTCGTTTGCCGTCTGAAAGACACCATGGTCCACTATGAATACAAGGGTAAAAAATATCGCCTCTCTGAGCTTTACCAAAAAGTAAAATCCACTTTCAGAAAAGACTCTCAAACAAGTCTTCTCTTAGCCAGGGCTACAGTGAAATTGCCGGGCTCTCATGAAAGTGCCGCCATTGTGTTTTCAAAGGGGTACAAAGAGCCAGAAGATGATACCATCAAAGGAAAGAAGCAAAGCAAAGAACCCAAATGGATCGCTTTTCTTACCACTAATACCAGATTGCATTCATCTACCATCATCAAAAAGTACACGAAACGCTGGACCACGGAAGTCTGCTTCAAAGAATGCAAGCAGCTCCTTGGGCTTGGCAAAGACCAAAGTATTGATTTCAATGCTCAAGTCTTCTCTACAACACTGAATTTCCTTCAATACAACCTACTGAATTTCCTTAATGAAAAAGACAATTATGGAACCACTGGAAATCTCTTTCAAGAACTCGCCGATGAATCGGCAACGATCACTTACGCTCAAAGACTCTGGGATTTCTTCCGTGGCCTATTCCAGGTAGCAATGTTAGAAATATTTGACCTGTTCAAAATCGAGGAGCAATGTTCCTCCTATATTAATGCTTTGACCGAGGTTTTATCTGCCTCTACACCGATTCATGGGTGCGAAACTTGAGTAAATAAGCTATTTTGGGTTCGTATACTATAGGCCAAAAAACCTAAAAAACTCCAAACGTTCTGTTTCCGGGCACTCAGAGATATTTTTGAAAGGTCACTACCCTACTACCATATTATCAATCAGGCGCACCGTATCAAAAAAGACAGCAAGAGACAGTAAAGCGCGATGCTCGATTAGGGTCAATTCATCTAGGGTATCAGGGTGGGCAACACTCACGTAATCGAGGCGAGCCATATCCGTAGACTTGATCATCTCTGCCATGGCGGCCCGCAGCGTATCTGCATCTCGCTCACCGCGCTCAAATAGGTCTTTG
>Ga0114922_10000970_pt1 | contig 27427 bp, 14 predicted proteins | sample AartaG_FD_100975 | JGI IMG/M metagenome (GOLD analysis project Ga0114922, IMG submission 100975) | Deep subsurface microbial communities from Aarhus Bay to uncover new lineages of life (NeLLi) - Aarhus_00045 metaG | ecosystem: Environmental > Aquatic > Marine > Oceanic > Sediment | place... | reverse complement strand
CTAAAAAGGCCCGTCGTCATGGCTTTTCTCTTCAGAAGAAGCAAAATCTTATTCGTTCTTTCGTGAAACATACTCCTCTTTTTTTACGCCTTAAATAGGACATTACTTATGCAGGTGTCAATAAATGCATCCTGCTCCTCAACCAAATGTAGGTATGGGAATAAGTCACCTTCAGCAATTTCATAAATCACATTTTTTAGCTCAATCATATCTTCAGTATTTCTATATAGACGATTTGTCCAACATGTGATTATGTGTTGTATACGGTTCTTTTTCACATAGTCCAACATCTCACGGAATGCAGACCTCTGTTTCTTTTGCCGTTGACCAGGAATACCTCTCTCCCAAGCACTCTCATCCTCAAAGAACACACCAACTGCTTCAAACTTGACTACCGTATTCTCACCTGATTCTTTATACGAAATCTCAGTGCTGAAAGAATCATCAAAGACAATTTCAACAGCTTTCAGTTTTGGATGGACTCCTTGCCAACCTCTTTCTTCCATATATTCCTGTATATATTCCCATTGTTTAGCAGGAGACTGACGTTTTTGCTTTGGTGTAGAGACACGTATGTAGCAGATTGCCTTTTCAGCCATTGTCAATCTCCTTTTCATCTGCAATCTGTCTAATTTTTTTAGCTAGAGTTGTCACGTTGTATCTGATGGATTCAGCATCCTTTTTTGTCAACTTCAGTCCAACAAGGTCATAGTATGGTTTAAAAAACTCATAGGTGTCATTGACCTTTTTCTTCCGTTCAAAGAGGTCAACAATTCTGACTGTTATCCCTTTAGCCCAACCCATCATTCCTTTTTTTACTTTAGGATCAATCTTGGGGTCATCTTCATAAACATCCTTTAAGACTGACCGCAACTGTTTCTTCTGACGAGCTGTAAGTTCAACTTTGCTGAAGTCTTTATCTTGTTTCATTTCTCACCCCCCCTTGCTACGCATTCTCTTTTTCAAAAATTCATTAATTGCCTGGTTGACAACAGAATTCAAAGTCCTGCATTCATCTTCTGCAATCTCCATCAATTTTGAGTGCCATTCCTTTGGAATTCTTATCCCCACTACTTTGTCTCTTATGGTTTTTGTGCTCATAGCATAAATATGTTAATGCAATCGTGCACATTTGTCAATCCTTTTGGGAGGTGAATTTGGGGGGTGATTTTTTCTCTTGCCACATCAACAAAAGGGATAAAATCAAGCATCAATTGGAATGGTGGCTAGCGATTCTCCAACCCAGCCAGCCTCTTTCTTGCATCTTCCACCTCAGTCATCCCAGGATCGGCTTCCTTCCAGAGGGAGGGGAATTTTTCGTAATTCTTGATAAGGTGTCCCCGAATTATAAGGTGTCCCCGAATTCAGAAGATGAACTTGATGCCGAGTCTTGCTGAAATCGGGGGATAGAAAGTATATTCCTTCCTGAAACGGGGGTCAGGGACATGTCCAGAGGTCTCGAGATCCCAATCCTTAGAGAGCACTTGGTCTTCTGTGACTTGTAGCATATTCAGGGTTCGAATCGGCCAGTATGTTGTGGCTGTTGAGACATTAAAAACATTATCCACATTGACATTGAAATTTAGCCTCGTTTTCCCGATCTTCAAGTTGTACTCGGCATACAGGTTGGCGAACCACAGGAAGGGCATGCGCCCCAGATTTCCTCTATTGTAAGGCATTAACGGTATTTGCAATACCATCCACCTCTCTGTTTCAGGAGTCCCGCTCATAGCATTGATGACAGTTCCCACGGTCAGGCCAAAGGGGAATGTGTATGCTCCATAAAACTTGAGGATGTGAGTTCTGTCTGTCCCCAGCGGACCATCGAGCGGGTCAAGGTTCTTATCGTATGAAATGAGCCAGTTATCGTAATTCCTCTCGACATTAGGGTTGTTTCTTCCATTCTCATCCGAGCTGGCCAGGCCGGAATAATTACCGGTTAGTCTGCTCCAGGTGTAGGAGAATCCGGCCAACCAGTTGTCAGATAGCCTTTTGTCCAGGCTGAAATTCAAAGCCCAGTATTCCCGTTTAGCCTTGGGAATTTCCGGATATTTTGGATCGAACTTTCCGCCATTTGTGGTGTGCCGGGAATATCCAAATCCGGGATTCGTGAAATAATACATTTCTCCCACACCAGGTACAATGACACCTGTGTCTTCGATAGTGTAGCGGAGATGTTTTTGGACAAGCCGCACCGTTGCTGAAAGATTTTCGCTGAGCATTTTTTCCACACCCAGCGAGAACTCCCTCTGGCTCATTGGCTTCAGATCTGGATCTACATTTGTAAAATCGACTCGGAACCAATCTGCTACGGTTAGCAGAGTTCCGGGATAATTGCCGTTTACCCCGATCTTATCCCATTCGTAGGTATCCAGTGTGTAATAAGCCGTCTTGCTCTTATACCCACCGAAAGCAAACGAAGCAAAATAAAGCTTCATCACATCGAAATAGAGGCTATAGCTTCCAAAGACCTTGAGGCTGGCATCTCCTAAAACGTCATACACGAATCCAAGTCTGGGCGCTAATTTGTCTCCAAAATTGAACTCAATGGGTTTAACACCTTTGAGGTCTGGATTATCACTGTAGTTCGGAATGTATTCGCTCTCTGTGCGGACGCCGAGATTCAAAGTGAGTTTGTCTCCTATCGTCCAACTGTCCTGGAGGTAGATGGCCCAGCGGTCGGAATAAACCTTAAAGAAAGAGCCGCGAGGCCCTGTCGCCTCATTTCCAACCACTGTGTAGTAGCCATACTTTCCTATGCCGTAGTTCTGCCCCCAAAGGATCAGGGGCCGACCCCAAGCGAGCCCTACATAAGGACAATCCGGATACTTATATCCATCGCGCACATCTTCGTTTGTGCGCACCCATTGGATCCCGAACTTCCAGGCATGCTCGCCGGCAAGGTTCATATAATAAGATAAATCGCCATTTATGTAGGATCTTTGATTGAGATATTTTTCCGTAACATAAAGTGCTCCGCTTGGCATATTTGCCCAACCTCTCGGCCTGATGTATGCGGTTGGGATATCAGGATAGATGGAATTTCCATCTCCACTATGGCGCCAGCGGGGTTCGGTGGGTTGAACAAGCTGGTCATTCCAATCATTTCTGTAGAAAGAGCCTCCTCGAAGACTCATCAGGACATTGTTTCCGAAAATAAAATCCGCATGCGCAGAAGCGGTCCAATTAGGGAAACTATAACCGTAATCGGGCCAAACATCCATTGGGTCTCCTGTACCGGCCTGAGGTGGAAGTCCTCCCTTCCATTTGGAGAAATTGTTCACAAAGCTTGCCCCAAGGCGCATAAAACGGAAAGGCTGGGCTGTGAGTTTCACCTGGAAGTTCCAGTACTTATCTCTACGCGTGTAATCCCCTTCAGTCAAAGAGGGCTCAAATTTGACATGCCTTTCAGCACGCTGAAAGATGGGGAGAAAAGAACCGAAAAACCACAGCCTGTCTTTGAGGATATACCCTCCAAGGCTGAATCCAACTTCAATCCTATGGATCTCGTCCTTTCCGTACAAATCCTGATAATTAACATGCTCGGCAATGTTGACGTCGTATAAACCCAGGCGGAGGGTGTCCCTTTCTTTTCCTGTGAGCTTTGATCCGCTGTAGTAGCCGATGAGCTCGCCGTGGAATTCGTTTCCGCCCTGGCGGGTGATCACGGTAACCACTCCGCCCAAGGAACCGCCGAATTCTGCCTGGTAGCCGCTCGCCTTGACCTGGACCTCATCGACAAATTCAAACGCAACACCCTGGCCACGATCGCCTAAATAGATGTTGGTAATGTCTGTCCCGTCGATATAGTACATGTTTTCAGCCCCAGAGGCACCGTCCATTGAGATACCAGCCAACAACGGCTCATTGGCGACACCAGGGACAGCGGTAACGAGAGTGTCAAAGTCTCTTCCCCTGGGAAGAACTTCGAACATTTCTTTGGTCATAGTCATCCCCTTGACCGTGCTCTTGACGTCGATCAAAGGAGTCTGACCGATGACCGTCACTTCCTCTTCTAGGCCACCCATCTCCATACGGATATCCAATTTTACGGATTGCTCGATCTGAACAACGATCCCATCTCTTATGACAGTCTTAAACCCCTGAAGTGTGAAAGTGATTCTGTAGATTCCGGGCGTAAGGGCAAACAGGCGGTAATCTCCGTCTGTATCTGTGACTGTGGAGGCCTTGCCAACCAGGTCTGGGCTGGTGGCTAGGATGGTGACGCCGGGAAGTGGGCCACCTTCCTCATCGGTGACGGTTCCGAAGATTTTACCTGTTGGAACCTGCGCGCAAAGAAAGGCACTGACTAACAAAAGCCCAAGAAATAAGAGAAAAACCCTTTTGCCGAATAACATTTTATCCCTCCTGATTCCCTTTCTCCTGCTTAATGCTATCTAAGCGTTAAAGCATTTATTTATTAGCCCGTTTGAACGAGCCGCTGAATTTCAACGCGGTTTTTCCCTAAGCTGCTAGAGTGTACCTTGCTTATTTTCTGGCTAAATTCTATTTGAAATAAATGACAGAAGTCAAGAATAAAAAGCCTTGCATATGATCTGATTCGGAGTCCGTCACTCTATCCACTGAGCTACGGGCGCACCATGATTATACAATTCGGTCACAACATTATTGAGCATATTAATATTCAGCATTCTAGCTTCTTTTCTAATTCCCAAATTATTATTCAAGTCCTATTTTTTTAAGCAGTTCTGGATACCTTGGATCAGGACGTAGGTCATCCCATAAGGGGTCGATTTTAAGCGAAACGAGCTCGGTACTCCGCTCCCTGTAAGCCTTATCCAGCCATTCAAAGGCTTGATCCTTCTGATCGAGTCCCATATAGAGGGCTGCAATCCAAACCGGCTGAACATGCCTTTGCTGGGACAACTCCAATAATTCCTTGAGTATTTTTTCTGCCTCGATTCTATTCCCGGACTTTGCATAGGTAATACCCATGATGGCCAATAGATAGGGATCGTTTCTTTTTGAAAGCTCCAATGCTTTATCCAGCTCTCGCAGCGCATCTACATACTTCGATCTCAACAAGTATGTTTTCCCTAAGCCACCATAAGCTGGAACGAAATTTTGATCCATCGAAAGGGTTTTTTCAAAAGCTTCTATTGCGTCGTCATAACGCCGGGCAGCGACATTCATCTGCCCGACGCCATAATTCGCTACAATATTCAAAGGATCTAACTCATAGGCTCGCGTCTGCTCCTCTAGAGCCTTATCTATTTGGCCCTTATTTGCTAGATAAATCCCATACCATAGATGAGCATACATATAGTTGGGATTGAGTTGCAGAGCCAGTTTGAACTCCTTTTCTGCCCCTTCCCAATCCCAATCATAATTGTGTGTTATCAAAGCCATAAGGACATGGGCTTCGGCAATTTCATCATCTATTGACAGCGCTTTTTCTAGTAGTGTCCTTATCCTTGGAACAGCTTCATCCGCTGAGAGAAAGCCATATCCGACAAAAGTGCCATACGTATCGGCCAAACCTACATATGCTAACGCATAGTTTGGGTCTTTATCGATTGCCTGCTCAAAATAATCCAGTGCCTTTTTAAACCCCTCCTCTGTCCTTTTTTCCCAAAAGAACTGGCCCTGCAAATATAGATTATAGGCTTCCGCGTTTTCGGTATAGCGCTTAACCAAAATTTCTTTTTCTTCGCCTAAAAGCGTCCCTTTCAGCTCTTTTACAATTTCTAGAGTTATTCCGTCCTGAATGGAAAAGATATCATCCATTTCTCTGTTGAATTTACCGGACCACAATATGGAAGCATCTGCAACCTTGACAAGTTGGGCAAAGATACGAATTTTATTTTCCGCTTTTTGGACACTTCCCATCAGGACAGTGGCCACATCCAGTTTTTCACCGATTTCATCTAATTCTTGTTCTTTGCCCTTGAAAAAAAAGGATGAGGTCTTTGCAGGAATACGCAAATTTTCAATTTTGGATAATGCGATGATGAGTGATTCTGCAAATCCATGGCAGAAGAACTCCTGATCTTTCTCCTGGCTCAGATCATCGAAGGGTAGAACCGCAATAGACGGCCTGCCTGATTCGAAGAGAGGCACCTCCTTTTGCGGACGGAGTTGCCAGAAGATGATGGCGGCTATGAGGAGAGCCGCTAGAACTAGTCCCGGAATGAAAAGCTTCTTTAGGTTGAACGAAACGGTTATTTCTTTTGAACTGAGAGGTTTTCGTCGCGGAACTTCTCTTTGAGCCGTGGGGACATCTTGCTCTAAGCTGCCCATTTCAGCGATTACTTCCTCTGCCGATTGGTATCTCTTCTCTTTCTCCTTTTCCAAACATTTAAGGATCAAATGATTGAGATCATCCGGGATCTGGGGATTGAGTTCTTTTGGATCTTTCGGGATCTCCCCTTTTTGTTTCATGGCGATGCTGAGGGGTGTGTCGCCTTCGAACGGGAGATGCCCTGTGAGCATCTCGTACAGGACGATCCCCAAGGAATAGATGTCGGACCGATGGTCTGTTTCCTTGGCTTCAGCCTGTTCTGGCGACATGTATTCCGGTGTGCCGATGATCACACCGGAGCCTGTAATGCCTTTGGCTTTGAGGGATCGTGCGATACCGAAATCCATGACCTTGGCATTCCCCTGTTTATCGATCATGATGTTGGAGGGTTTTAGGTCGCGGTGAACAACGCCTAATTTATGGGCTTCTAACAGTCCCTCACACACTTGCGTAGCTATCCTCAGTGTGGTTCCCACAGCCATCTGCCCGGACCGACGGATGAAGCTCTTCAGGTCCTCTCCCGGGACATATTCCATCGTGATAAAATGCGTGAGTTTATCTTCCATCAACTCATACATCCGGCCGATGTACTTGTGGCTGATTTTGCGGGCGATCTTCAGCTCGTTGCTGAACCGATCCAACGTCCTCTTATCCGAAGCGATATCCGGGTTGATCATTTTCAGAGCGACTTCTTCATCCAGCTTTTTATCCACAGCCCGATAGACTTTCCCCATCCCTCCGCTGCCCAGCACTTCGAGGATTTCGTATCTGTTGGCAAAAGTCGTGCCTCTGGTCAATACTTCGGCTGGTGTTTCGAGAGTCTTGGTGACAGAGACTTCATCGGAAGGAAGAGGAGAGGCGCACTCTTTGCAGAATTTGGAGTCGGCAGGATTGTCAGTTTCACATTTAGGGCATTTGACAATCACTATCTTTCCCTTTAGGAGATTGACAGAAGGATAACAAGGAACGGGAAAAGAGTCAAATCTTCGAAATCCATTCGAGGATATCAGCCGACAACTGCTTCAGGACAGTTCTAAAAGAATGACCCGCATGGTACACGATAAAATTGACGTCCTCGACGCCGGCTTTTTTCAGCGCTCTGTAGAAAGGCAATTGATGATTGTCCACGGTGGCTCCGGGATCTTCCCATCCACCGATCATCAAGATTTTCTTGCCTTTAAAATTGGGGGCCAGCTTTCTCAAATCATGCATATCGGGATTTTTTACCATATCCTGCAATAATGCCACGCCCCCCCGCACCGGCCCCTCGGGTGCTTCCCGTCTTGCAAAAGATGTGTCGATTCCTTCGGCCATTTCAGGATTATTTAAGTATTCTCTTACAAATTGAGCATGATCGGGAGCACCGACGGAGAATACATATTTGATCTGGGGATTGTTTGCAGCATAGGTCATGGAAATGGCTCCACCGAAACTGTGCCCACCCATGATGATCTTCGAGGTGTCTATCTCATATTTCTTTTGGAATTTTTCGGTTTTTAATAGATTATAAATAAAATCCAGATCTTTGAAGAGATCCTTGTATGTAAATACTCCCTCGCTCAGATAAGTTCCTCTGTAATGGATCGTGATTGAATTAATGCCTGATCCGGCCAGGGTTGCTCCTATCTGCCTTGAATCCGTACCACCGCTGGCCCAGCCCTGCAAAAGGAAAATCGTCGGAAACGGACCTTCCCCTGTTGCCCTGTGAAAATAACACTGTAGCTCAATGCCTTCATGCTTTATTCTGAATGCCTCAGGTTCCTGCGTGTCCTGAGCTGGCGTTCCCATGACCCAAACGCACAAGATGATAGCAGTTAATAATCTGAAAACAGACGGTTTCATCATTCACCTCCTAGATTTTCCCCCTACCATCGCATGGAAATATAAACCACGGCTCGAAGAGTTGTCAAGAAAAGATTTAAAGCTGAGGATATGTCACTGAGGATTTTAAAATGTCGCATAATGGTTAAGCTTCTTTCTGATGCGATAGTTTCAGAAAGAAGTGATTGAACGAAGCCGCTACGCGACACCTATGGGATTTCAATGGAGTGACGAATTGGGTGTTTAATGAACGGACTTAAGATTTTTTCTTAATAAAACAGTTTTCGCAGACCACCCATTAGTATTTTTTCGTGCTAAGATACTCGAAAAATCACATTCGTGCAGACGGGTAGTATAAAAAGAAGACGATCTGGAATGAAAAAGATGAGCTAACATGCTTTCCTCACATGTGGGGGGCTGTTACATCTGATAGGCAGTATAGTTTCTTTTTTTATCATTTTGCCTTTTTTGCAAAAGGGGCAGGTCATAAGATCCAGTCCACAGGCTCTGAGCAAGAACTCCTGCCATGTTTCAGAGGGAGACCTATTCTTTGGCTCACTCGAACATCCAAGCAGTCTGCGGCATCGAGATAACATCGTATCGCTTTTTCTATTGGCGAGAAGGCCATAATATCTTACTTTAACAAACTTCTCAGGTAAAACATGGAGCAGGAACCTGCGTATAAACTCAGAAGCCTCCAGTTTCATAATTTTCTTTTTGTTCCCATCGGCATAATCGCGCCAGAAGAAAAAGACCTGTCTGTCTTCCATCTTGAGGATACGATGATTTCCGATAGCAATCCTGTGGGTGTATCGTCCCAGATAATCGATGAGTGCCTCAGCATCTTTAAAAGGAGGTTTGGAATAGACAACCCATTCCATCTTGTAGAGGTCATTCAGCAAAACAGCAAATTGATCCTGGAGTTTGGCAATAATACCTGGGAACTTCAGATCTCCTTTTTCCCAGCTTTTTTTGAGATAGAAAAGCATCTTTCCTCTGAACAACCTGGATAGAACCTTGACAGGGATGAAGAACCCTTTCCGGCAGGAAACCCATCTTGTGGCGTCATTGGATAGACCTCCTCCTGTCACGATACAGTGAATGTGAGGGTGGTCCATAAGGTTCTGCCCCCACGTGTGCAGGATAGAGATAAATCCGATCTGTCCGCCCAGATGCTTGGGATCAGCGGCAAGCTCAAAAAGAGTCTCAGAAACAGAGCGGAACAGTATGTTGTAGAGGACTCGCTTGTTCCTCAGAACAATCAGATTGAGTTTCGCCGGAATGGTAAAGACAACATGGAAGTACGGCACAGAAAGGAGATATTCTTTCCTTTCCTCAAGCCATTTTTCTTTTTTAAGGAACTGGCACTTTGGGCAATGTCTGTTCCGGCATGAGTTGTAGGATATCCTGATACGGCCACAGCAGTCGCATTCGTCAATATGACCTCCAAGCTCTGCGGTCCGGCATCTTTCGATTGCACGCATGGTGCGGATGTGGTGGAGCGGCATTTTATTGGACACTCTGTAAGCATGGCCGTGCTTACGGAAGATGTCGGCAACCTCAATACTCTCTGCCCGAGTCATTTAGTGCTGGATGTTAAATCTAAAGGACTGACGATACGGATGAGCTCCTTCCGGCTGACATGGAGATAGATCGTTGTCGTATTGAGAGACCTATGACCTAAAAGCAGATGAATATGATAAAGGTCCGTGCCTGCTTCCAGAAGATGGGTTGCGAAACTGTGACGAAGGGTGTGGACTGTTGCCGGCTTTTTTATCCCGGCCAGTTTTTTTGCTTTTATCAACACCCTCTGTATCGACCGCCCGGTGAGAGGTTTACCCGGAAATCTCCCTGCGAACAGGTATTCGGTGGGACGATACTGACTCCAATACTCTCTAAGCACTTCCAGCGCTGCCTTGGAAAGAATAGTGTATCGGTCTTTACGGCCTTTTCCCTGTTTTATCCGTACCAACATACGCTTACTGTCAATGTCAGTGACTTTTAGCCGAGCTGCTTCCATCAGCCTCAATCCTGAAGAATAGATGAGCATCAAGATGGCACGGTGCTTTAAGTTTTTCGTTACGGAAAACAGTAACTCCACTTCTTCTCTGTCCAGCACAACAGGGAGCTGTTTTAGTCTCTTAACACGGGGAATCCTGGCCATAACCCATGCGCGATTAAGAGTCTTCTCATAGAGAAACTTCAGGGAATGGTAACATTGATTGACTGTCGAAGTTGATACCTTTTTTTCCCTTATCAGATATAGAAGATACTCCTTGATATCCTTTTCACCCAGATGGCGAGGAGAGCGCCCGAAGTAGCGTGAGAACTGGCTTACCTGCCGCAAATAAATCTCTTGAGTGTTCGGGCTCAGGCCTTTCAACTCAAGGTCTCCTTTCATCTGTTCTCTCAGTTTTCCCATAATAGAACCTCCTTTTTTTGGAATGGATTATCCACCGGATTATTCGGCGGAAATGTAGGAGAACTCTATTACGGAAAGAGTCTTTTAGCAAAAAGATTTAAATGCAGTGATAGAATGTGAGGAGAGATTCTCCCAAAAAGGGTGAGCTAAGGTCTCAGGTATCTACCGCGTAGCGGTTTAGTTCAATGTTAATATTTTGCGACATTCATTTATTTCCTTCAGGACAAGTCAGGAATGTCGTGAAATAATTAATTTCGCACCATTTTATTCAGTGGCTTTTCAATCCCGCCAACCTCTCCCTCGCATCCACCACCTTAGCTATCCCAGGGTCAGCGTCCTTCCAGAGGTCAGGGATTTTTTCGCAGCTCAAAGCATTGTAAGCAAAAATAGAATAATAATTTCAGTATAAGACTTGGTCTTCACCAAGTTTCTTTATGCGCTCTTCGATAACCTGAAGAATCATGTCTCTCCGAAGAAGAACTGCATCGATTTCCTTGTCTGTTAGATATTCTCCGACAGCATCCCTGATAATTTCAAAATTTAAGGACTTCAACTTTTCGACAAAAGCTCGGGGAAGTTCTTTCATAATCCTTGGGCCTTCTTTATGTTTCTCAGTGTAAATGAGATTTTTCGTGAATTTTTTGGATGTCCGGAAAGAGCGGGAGTGGTCTGGAAGAATTATCCGCCAGTCCTCTGTTATGAAAAAATTCCCCGCATGTCGGTCTTCGTTGGCAATCAAGTTATCAAAAGCCCACCGCAAATAGGTGGTCCTGTTGTAGTGGAAGACTTTGTAATTGGGCACTTTAATTTTCTGCTCATTTTTCACCGTGGCTTTTATCCAATAATCCACCCAAAGTTGACAGGAACCTCGTTGCCCCCTAAACCTCTTTTCAACTGTCGGCGAGATCATGTTTAGTCCAAGATATTTATCTAAACGATATGCAGCAATTTCCCATCTCCAATTCTCCATAGATCCTTTCATCCGGCCCTCTGCATCTTTCCAGAGTGCCTTTCTCGTAACGCCATTTTTTTCTAATGTCAGCGTCCAGGGTTCGGTTACGGCTTCTCGACTTTTTTGTTGTATCTGCCCGATAATTTCAGCTATTTCAAGAAACTCCTCCCATTTTTCCCTCTCAGCGACTTCTTCTGGTGTGAATTGTGCCATAGATTGGGAAGTAAACCCGAAGACTATTAGAAAAGTGAACAAGGGAATGAATCTTATTTTCATTTATCGCTCCCCTTCAAGATAAAGAATTACCCATTTGATTATCTGAAATACCATATAACAAGATATTTCTTTTACGATAGTACTTTTAGAAGGACCTTGGCTTCTTTCAGGTCTAGAGTGTCAAATCCTTCGGTGAACCAGCCGTAGACCTCAGCCAGCATCTGTCGGGCTTCCTGCTTTTTGCCTTGCTTCTGCAGAAGACGGCTCAGGCTCATCACTGCCCGCAATTCCCAGGACTTCGCTTTCTGGCCTCGGGCAATATCTATGGCTTTGCGAAAGCACTCCTCAGCGTCTTCCTGATTCGTTTTATTCTTAGCTCCTGACTTCTTCAAAGTCAGTTCCCCCTTAATCCGGAAAAGCTCTGCCTCGTAGTAACGCTCGCCACTTTTATTTACTGCGGCCAAAGCTTCAGTCACTGCTCTGAACCCTTCTTTGACCTCTCCTGTCTTCTCACACAGCTCACCTAATATGCCAAAAAAATGTGGAAGCTGCATCTCTGTGCCGATAGCTCGATAAGCAGCCAGACCCTGTCGCATCAGCTTAATACCCTCTTCAACATTTCCCTCCGTAGATCGTTCCACACCTCGTAAAAAAGGTTCCAGTGCTTGCATTAGCCCAAATCCTTCTTTTTTTCCGAGCTTAATAATTGCTTCACTATGTTCCTTTGCTGCCTGGAACTCATGGGTCAAGCTGTAAAAATACCAGCCAGCAATGGCATGGGCAAAAGCCAGGGTAAAAGGATGGTTCAGCTTTTTAGCCAGAACAAGAGCTTCTTTGCACCGTTTCACCGCTTGATGGGGGTAGCCAAGGAACCACAGGGCCCAGCCTAACCATGCTAAACAAGACACTCCTGCATCCTGTCCAAAAATAAAGGCTAAGAAACTATGTTGCTGGGGATCATAAAATTTGACAACCTGCTCCAGGGGTGCACGAGCTGAGGAGAATTCTCCAAGATAAAGTAAAGACAGCCCTAGTGTCCAATTGGCCACTGCCACTAGTATCGGATCCTGTAAGCGCTGGGATAGACTGATCAACTGCTCTCCCAGCTTGTATGCCTTCTTAAGTTCGGCTCGCGACAGGTAAAACCAACATAGAAGAGCCAGCGCCTGAAATAACTGAGGTGACTCGTCGATTTGCTTACAGAGTTCTCCTGCCCGGGCATAAGCACGGCCTAGTTCGGGAGATGCATAGCCCTTGGCGGCTAGAAGTGGAGAACCCAAGGCAAGCAGAAGCGTAAGTTCTTGCTGAATACGCTCAGGGGAATCCGGCAGAGTCTTGAGAAGTTCCAAACCTTTACTGAAATGTGAGATTGCCTCCTCGTTGGCAGAGAGCTTTACTGCCTTATTTCCCGCTTGTTGCAGATAGTCTACTGCTTTCACCACAAGTCCAGCTTCCTGGAAGTGTCTGGCCAATTGGACCGCAATCTCCTCTGAATGGTCCCCATAGAGGGTTTCCAGGGCGGTGCCTACCTCCTCATGCAGGTGCGATCTTTCTACTTCGTCCAGGCTGTTGTAAAGATATCTCTGAAACAGTATGTGCTGGAATGTATATATGGAGAGACGCTGCCCATCCATCCGCCGTATTCCTTTGGCCGACACCAGGTGATGCCGTTTATCCAGCTCGCTGCTTAAAAGACGGATTATTTCCCGCGCTTCCTCCTTCTTCACCATGGTCAGCACATCAGACGTAAATTCTTCACCTTCCACACTGGCCACAGTCAACAATTCCTGCAATCTATCTTCCAGCCGGCTGATGCGCTCCCCGATCACTGCGTCTATTTTTGCTGGCAAGGCTTCCCAATCCAATTCCATCCCTTCAACCCAGCGCCCATCTTTATCTTCGATCAGCATACCCTGATCCTGCATGCCGCGCAGCATTTCTATCGTGAAAAGGGGATGCCCTCTGGTTTGGAGAAAGAGCGTATCCCGGAACACGGCACCTAGCCTGTTTGGCTCTGTATCCAGGAAAGCATCGAGGAATGAGCGGCCTTCTGCTTTGCTCAACTCCACTTCAAATTCCCCGAAGTCTCGTTTGAGTTCATTCACAACGCCTTCCAGGGGATGTCTTTCTCCGCCCCGCCCCTGAGCAATATCTTCGGGTCGATAAGACCCTATGAGCAGAATTTTGCTTCCCTTTACTTGCTGTCCCAGATGAAAAAGCAAATTTATGGATCCGGCATCTGCCCACTGGAGATCATCCAGAACCAGAAGCAGCGGCTGTTCTCTGGCAACGGTTAAAAGCACTTTCGCGTACTGTTGGAAAAGATTGCTCTGCTGCAGCATCGAATCAGGAGGAAGCAGGGTCTTTCGCTCCACGAGCTTCTCCAGCTTTCCAAGCCAGCTTGTTCTCTGGGAAGCATAAGCCTTAGCGCGCGAAACCAACTCTGCGCCAGCAACAAAGGTATTAATCAGATCCGGGCCTGTTTCCACAACCGCCTGAACGGTAAGGGGAAGAAGGTTCCACAAGCGGGCGGCTTGCTCTTTGGTTAAAGAACCGGCAGCCCATCTGTCCTCAACCTCACCGCTGAGCATATCCAGCACCTCGCGGAAGGGCAGATAAGGATCGCCAATTCCGGTATGGGCGTTGCATTTCCCAGAGGCAACAATCAGGTCAGAGTGCTCTTCCTGAGTACGGCGGGCAAATTCCTGGATGAGAGCAGTCTTTCCACTGCCAGCTTCTCCAGTGACAAATGCCACCCTGCCTTTTCTTGAGAGCAACATTCCAAGAAATGCATTCAGCTTCCCCAGTTCTTTCTCCCGGGACACAAAAACCGCCCTTACTTCTTCTAACTCCTCTGCACCTTCGACAAGAAATGCAGGAATCTGAGGTTTTCTGGTAGCGGCGGTTATGGGTATGCCTCTCTCTATGTCCCTCAATTCCATAAGAAGTTCCTCTACAGATTGGTATCTGCTTTCTCGATCTTTCTCCATACACATAAGGATCGCAGCACTTAATTGCTCGGATATCTGATCATTGAACTCTCTTGGGTCCGCAGGTTCTTCTGTTTTGTGCTTCAAAGCTATACTTAGTGCAGTTTCACCCTTAAAGGGCAATCTCCCTGTCACCATCTCATAGAGAATCACCCCGAGTGAATAGATATCAGAACGCTGGTCTGCATCTTCTCCCGCTGCCTGCTCTGGGGATATGTAATCCGGTGTTCCGATGATCACACCTGTCTGCGTCATTCCTGGTGCCTCCACCGACCTAGCTATCCCAAAATCCATAATCTTTGCTTTGCCCTTATCGGCGATCATTATGTTCTGGGGCTTCATATCCCTGTGTATTACACCCAATTCATGTGCCTCAGCCAGTCCTTCACAGACCTGCTGGGCAACACCAATAGCCTCATCTATGGACAGCTTTCCTTTCTTCCGAATCAAACTCTTTAGATCCTCCCCCTCCACATACTCCATAGTAATGAAATATCCATCTTCTGCTTTCCCTAAATCATGCATGCGACAGATATTTCTGTGGGAGACTTTCCGAGCAACCTTGAGTTCATTGCGGAAGCGTTCTATGGTTGCCTTATCCTGGACGATTTCTGGCTTTATAAGCTTTACGGCAACTTCTTCTTTTACCTCAGTATCCAAGGCACGATAGACCTTTCCCATACCACCTTTGCCAAGCTCCTCTATAATCTCGTACCTGTCAGCAAATAAGGCTCCTCTAATCAGTCCTTCAACAGATGTTTCTATGGTTTTGGTGATACCGATGTCTTTGGATGGCTGGAGAGGTGTGGCACATTCGTTACAAAATTTAGCCGTATCAAGATTTTCTGATTGACACTTCGGACACGTTGTTGCCACTTCTTCCCCTTTATATGGTCGGCAAAAGGATATCAAGGAATGTGAGGGGTGTCAAATTGAATGATATACTGATTACCATCTCTTCAACCCCTCCAGCCTCTTCCTGGCATCTTCGACCTCAGCTATTCCCGGGTTAGCATCCTTCCAGAGGGAGAGGAATTTTTTGTAGTGCTCTATGGCTTTGTAGTCAGAAGCAAGATTCTCAAGGCCGAAGCTAATCCTTCGGCATCTCACATCTCCAAGAGAGTCACTTTGTCCCAGCGCACACACCAGAATGCAAGTCTTGATCGCCCGCCCAAAGCCATACTAAATGACTACTGGGGGGCCTCCGGGCTTTTATGCAGGAGGGGGAAAATGGCCTAACTGCGTGAGCCATGCGACATTGTCCCAGGTAACCCACGTTTCGGCAATCTTGTCGTTTGCTATTCTATGGATGCCGATTATTGTCACCTTGAATGATTTCCCGCTCGCAGGGAATGGGCCAAATGGTCCCTTTTGAGTGGCCGTCGCTTTGCTGAGATAGGCGACTTTATCTCCTTCCGCAGTCAAGATTTCAATTTTCTCGTTCCAATCAGGGCAAGAAGCCATGGTCATCGAATACATCTGCGCGAGACCTTCAATACCATGAAGCTCCTGAAGGGGAGGCGGCATCGCCTCACAGTGACGTACATAGTCTGGTGCGATGAACTGCTCAAGTACGGCAGGATTCTTATTATTCCAGACTTCTTCCAGGTAGCCACGAACGATCGATTTGTTCTTTTCCATATCTTCCATTATTTAGCTCCTTTTTTTCTGATAATGAAATCTTAAAAGTTGTCCTTTAGATGTACTTTTGATTATCCGAATTTGATTTTTTTCTGGAGGCTCTTGAACCGAGGATGAATTTTAATTTCTTCGGCCAGAGGAATATCAAACAGGTCCATTAACTCGATCATCGTCGGAAAAAAATAGTCTCTTTCCTGACTCGATTTTTCGAGCCATTCCAGTGCCTCTGCTTGCTTATTCAAGGCGAGATACAAAATGCATTTCGTCAGTGGGATGACATATTTTCTTTTCATGAAACGGAAGTGCTTGAGCCCTGGTTTCAGGTAGATCCCAAGTTTTTTAAATGGAGAAATGTGCCGTTCTTGCTCTATCCTGTCCAAATCTTCGAGAATTTTCAAAGCCTCATCCCTTTGACCTGCTAGGGTATAAGCTGCCCCCAACCAACCGTAGGCAATGGTCATTCCAAACTCAACAGATTTCTGCAGATATTCGATGGCTTTTTCAGGAAACGAAGGCTTCATGAGATAGATCATTCCCTGGAAGAGATACGGCATCGGCTGGTCTGGATTCATGGAGATCGCCTTATCGATTTGTTCCCGACCCTCATTGACCTGCCCTTTTACAGCAAGGATAACTCCTAGGAGAGAATGAATGACAGAAAACAGAGGATCACACACGATTGCCTTTTTTACTTCGGCTACGGCCTCCTCGTACTTCCCCACAGTGGTTAGCCCATGAGCATACCAGGCGTGGGCAAGGGCATTCTGAGGATTGAGTTCGATGCTGCGGAGAAAGTACTTCTTTGCAGCGGGGAAGTCCCACTCATATCCCATAGTCATGTAAGCAAGAGAAGAATACGCCTCACTGAGGGAGTTGTCGATCTCCATGGCCTTTTGGAGCATGGCCTTGGATCGAGTGTACGCATCTTTGGGATGGATAAAGGCCCATTGGCCCAAGATGTTGAAGACATCGGCGATTCCCACATAGGGAAAGGCATAGTCAGGATCTTTGTCAATGGCTCTCTGATAAAAATCAACGGCTTTGATCATGTCATCCTGATACCGCCTGTTAAAAAAATAACGCCCTTTCAGATAGAGATTTAAAGCATCTTTATTCGCAGTATGGCGCTTTGTGATTTTCTCCTTATCTTCCTCTAATAGCTTCCCTTTGAGCTTATCCACAACAGCCATGGATATTTCATCCTGGATGGCGAAGATATTGTCCATGGTCCGGTCAAATCGCTCGGACCAGAGGTGATATCCATCAGATACATTAATGAGTTGGGTTGTGATGCGGAGACGGTTCCCTGACTTCTGGACACTCCCTTCAAGGACGGTTCCAACATTGAGAATCCTTCCAATCTCACGAATATCCACATCTTTTCCTTTGAAGGAAAAAGAAGAGGTCCGGGCAGCTACCTTTAAATCTTTGACCTGAGTCAGGGCATTGATCAGCTCTTCAGCCAAGCCTTCACAAAAATAGTCCTGATCCTTTTTGGGGCTTATGTCCTTGAAGGGTAATACGGCGATAGAATTTTGAAATACGCGTTCGTCTGATATGAGGATATCAGATTTCTTTTCAATAATGATCAGATCCGAAAGCACATCCTCTGCTCTCTGATATCTCTGTTCCTTATCTTTTTCCATACATTTGAGTATCAGTCGGCTGAGGCTCTCTGGAACTTGCACATTGAGTTCCCTAGGGATTGTAGGGGCCTCTGTCTTGTGCTTCAAGGCAACACTCATCGCACTGTCACCTTTGAAAGGCACCCGGTCTGTGACCATCTCATAGATAATGACACCCAAGGAATATAGGTCTGCGCGCTGATCCGCTTCTTTTCCATCAACCTGCTCTGGGGACATGTAGTCTGGAGTCCCGATGATTGCTCCTTCTTCTGTCAATTCTGAAGCACTCATAATACGTGCGATCCCGAAATCCATTATATGGGCGTTTCCTTCACGGTCTATCATGATGTTGTTGGACTTCAAATCACGATGCACAACTCCTAGCCTATGGGCTTCTGCTAATCCTTCACAAACCTCCTTTGCGATCGATATGGCTTTGGGTATATCCAGTTTGCCAGATCTCCGGATAAAGCTCTTCAAGTCCTCGCCAGAGACATACTCCATTGTGATGTAAAAAGTGCCTTCTGTTTCTGCGAGGTCGAACATCCGGCACACATTCCTGTGGGAGATCATTCGTGTGGTCTTCAATTCGTTGCGGAACCTCTCTATAGTTTTTTTATCCGAGGCTATATCAGACTTAATAAGCTTAAGGGCGATATCTTGACCAATATTTGTATCTTCCACTCTGTAGACTGCTCCCATTCCTCCTATGCCGAGTTTCTCGATTATCTCGTACCTATCCGCAAATGTACTTCCTCTTGGGTATTCTTCAACAGGTGTTTCTATGGTTTTTGTGACACCGATATCCTTTGATGGTTGGAGAGCTGTAGCACACTTGCCGCAATAAACGCTGTCGTCTGGATTTTCGGATTGACACTTTGGACACTTTGTTGCCACTTCTTCCCCTTTATCTAGTCGGCAAAAGGATATCAAGGAATTGATATGAGTGTCAAATTGAATTGGAATGGTGTAAATTGTGGAAAGTCTACCTGGTTGTTATAAGGACAGGCAACCTTAACCTGGGGATATAACCTGTAAGTCTTCAACCTGGACTATTAAAAATTGGCTACTCTGCGATAACTAGATTCCATATTGTTTCGTTATCCGCGTAGAAAGTGAGAAAATATTAAAAACTCATACAATATATATACTGAGGCTGATGAAGTAATTCTTTCTCTTTAATCCACCGTTCATTATATCTAAAGCGATATAAGGTCCCTTTGGAAGAGCAAAAATTTGACTTATATCATACATATAAGGATTAATATTGTTTGTTACCAAAATAAGAATATTTTTTTGTTCATGGCTCACTCGATAGTCAGTTTCATAAAAATCCTTGTCAACTTAAAACGTTTCTGTTAGGTGCTCTAGGAGAAACGAAAAACTTCACTAAAAATATTTAGTTCAACTATTGGAGGTTGATATGGATCTACTGTGTCTAAAATTAATTTTGATCGGAGTATCCGCACACAGTCACGGGGCTTAAAATCTATAGTCTCATTATTGGCAATGATTAACAAATTTGATCCTTCTTTGAGAATATTTGAAAAATCGACTCTTGCATTCCAGCTAAATGGCCCGCGACTTTCAATAATGGTAACCTCAAGATCAATGAATTTCACATCGTTTTTCTCATCACTTTCTATTTTAAATTCACCCAAGTTTTCCCAATAATATCCACAATTATGCCTAATTGTACAATTTGGGCATCTAAACTGACTTGGTTTTGCTTTGGGTTCTCCTGAAGCTATCGAATTAAGAGCATCAGATGTACGATCCTTTAATTCCAGTTCAATTGTTTCTAATCCTTTTGAAGTTGGCACGGGCACTTGAACATCTTTTTTCGGATAAGACAACGTAAGCTTATTTGCCAATCTGAAATTTGGATTTAGAATGATATCGCGTGACCACAATAGACTATATACCTGAAGTTGAAAGTTATGATTTTCTGATAGCCCACCGGTTTTATAATCAACGATCTCAATCTCTTTCTCAGAAATATTAATAAGATCAGCTATTCCCTGCCAGCCAATACTAATGGCTTCTAACTTCACCTCGGGGTATGATCCATATCCTAGTGGCTGCCTATGGCTCCCATCTCTAACTTCATGTTCCCTGGTTGTGCTTATAGGCTGAAGCTGTAATCTACCCAAAATTGACTGTATATTTTCCCTAACATCCTCTGATTTTGACCAAATCGTATTTAAAACGAATTCTTTAATTCTTTGAAAACGAGGATTGTCATTATGATTTGATATGATTTTTTCAGTGCAATTTTCAATTAACTTAGAATACCCACCCAACTTCTTCATAATTTGAAAGGCATTTGGATCATTAATGGAGTAACAATTATTTTGCTTTAGATTCTTAATTATTATTTCGACTCCTAAGTGGACAATACTTCCAATTATTGTTTTTACGCCAGGTCGTTCAGGATACCCTACTTTATCCCAAAGGTCAGGATATTTTGCTCGACTAAGGGCCCATCCATATGGGCATGCTTCTATTTTTAGTAATTGTGAATAGGACATTTTTGACGGTTTTTCTGGCCACTCTATTGGCATACCGACAAATTGAATAATGTCCATGATATATTTTTTTGATATTACTGAAGCCTATCGATTATCGAACTTGTTGCCCTCGGCAAATTACGACGCACAATAATTTCGTCAATCAAAATAGTCATTAAATCTGTAGAAAATTCTTTTAATTCACGCAAGGCTGTTGTAGGCGGATAATTTGGAGTGAGAGGGTTATAAAGACATATAGCAAATTTCGTTAAATCATTTTCTTTAATAAGTAAAGGGATATTAATCTTACCCAGGCCACTCACATTAACTGCCTGATTCCTTTTAAATTCGAATCCTTCTACACTATTTCTAAGCAGATCTTCAAACAAAAGATCGTATGAACGGTCCATCTCTTCAATATTGAAAACAAGATTCTCTCCGGTTAATAAATAGCGCAATAAAGTCGACCCAAGCTTTCGATCAAGTAATTCATGTTCAAATTTATTTTTATAGCTGCGAAGGCATCTATAACAAGATCTATCACAATTGTCTGGGCAGGATTCCAAAATATTAAGAGCTTGGCGAAAAACTGGCATCCCTAACTCTCCTACTCTTCGAGAAAATCCAGCTCCACCTGGGAGTGTGTCATATATATAAATTTCTGCCTCGTCGCCCAATCGCCCAGCCGTTGTCAATGCCGGTCTATATTCAGCTTGCAATTCACCTGACTCTATACCAAGCATTTCACAACCTGCCTTAGTAATTGCCTCACTAATGGTTCGTAAAGTAATTTCGGTTGCAAGTAAACCTGGTATTAGTTTCACGGGTGGGCTCACTCTAATAGAAATTAAAAGAACATCAGAAATAAAATCTGTACCTAACACAAGTCCTCTACTAGATGCACCTCCTTGACAATGAGGCTCTCCTTCATCGGGATAAGGTTTTGAATGTTCAGTATTTAAATCTAGATCAGGTTGGATTGTCGGCTCAATCACTCCACATTTCCTGCACAAAGAATAACCTTCTTGTCTAGGCCCTCTATTAGAAAGGAGTAAATGTTTCCTAAAGTAATGAACGCGAAGTCGCTCATTAAGTTCAATCCATTTATCTTCATCTTTTGGTGTAGGAGCAATGAGTTTTGCACGAGTCACATAACTTCGTGCTGGTTGATCATCGGGAGAAGTTTGAACTTCTTTACTTATAGGGTGTGCAAAACCAGGGGGCCTTATCCAATATTTCGCTGGACCAAAAGACTGACTCGCTCCACAAGCTTCACAGTCACGCAGTTCACCAGGTTGGCCATCTTTAAGAGGCATTGTCTTAGCAAAATGACAGTTGGTGCATTCTAAATACAACATCCTGTCATTCCAGGCATATTGGAGTTCGGTTTTCATTGGAGAGAACAAAGCACCAGAAGTATAAAGTTTGCCATCAATCCAGACTTGTTTACCCGGAGCATATTGATTTAGCGCAACTGAAAGACCTTGACTTGGTGTATATTCAAAGGCAAGCCGGTATTGTGTAGATTCATTTTGATCAAAAACATAAAATGTAGCAATATCCGTTGGGAAAGCATAGCGAGGAAGCACGCCTCTATGTAAAAGTCGGTCAAGAAGATTATCGCTTGATACCTCAGGAGATGGTTGTTCCTCACCTTCTTCTGTCTGTATTTCCATATTAGTGGTATCACCATTCTCAGAAAAATTATTAAAATCCTCAGATCTCACTACTTCTGAATTGAATGCGATGGCCTCATCAATAGGATTGAGAGTTTCTTCAACTAGGTGTGTAAGCAATCTTTTCCTGTCTTCAACATTAATTTCAAGAGGAAGCCATGAGTCTACTTTATCAACAAGTTCTACTTTTTTAGTGATTAACCAATCTTCAAAATCATATCTGTTTAATATTGCTGATTTATTCATAAAGTCTGAGACCTTGCCCAGAACAGCAAATAATTGGGGTTGAGCTTCGGGTTGTATAGTGGGTAATTTCTCATAATGATATTGCTGAAGTAAAAATGCAGTAACATGTCGCCTTGCTATTTCGGAATTTTCAAGGTTCAGTTTTGGATCTTCAACAGGACCTCGAATCATTTGGTCGGGGTGTGTAAAATAATGCTCATCATGACTATCTGCGCTTCCAAATGCAGTAACTGTTGCAACAGCATTACCTCGTCGTCCAGCTCGTCCAGCCCTTTGTTGGTAATTTGCACGAGTTGGCGGCATATTTCGGAGAGAAACTCCAGATAAAGTACCAATATCTATGCCAACCTCCATTGTCGTTGTACACGATAAAATATCAATAGCAGGGCGTTCTGCACCTCCATCCATTTTTCCTAAATTTATATCTTGGAACAGTAATTCGTATTCTTCTGCCTTCGAGAATATTTCTTCTGCTTGAGCAGCATTGAGTTGTGCGGTATGTTCTGCTGTTATCACAGCCATTGGAGATTTAGGCGGGACTTGAAGAGCATCAATGGTTGAAGCCCTGTAATAACCTTTTCTAGCAATAAATACTGGGTCATTGTCTGGATCAATCTTATCAGCAGAGTCCATCCCACACTTATAACATTTCTTTTTCCCTGGAAAAGGCCGTTGGACAGTCCGACATGTTTGGCAATATGCCCAATCATCACCAATATTTAGACTGACTTGATTTCCCCTAAATCTATGAATTGATCCACTCATGTGTTCAGTAAACAAATTTAGTAACTGAGGTAACCACATACCGTTGAAAATTCTCATGTCTTGTGTATTATTAATAAATCTTCGTATAGTTGTGAATTTTCCTGAATGGCCTCGAACTTTATCATTCCACCATGAACCTGGCATTTGACTAAGCCAAAACCCATAAGGTAGCCAGCAACGTATCCACAAACGAGTAAGCGCAAGTTTACTCTCATCAGAATCACAAACCTCTGGAATATCTGGCAGTCCATATATAATGGATCTATGTTCTGCACGTTCAATTATTGAAGCTAGTGCTAATGACTCTAGTCCGTAGTAGTTATCAGTCAGACATTTCATCATAGTCAAAAGTAATGATGATGGTGGATATTCATCCTTTATTAGAATAAAAAGCTTCAACATCTCATTTTCACTGTTTAATACTCCTTGATTGATGGCCTTTTCAACAACCTCATCAGCATGAAAGCTCTCAGATGATTTCAATTCTGGACGCAAGCGGATATCAAGGAATTTTGACGCAACTAATACTGCAAGATACAAATCGTTTAATGTGAGCAAAGTAGAAAACGAATTGAAACTTTGAAGTCTTTTAAAACCGAGCACAATGAGAGGCCGCATAGAATCTTGGTCCGAATATTTCTGAAGATTTGGTGCTAAGCGTGCTGCGGTTTGTCTAGAATCGGAAAATACAAGTACTTTACGCCCCCGCAATGGAGCAAGTTTTGTTGCTTTTTCAGGACTGGGTGGTTGTAAATATATCTGCTTTGATATGAGTGCCAGAAAAGGCTGATCACCTTTTGTTAAATGATCTTGGACAGAAGAGCGTCCAAATGCTGCCCTTTCTCCGCATATTGCACAAGGAGAAAATTCTCCGAGCCGGACATTTTGAATGCCCTGTTCTACATTAATTTGTGGCTGACGGTTTCTTCTTATAAAAACCTGTCTAATACGAGAACCGAGATATTTAGGATTAAGACGTCCAGTAACAAGATCAAGGTCCGCTGGTTCCACTTGACCTATAACAGGATTTTCGAGCAAGAGATCGAGAGGTTCCAATTCTTGAATATATCCTGCAAGCGTTCTAAATTCTCCCCCTGGTTCTGACCAAAGATAATCAGGATCTTCAAGATTATCAGTATAAGCACGAATATAAGCGCCTCCACAATTACGACAGGTATAAAGTTCAAAAACTCTAGCTCCGCAATCACAAACATCTCTCGGCTGGCAATACAACTTTCCTCCCGGCCTACCTTGCTCCTCAGGTTTCAACGCGCTGCATAGCGGGTCTACACATATCCATAAGCCCGGTAGACCTCGGTGGAACGAATGAATGCGACACGGAAGAAGACCGGGTTCAGTTCTCTCTCGTCGAGCTAAACTACCAAGGGCAATTAAAACAGATAGAGCTTTTGAGGAGTTCTTTTTATCTATCCTGGGAAATATCTCCGAAGCAAGTTTGTCAATTGGATTTGCCTCTTGCATTGTTCGGTTGATGAGATCTCCAATAGGCGGAAAATCAAGTAAAGCTTCATATAGAGCGCGAGATAAATTTGTCTCATCTAATATTCCTCTGTATTGTAAAAACGATTTTACTAAATTGAAGCGATCTTTAGCTTTTTCAGCAGAATAAAACTTCCCAAGTTCGATTTTTGCAAGTTCCTTTGCCTCTTCTTCCTTACCAGGTCTTGCATCCTTCCGTAACCAAAGAGTTCCTTCTACCGTAACAAATTCATTTGGATCTTTTCCTGTAAGTTGAGCGCCAAAATCAGATGCCTGATTCGGATCTTTGAAACTTGCGCTGGTACAAATAACTTGAATTCTTTCCGGGGGAATTCCAAGTCGAACTCTAAGTCTTCTCAAGAGAAGTGCTACTTCTGCTCCTCCAGCCCCACTATAAAGGTGTGCTTCATCTACAACTAAAATTAGCTTTTCATTGGGATTTGAATCTAACCACTTCCGCGTTAGGTCGAATATCGGTCTTTCAATAGGTCTCATGAGCATATATTCAAGCATTGAATAGTTTGTAATAAGAATATCAGGCGGGGTTTCTAGCACTTCATGTCGAGTCATCAATTCAGAATCATCAGGCATAGTAACACAGCGATTATATCTACCCGTTCTTTGATCTACCCATCTTTGCCCCTTCCTTCCATACCAACCAATCAAATCTGGCTTTGCAGGCCACTTTCCTCTCTTTTTTAGTTCCTTTATAAAAGTCTTTGCATCCTCATGATCAGGAGAGCTAACGTCATTTGCTTTTTCTAAATATTGCACATAATACTTCCGAATGGGAGCAAGACGAATTTGATCCTTATTAGATTTACGAACACCAGGATAAAGAGTCCGACTTGTATAGCGAGCAAAGCGCGCTGGACGACCAGCCCATTTTTTAAACTTTTCTACTACACGAGGGTCACCAAAAAGAAGGCGCAAACGGCCTAATTGATCGTTAACAAGTGCATTCATTGGATATAGAAGGATTGCTCGCGTCGCAGGAAAATTGCGAAAGCTAGCAGAATGAGCAGCTTCATTGGCTAATTTTCCCATAATTGGAAGAAGGAAGCATTCTGTCTTTCCAGATCCCGTACCTGTCATTACTACGACATTCTTTCCTTCTATCAATGTTTGTTTTATTGCTTCAGCCTGATGCTGATACGGCGGATCATGTAATAGGAGCGGGAGTTCTCCTGACGCTGAAGTTACAGCAGTGAATATTTCTAAAATAGGTCGAGGAAGTCCAAGATTTGAAAAAGATTCTCCAAGGACATATTTAGGGGTGCTTTCAAGATACGCTTTTTGACGAATAACACCCATTTCATTCAGCAACTTTTTTCTTTGAGAAACAAGCAAGGGATGACTTATATGGTAAGTAGCCTCTACATAATCACATAGCGATTTGTGTAGTTGTTCGATTGTCTCTCCTATAGTCATTGAACTATCGGACATTCTACTCTCCCTTATTTATTACATTCAGCTTTATTTAATCTCATCAAGCCAAAATCTCTCTTTGATAAATTTTACAATTTCAATAACATCGCTATTTCGAAACATATAAGAAAATAGGCAATTACTACTATCCACCTGTTCGCCTAGGGTATCTAATTGACGCCTTATCCAAACCGGAACAGGAGAAAAGAAATCAATGATTGCGGATCTATCCATGCCCGGCCGAAATCTATAGCTTTGTGGATGGCCAAGAGAATAGTCAATTGCAGCTTGCATTAGCCATGCTTCATCACATCCTCTCCAAATACTACCCCGGATTGGAAAATCAATAAATTTTTGAGGGATGCCAGCATCTAGCTCAACATAGCACCAAATATCTGCTCCATAAAGCTGCCTGCGTCTAGCAATAAACCGTCCGCTTAAATTATCTGGTAATACCCATCTCCCCCGATAATAATGTACTGATTTCGACGGATCGAGTACCATAAGACCTGGGATTTCACCCGAAGGTAATGCTACATCAAGCATTTTATTAATCCGGCTGATATGTGAACTTGCCGTTTGTACTTTTGGGGCTTTCAACCAAGTATTGAGGGGTAATTCAAATAGATCTAATTGAATCAATTCTGTTGGCAAATCAGCATTTCCTTCAGAAGATAACCTGCGCATGTGTTTTTTGTAAACGATTTTGCTCTCTAACTCATCTGGAAGAAGTGTTATTCTATCTGGAAGAATACCAAGAAGAAGTACTGATCCATCACGAATTTTTACAAATGCTGGAGGAGCGGCATATATCAGCATTGCTGAAGATTTGTCTTCCTTACTTACTTCTTGATGTTCAAGTAAATCACCATATGAAATGAGAGCTTCAAGTGTCTCCTTTATCATATTACTAGTTGTTTCTATATCGTTTACAAGACCTTTCAGTGAGATCTCAACATTACTGATTATGGTTTTTTCAGTGCAAGGACATAAGAATCCAGCCGAACGTCGTAGCAAACCGGAGATCGCCTCAATAGAATCTATATTATGAATGTTACTATCCAGCTTTAATGCTTTTAGAACCTGAGTCTCAATTTCTAATTTTGAGATTTGTCTCATTTCCATATCCACCCACAATATAATTGCTTTGTACTTGGCTTGTGAGGCAGTAAACATCTATCCACTGCAAGAACTAGAAAACGTGCCATCTTGGGGATGATAGGAAAGTCTAATAATATTTCTACACCCAATTGTTTCGTTTCAGCGAAATTCGGACAGATGAAGGCATTTCTTAAGCTACAGATTATTTGTGATAATCTTAAGTTAGGAGAAATGCATGAGTACCAAGAAAAAGTCCAAGACTTCGCCTGAAT
>Ga0114922_10000969_pt1 | contig 27462 bp, 21 predicted proteins | sample AartaG_FD_100975 | JGI IMG/M metagenome (GOLD analysis project Ga0114922, IMG submission 100975) | Deep subsurface microbial communities from Aarhus Bay to uncover new lineages of life (NeLLi) - Aarhus_00045 metaG | ecosystem: Environmental > Aquatic > Marine > Oceanic > Sediment | place... | reverse complement strand
GCCGGGGAAGATTTTACATTATGCCCAGTCTCAAACGCCCACTTTTGAGTGCCGTCGGGATTGATGGCATAGAGGTTGTCATCATATGACCCGACATAGATGGTACCGTCCGCGCCGATGGCTGGGGAAGACCACATGCCATCCCCTGTCTCAAACACCCACTTTTGGGTGCTGGGTGTCTGGGCATTAATTAAAGAGTACATGCAGAAAATCTTCAATGCCAACGATAGGATAACTTTATTCATTGTATTCCCCTTTGAAAGTATCTTCACCTCACCAGCATCATCTTCTGCACCGACTTGAATCCACCAGCGCTCATCATGAGCAGATAAATACCCGTTCCTACCTGTCGCCTCGATTCATCCAAGCCATTCCACTTCAACGTATGCCAACCCGCTTTGCGGTTACCTTTAATGAGTGCACGCACCTGGCGGCCCAGAACGTTGTAAACAGTCAGTTCCACCTCACTGTCTCTCGGTAAATCAAAACTTACTGTCGTCTCAGGATTAAATGGATTGGGATGATTGGGCGACAGTACGAATTCACACGGCAGGCCGGTTATAATGTCACCCACGCCGGTTTCCAGGGCATCCAGATTCTCCTGTGCCAGCCGGCCGATAGGGCCATCGGGATCGAGAGCAACTGCCTGCTGAAAATCGGCTTTGGCGGCCTCTGTCTGACCTTGCTGATAATTAACCGCACCGCGCAAGACATACGCCTTGGCCTTACAGAAATCCGTAATATTGGCATGCCCGATGGCCATCTCCAACAATGTCGAAGCATTCTCCAATTCTTCTGAACGGTAATACTCCCAGGCTTCGTTGTAGTAAATCGGGGGCGCCAGGGCCGATTCACTCTCATTTTCATTCACATCCTGCCAGGCGGCCGTGAAACAGGCCATCGCCTGTTCTGAGTCGTCCAAATCAGACCAGACCACGCCGTAGTTCATCTTTATGCCCGTATATCCATAATTATTATTTTGAGCCGAAGTCAGGGCGGATTGTAAAATCTGGTTTGCGGTGGAGAAACTGCCCAGGAAACGATATAGAAGTCCCCGGTTGTTTTGTTTCGCGATGACGGCATCCTCTTCCTGATCACACGCCAAATAGGTCTCATACACTTTTTTGGCCACAAGCGCCTGCTCGCTTTGATCTTCCAAGAAAATACCGGCCTGCAGGTACCCCGACAGTGTTCCTGTGTTTCCATTTTTTTCATAGCTCATTTGACAATCGCTTTGGTACAGGTTCGTGACATCCGGTGTAATGGATACGGTTAACAGTTCAGAAGAATTTGGAGCCACCGTAATCGGCAAGTTCGACAGGAGGGCATACGCATCACTGCTCATCGTGCAGCCGATTAAAATTATATTTTGGTCGGTGGTATTGTTGAAAGTAATCTGTTTCTGAATCGATTGTCCTGGCGCGACAAAGTGAAAAGACACTTCATCTAATAGGCTCATATAATTATACCGCCCCGTGTTCTGGTTGTTTTGCTGAAATCGGGGCCAGGGGCTGTCCGCCAAACCATGGCTTGAGCTGATAATGGCATACAGGTTTTGGTTTACACCGACATAAATGGTACCGTCATCGACAATCACAGGGGAAGAATCGCCAATGGATTTCCATGCTTCGGTACCATCGGGATTCAACGCAAACAACTCATCATCCCCAGTAACGAAATATATGATGCCGTCAGCACCGATCGCTGCTGTATACCAAAGATGATCACCTACATATAAGTCCCACTTCAACGTCCCATCCGGGTTAAGACAATACAGCTTCCTGTTATCGTCATCTAATAAATACAATGCCCCATGATGGTCAATAACCGGCTGACAATTATAATTATCATTGCTTACTCGGTACTGCCATTTTTCCGTGCCATCGGGATTAACAGCATACAAACCATTGAGAACGGTAGCAATATAAATTGTCCCATCCGCCCCGATAGCGAGGTGGCCGAAATGTTCGTAGGTCCATTCCACCCAACCGTCCGGATGGATGGCAAGCAAATCATAATCACCCGCGTAAATGGTTCCATCAGGACCGATGACCGGCGTATCTATGGTGAGATAATTATCATTAAACTCTATATGCCATTTTTCGGTTCCGTCAGAATTGACGGCATAGAGCTTTGCTTTAAAACTCGCACTTCCGTAATAGGAACAGAAGAAGTAGATCGTCCCATCGGGACCTTCCACTGGAATTCCCAGAGTGTTCCCTGGCGTGGAAAACGTCCATTTCTCGGTACCATCCGGATTTAGTGCATACAATTCCCCATTCTCGCATCCAAAATAGATCGTGCCGTCAACACCGACACAAGGCGCGGACTCAACATCATCGCCAGCCGTAAAAATCCACTTCTGTGTACCGTCTGAATTGATGGCGATGACGTTATGTGTATAATTAAGACAAGCGTATATCGTACCGTCATCGGCCAGCGCAACAGATTGATAAACAGATCCTGTTTGAAAATCAAATGCCCATTTGATGGTACCGGGCAATTGGGCATAAGACATTGGATTCATTTGAAGAACAAAAAGGAATACTGTTGAAAATAGATACTTTTTCATAAGACGCCTCCTTTGGATTTAATCGATCGCAGGAGCATGATCTCGAAAATTTATCGACTTTTCTATTTCATTATCTGTAGTCTCAAGAATTTATGTCAGAGGGCCCTTTACACAAACAGGCCATCAATCAATACTCGCTATCAGGTTCCAAAGTAATTCGTCAAAACAGAAAATCTACGACCATCCACTTTATCGCTTATCATCGTATTCGTCACCTCACCAGCATCATCTTCTGCACCGACTTGAAGTCTCCGGCGTTCAGCATGAGCAGGTAAATACCTGTCCCTACTCGTCGTCCGAAATCATCCAGGCCATCCCATTTCAGCGTATGCCAGCCCGCTTGGGTAATTCCCTTTTTAAGGATGCGTACCTGCCGGCCCAATACATTGTAAACCGTCAGCGCCACATCACTGTCTTTAGGCAATCCAAAATGTACGGTGGTCTCGGGATTGAAGGGATTGGGAGAATTGGGCATGAGCGTGAAGTCCTGCGGAAGGCCGGCCGTGATGTCACCCACGCCGGTGTACAGGGCATCCAGATTCTCCTGGGCCAGCCGTCCGATGGGGCCGTCGGGGTCGAGAAGGATGGCCTGGTTGAAATCGTCGGCTGCTGCGTCAGAATTTCCATTCTGAAAATGTATCGCCCCTCTGAGCACGTAAGCCTTGGATTTGAGGAAATCGTTGGTCATGACATGGGAGAGGATCTTGGCGATGGATGTGTCCGCGCCGGCGAAATCGCCGTTGATGTAGGCTTCCCAGGCCTGGTTGTAGTACACCTGCGGGGTCAGAGTCGATTCATCTTTGTTGGATGACAGGTCGGCCAGAGCTACATCGTAAAATTCGCCGGCTTCCGATGTCAACCCCTGATCCGATTTTACCACACCCAGATTCATTTTTATGCCCGTATAACCATAATCAGCGTTCAACGCCTGACTTACAGTGGTGAAAAGTTGCTGTTCAGCCAAATCAGGCTGATTCAACAGACGGTACAGAACACCTAAATTGTTTTGTGTCGCTACAGAACCCGGATCGTCTGTATAGCAGAGATTATAACCGTCAATCGCTTTTTTAGCAATATACGCAAGTTCACCGTCGTCATTTAAAAACAGTCCAGCCTTGAGATTTCCCGAAATGGTTTCATGATCTCCATTGATCTCATAAGTTATATCGCATGTGCTTTCGTATAATCCGGTTTCATCGGGTCGAATGTTTAAGGTTAATTCTTTTGTCTCTCCAGAATTAATAGTCATTGGGAGAGAAGTATCCAATGTAAAAAGAGAATTCCCAAACACACAACTGTTTAGCGTGATAGTTTTTGCTGACAGGTTCTTAACAGAGAATTCTTTCTGAAATGACCCGTTGTTGTTGACAAGTCCAAAATTGATTTCATCCATCATTATTAATGAGACAGTTCCTTCAGCACATCCCGAATTTCGCCTGTTTTGATGATATTTTGGCCAGGGGCTGTCAGCTAAACCATCGCTGCTGCTGTTCATGGCAAATAACGAATAATAGGAGAAATAAATTGTACCATCGGATCCAATGGTTACATCAGAATCAGGAGAGCCTAATCCAGTATCAAATTTATATTTCCAATTCAACGTGCCGTTTGGGTTTAATGCATAAATATATTGATCCCACGATGTAAAATAAATAATCCCATCAGAACCAATGGCGGGTTCAGATCGGACATTATCTCCTGTGCGAAATGTCCATTTTACTGTACCGTCTGGATTCATGGCCTGGAGCTCATTTTCACCATCCGTCCCAACATAAATAGTGCCATCAGGACCAATCGCTGCAGAGTCATAAATATCATCGCCCACCCTGCAATCCCATTTTTGTGTCCCATCGGGATTGATTGCATAAAAGTATAAATAGCAGCCTATATAAATCGTACCGTCTGTATCAATAGCGGGTGCAGCATCAATTTCCCAGTTGGTGGGGAATGCCCATTTAAGGGAACCATTGGGATTGATCGCCTAAAGGTTATTATCGTCACATCCAATATATATGGTTCCATCCGATCCAATGGAGGGATCGGCATCCACTTCATTTCCTGTGGTATAACTCCATTTTTGGGTCCCGTCAGAATTGATTGCATATATTTTTTTATCTCTGGAACCGAAGTAAATCGTACTCTCTGAATTAACCGCTGGAGATGAATAAATTTTATCTGCGGCATTAAATGTCCATTTTACTGTTCCATTTGTATTAAAAGCGTAACACGTATTAGAACGACAGTAATAAATGATCCCATCAGGCCCAACTGCTGGTGATGTATACGTGTATGAACCCGAAGTAAAATGGTATTCCCACTTTATCGAACCATCCGGATTAATGGCATAGAAGTCTGTATCTCCTCCTATATAAATAGTCCCATCATCCCCAATAGCAGGACATTTTTCATCACTGCCTATTTCGCACTCCCATTTTAACGTTCCAGGATTTTGAGAATGAACACCAGAGAAGTGACAAAATAGGAGAACCATCATTGGACGTAAATATTTTTTCATTTTTCCGTCCCACCATTTTATAATCATGTTTATGACTTCATACATTTACATATAAAACAAGCATTATTCCGAATAACACACTTCATGAAAACCAGTCAAAGAAAGTTCTTGGTTCATGTCAATTTACTTGCATCTTCGTTTATTAATTCGGGTGCCAGTAATGTCCGGTAGAACATGTGGAACACGTGGAACAATGTCCGTGACAACTACACACCGGCTGACAACTGCATGTGTGAGTCGGGCAACCCGTGAAGGGATGGCATGTGCACGTGTTGGTGGCGCAGACCGCATCGCATGTACACACCGTATCGCAGGAACAAGTGGTCACAGGCACGCATGTACACACCGAATGACAGGAACATGTGCCACCGCCGTCTGGCGCTTTCTCGTCCGGCTGCATGATGTGCACTTCTTTGTCAGGAATTTTAATGTCAATGGAATTCAAAATTTTTGGATTTCCATTGGATTTTCCGTTCTTTTTCAAACGATCATTGGGTTGGTCCTGCATGATTATCTCCTACGTGATTTTAATCCATTTTAAATTCAATTATCTTTGTCCGTTTTGGCCTCGTCGTCCTTATCAGAGATTTCTCGAAAATTTGACGTCATTGGACTCTTGTACCGGCCCTCGATAATCCCGATTAAACGATTCTTAATCAGCCTGCGATTCAGAATACAGCGCTCGTTACCGCGATCTCCTTTATAATTTCCATGCTCTATCTTGGCGGCGCATTCACCGCCGCAATGCCATTTGGCATAACAGTCCCGGCAGTAGTCCAGATGATCAACGGTAAGGGAATGTAAATATTTCCTCTTCTTCTCATCAATATCAAGGCCGCTATCTTTCTTCATTTTTCCTATAAAAAACACGTCAGATTTGGGATCCGATTTATCTGTCACTTCATAACACGTTGTGATGTATCCATCAGGCGTGACCGAGAAATTATCGCTGGATACGCCGCAGAAGGAGTTACGGAGAAATTCCAGATGACATCCCGAATAGGTAAGCTGAATGCCGTAAGGAGGACAGCGGGATTCACACTTCATGAAGTTATCAGCAAACCGGTTGATATCGGGTTTCATGGCGCCGCTGGTCTTGCATCGGCCACAGTAGAAAAGCGGTTCAAGATGGACAGATTTGACCTTGTAGTTTTTTCCGATAAAATCAATCGTCTCTTCCATTAAATCAATGTTGTAGTCAGTCACGGTTCCGCGTACGCCGTATTGGAAATCGTGGGCATCCAGGAATTTCATGGTATGATCCACAAATTCAAAGGAACCTTTCCCATTGGGCAAAGGACGGTGATAATCCTGAACATGGGGCAGTCCATCAAATGAGATATTGAGATTTTTCAAATGTTTAACGATCCACTCGAGCTGTTTTTCGCTGAGTACGCCGTTGGTGGCCGAGTAGATAAAGGGATCCATTCCTTCTTCAGCGCATCGTTCCTCTGCATACGTGACAATGCGCTTTACAAATTGCCAGGGATAGAGCGGTTCTCCGCCGCCGTGCAGACCCATGGAAAAATGTTTGGCGCCTTTTGCTTTAAGGTTGTTGATAACGACTTCCACTGCATTAACCGCGGTTTGCCACTCCATGGTCATGGGCGTCCAGTCGCCCGCCGATGCGTAGCAGTAAGTGCAGCGAAGGTTGCATTGATTTGTTGGAAACAGCGTTACCATGGTCGGTGTATATTTTTCAGGTAATACTTTAATGCAATTCAACTCATCAGAACCGTTAAGAATTCCTTTTTTATCCAGAAAATCGAGAACGTCCTTCTGATCTTGATTCAGAGTGTCCGTATCGATGGTATCTAATTCTGACAATAGGTTGAGAGTGTCATCATTCACAGCACAGGCGAAACCAACACGCGGCGCATAGAGGATGGATTCACCATCCTTGTATGGAAGTGTAAAGATATCCGCCGTAATCGTATAGGCATCACCCATTCGTGACCTCAACAATCTTGACCAGCATTTTCTCCCCAGAGTAAATGAGCCTGGACTCCTCAAATTCCCTGATGGACAGGTTTAATTGTGTCTTGCAGTCTTTTATTGAGAGATGATGCCTTTTCGCAATAGAAACGAGCTCCTCATCCAACCTTTTCTCTTTGGCGATTACCCGGAGCAGATCTGCTTCAACACCTGTGAACCGATGTTGGAGTTTTTCGCCGTTTCCGAGATGTGTAAATAGCTCGATGGTATTCAACGATACCTCTTTCATCCGAAACGCCGGATTTAAACGCCACAATTCGGCCGTCATATTCTGCTTTTTTCCTTTAAGGAGGATAGCAGCGGTACCCCCCGTAATAACGGCCGTCCCTGCAATCGAAGCTGCAATTTTCAAGAATTCTCGTCTCGATGGTGTCTTGTCCTTTTTAATTTGCATGTTAGCTTCCTCCTGTAACGTTCCTTATTTAAATAATATTATGTATTGACCAATTCCTTTTCATAATAATCTTTTCTTTCGAGCAATTGAAAGATTTGATGTGCAATGAGAAACCGATTCGTTTCACATCGTTCACTTCCCCGGGGACCTCGATAATCAGACGTTTTTAATTTTGCGACACAATCACCGGCACAATGCCATTTTGCAAAACAATCCTGGCAGTATTCCAGATGGTCAACAGAAAGAGATCTTAAAAACGCTAATTTCTTTTTATCAACCTCTATTCTTCCTTCCGGAAGTATCCGGCCGAAAATAAATGTCTCTGCTAATGGGTGATCTCGAGAAGTCACCTCCCAACAGTTTGTTAAACAACCATCAGGGGTCACGGCAAAATCATCTGTGCCTACATAGCAAAACGTTCGTGATAATCTTTCCAATGCTGCACCTGAATATCCCAGACGCACATGACGTTCTGCACAAATCGGTTCTAATTTCTTAAAATTTTCAACAAATTTAAACAAATCCGGTCTTAAATTTTCTTCGAGAATTTTATATCGGTCACACAGATAGACCGGTTCCAGGTAAATCAATTTAGTTTTGTAATTTTCTGTAATAAAATCGATTGTTTCAGGAAGGATATTTTCATTATAAGTCGTTACAGTACACCGAATGCCATAGGGAAAGTTGTGCTCATCGAGAAACTTCAATGTTTCATCAACTTTCTTGAAGGAAGAACTCCCGTTGGCCATGGGACGCTGATAATCTTGTACGTGAGGTAATCCTTCGAAAGAAATATTCAAGGCTTTAAAGTGTCCAATAAGCCAATCCAATTGTTTTCGATTGAGGACTCCATTGGTACCGGCATAAACCTCCGTTTTAAATCCTTCAGTATTACATTTTTCCTCGGCATATTCAATGAGACCTTTAACCAACGCCCATGCATAGAGAGGTTCACCACCCCCGTGAAGTTCCAAGGGGAAAACCGTTCTCTTTTCTTTTTTCAGAACCGTTATATAATAATCAATCGCACTCGTCGCAATCTCCCAATCCATTGTTTTTGGGGGAGATGTTCCTGCCGAAGCATAGCAGTAACGACAGCGCATATTGCATTGATTTGTGGGAAATAGCGTTAACTTTGACGGTCTAACCTTTTTATCGACATCATGAACTGGTGCTGATTTCGTTTTACCATTCACGACTCCCCTTTGAATAAGATATTCAAGGATTGCTTTTTCGTGCTGAGAAAGCTCATGATCTTCAGTACCTTCCAGATCACTCAGCAGGTGAACCATATCATTATTTATTTCACAAGCAAAACCCAACAGAGGAGCATATAAAACTTGTTTTTCTTCTTTGTAATTCAGGGTAAAAATATCCGTCGTAATTCTGTAAGAACCCATTTATTCACCTTTAGGCAAATGGATTAAGTCTCTATCCCTTTCAATATCCAATTCTCTGCCATGCGTTTGTTTACCATACATCTAAATCCGGGCTCTCGATCCTCGATAGATCCATCCGTTTTTAACATACAAATTTCGGGACATTCCCTCGCACAATGATAAATATTTATGCATTCTTTACATCTTTCGGGTATACGACCGACTCGTTTCTTAAGAGCCATAATGCGATCCTGATCAAGGATGAACACATCTTTTCCTCTGTCATAACCTCCTATAACATGGGAATGATTCTCTTGATCTAGATCACCCACATCGAAGAAACAAGCAGTCGCTGTTCCGTCAGGTGTCAAATGGAGCACATTTCTGAGAATATTACAGTAAGGGCCATGAGATTCATCACGACGTACGCCGGAATAAGACAACTGGCAATGGTGTTTTGATGCCTCCTCCTGTGCTTTGAAGAAGTTCTCGACGAAAAGATCCGCGTGTGTTGATTTGAATTCAACCGTTTCATTCTCCATTATACGATATACCGGTTCGAACCGCATCTTTGTGGCACCAAGCTGCCCAATGAGATATCCTGCAATGTCGGACTGACGCTCCACCGTTTTTGGTGTAATCGTTGATCGAATGATAAATTCTGATCCGTATTCTTTCAACATCCTTGCTGTATTTTCAACATAATGAGAAGAAGGAGTTCCATTTAACAACGGACGCTGATTGTCCTGTATATCATTTGGTCCGTCACAGGAAAGACCGACCAGATCGAAATGCTCGGCAACCCATTTCACCTGCGCTGGTGACATAATCCCATTTGTCGCCAGGTAACCCCACCACCCAATCTTGTACTGTCTTGCGATATTCCGTGTCAAGGCCTGCAATCGCTTTAACAGAGACCAATGATGGGTTGGTTCGCCTCCCCCGTGAAACACGACTCGTAAGGGCAGATTTCGCCGTGCACAATGACGAGCGACAAGCTGAGCAGCACTACCCACGGATTGCTCATCAATGATGCGATTACTTATATGCCTGTGGTCATGACCATTGGCAGCATGGGCCGCATAGCAATAACCACATTTCATGTTACACTGGTTACTCAAATAAATAATCAGACATATCGGCTCGAAAGGATTTTCAATGAATCGCTGCCATGAACGGATCGTCGTGCTGGCGGAGTCTTGAAATTGATCCGTGACTCTCATAATCCTGCCATTATAAGATGTCTTGAAATGCTGTAAAATATTCTCTTCAAAATCGGAATAAGCGTAAATCGTTAAGGTATAATTACATTTATATACAAAATTTAAATTGAAATATCAAGAGAAATATTTAATGGATGAAGGCCTATTTCTATTTCTAATCGATGATATTGACCAGGCGTTCAAGCCCCATCGGATTCTTCATCGAATAGGGGCTACCGTTTCAATTGAATGACCTCACCCGCCAATGGTCCTTTGTACTCTCCCTTCTCAATAACCACTTTACCGTTAATAAGGAGGTATTCAACACCTTTGGAATAGCGATGTGGATTGGAGATGGAAGTCTCTGTTTGAATCCTGTTCAGATTAAGAATAACCACATCGGCTTTATATGATTGCTTTAACCAGCCCCGATCAGCCCATTTCATAATCTGAGCCGGAAGGGAAGTCTGCGACCGGATAATATTGACCAGAGGAACCGTCTTTCGCTTAAGGCCATACTTGCTGATTTTATGAATAAATGTTGAATAGGAGCGAATATGGGGTAATCCTATTCCATAATATGGAGCCGTTCCGTCACTGCCGGTACCCACCCAATCCTTTTTCATGATCGTTTCGATGTCCTCCTCACACATCTGAAGAGGAATAATCTTGGCATCCATGAGGTCAAGCTCAATGGCAATATCTTCGACGGCCTTCCCTTTCATCGAAGCAATCTCATCGAGTCTTCTCCCTTCCAGTTCCTCCTCCACACAAATGCCTATAACAAAATTTTCAGGACCGCCCATTCTTTCAATGGTAGTCCTTATATCCTCTCGTATTTTTCGTGCCTCCTCAGGATGATTCAATCGTTCAATAAAAAACATTCTCTCTCTGTCATTCCCCGGTCCCTGGAAATTACCCGCACGAATCAGGTTTCCCGCAACAAAGCTGACGAGCCGTTTCCGTGGTAACTCGGATAGAAAATGTTGGTGGCGTTCGGAGAGGGGAAAGTAAGGCGTTACTTTCGTGTAGAGTTCAACGAGCTCATCATCCCGGAGATAATCAAATATTCCTTCAATATCCGCTGCTGTCAATCTATCGATATCCTCCTCTCCTCTCCACACCCTCGTTGGGATCAGTCTTCTATAAGGGTAGTTATTGGTAAACTGGTACGGATACTGATCCGCGGTTATGCTGAGACCCCTGGCCTGGGCTTCTTCAATCAAAGCACAGGCCTGCTTCACTTTCCCCCAGTTATCCTCGCCAATGGCCTTGAAATGTGAAATATGAGCCCGAACACCTGTCTTCTCCGATATTTCAATAACCTCTTTGATTGCCTCTAAAAGCTGGGCCGCCTCGTTTCGAATATGGGAATGATAGATCCCGTCATAGGGCGCAATGATCTTTACGAGTTCAATAATCTCGTCAGTCTCCGCAAAACTTCCGGGCTGATAGATCAATCCCGTCGAGAGACCGGAAGCGCCCTGATCCATGGCTTCTTTCACCAGGGCCTTCATTTTTTCCAGCTCTTCCGACGTGGGTGCTCTATTTTCCATACCCATGACAATCCGACGAACCGTGCCATGGCCCACCAACAGGGCCGCATTGGGGCCGACACCCTCTTCAGACCAGCGCCTTATCTGGTCTTCGGCCTTTTCGAAAATGGGCCACCCGCTGGAACCACACTGACCCACAACGACGGATGTCACACCCTGAACCAGATAATTCAAACAGGCCCTGTTCTCCGGAAAATACATCCCCCTGTCAACATGCGTATGAAGATCGATGAATCCCGGTGCGACATGAAGTCCCTTAGCCTCGATAGTTCGAGCGGCTTTCCCCTTGAGATTCTTAGCAATTCCAACGATCCTTCCGTCTTTGACGGCGACATCTGATTTAAAGGCTGGTTTTAAAGAGCCATCGAATATCTTGCCGTTCTTGATGAGCACATCGTAATCGTAAGTCTGGGATGTCTGCCCGTAATTTACACCTGTGAAAAGAATACACAAAATAGGAATGAGAAAATAGTGTTTTGGTTTCATAGCGCCTCCCAAAGGTTGAATCGGTATTGTCAAAAACTAACCACACCTGCCTGCGGCAGGCAGGTATGGTTTCATATCTTTCTCTCCTTTTTCATAAAACTTTTAACACTACCGTTGTTTCATGTGACTCTCAATAAAAATAGTTAACAGGAATTCTATCACTCCTTTCCCAGCTCAACCAATAGTCCCAGCTTTTCCGGATCCAGTCGATAAGTGCTCTGCTTTCCTCCAAAAAAACCATGTTCAGCGATCATGTGAACACTGAGTTGCGTGTACTTCATCTCTTTTGTCAGTTTTTTTAAAAATACCGTGACCATAAGCTTATGATGTAAACCGGATTCCCCGAAAGGACAGGACACCATCCCCCTCGCCCATCGAACCTGGATGGTGAAATCACCCTTATCCACGACTCCTTCCAGGCCTTTTTTACCTTCCTCAATCATCCATTGGAGACGTTGAGCGACCATTTCCCTGCTCAATCCTAAACGGGAGAGGGTTCGTTGATCCTCCCTGATGATATCATGAATATGACGGGTATCACCCCCAAGAAATCCATCTTTGGAGATTTTCCCGGGTTCAAAATTTTGTCGAATGTTTTGCTCTTCGGGGTGTTGTTTCATATCAAGTTTCCGGAACGAAAATCCGTCTAAGCAAAAGGATCATAATAAATCCGATCGTTGGAAATACCATTAGCATTTAATATATTGGCACAAGCCTTAATCATACCGGGACTTCCACACATATAAGCCTGAGCTACTGAAGCATCGATGCTTTTTAAATAACGTCCCAGTGGAATTGTAATCAGACCGACTTCCCCCTTCCAATCGTCATCGGGTTCTGGCTGTGACAGAGCCGGAACAAAGGTAAAATTGGGGATCTCCCTCTCAAACATGGCCATTTCTTCCATGAAAAAAAGATCTTTTTTCGTTACTGCGCCAAAAAAATAGGTCACTTTTCTCTCAATTTTTTCCCTGACAATCACATCAAGAATTGAAACCATAGGAGCCATACCCGAACCACCCGCGACCATGATGATCTCTCCTGTTCCTTCGTGTAAACGGAAATCTCCCATGGGGCCGGTAAAACCCACCCGAACGCCTTCTTTGAGATAACAGTGAACCCAGGTCGTACAAATTCCCTCGGGTATGAGTCTGATCATGAGATCAATGTGTTTTTTCTCGGAACTGGGCGAGGCAATGGAGTAAGCTCTGGGAGCGATTTCCTTGACCTTTTCATAGGGTTCCGTCTGTAATTGAATATACTGACCCGCAGTAAAATGAATTTCATCAGTATCCGGGAGTCTCAACCGTATCAGTTTGATGTCATATGTGAGATCTTTGATGAGAGTGACCTCTGCCTTGTATTCCTTAATATTAAAGAGTTCATCCGGGATGTGAATGGCAATGTCTTGCTTTACTTTTAACTGACATGCCAACCGGAATCTGTTTTCGATCTCTTCTTTTGTTAAAAGAGGCTCTTCCGTCGGCAACAGAGGTCCGGCACCATCGGTCACCTTACATTTACAATAACCACAGGTACCCTTTCCACCACAAGCCGACGGTAAAAATATTTTCCGGACATTTAAGGTGGATAGGAGTGTCGATCCTCCAGTTACAGTGAACCTTTTATTTCCATTTATGGTGATTTTACACTCACCATAGTTGGAGAAAAAACGCTCTGCAATAACCAGGAGAGACGCTAAAACACCGTTTATTCCGGCGAGAACAATAACAGTAAAAACAATTTTTAAAACCATCTATGTGCAATCAAGTTACTAAATTTTTTAAAGAGTATACGATTTACCAAAGTATGGCCATATTATTGAATCTGTACAATTCCGGAAAATCCAATGAAGGCCATCGCCATGATTCCGGTAATGATGAGGGCAATACCCGGCCCCCTTAGAGCAGGTGGTATCTTCTGTTCATTGAGTTTTTCCCTTATTCCTGCCATGGCCAATATGGCCAGAAGCCAGCCCAATCCACTTCCGGCCCCAAATAGAACGCTCTGAATAAATGTATACCTCCGAATGACCATAAAAAGGGACACCCCTAAAATCGCACAATTGACTGTGATCAAGGGGAGGAAAATTCCCAGATTGATATAGAGGAGTTCGGAATACCGTTCAATGAACATCTCCAACAATTGTACCATTGCAGCGATAACCACAATGAAAACGATATACCTGAGATATACAATCCCCAATGGGTCTAAAATATAATAATACACCACATAATTTAAGGCAGACGTAATCGTTAATACAAATGTGACGGCCAATCCGAGGCCAACGGCTGTTTTTATCTGTCTCGACACAGAAAGGAAAGAGCACATACCTAAAAAATAGGTCAACAGAATATTCCCGGTAAAAATTGCAGCAAAAAAGATCACCCAGGGAGACAGATTATTCATCATCATTGTATCCTACTTTTGGACCCGGATCTTTCTTCTCATCATCACTGAATTCCCAATCCAGATAAATATCGCCAGCATGAAGAAACCGCCGGGCGCCATGATCATAAATGCCCACTGGATCCAACCCTCAGAGGCGCCCAGACTCATCATCAAAGGATCCAGAACAGGAATGCCCAGTATGGTTCCAAAACCCAAGAGTTCCCGAAAGAACGCAATGACCAGAAGTACCCACGAATATCCAAATCCAGTCATCACACCATCCAGGAACGCAATCCCCGGCTTGTTGGAAGATGCAAAAGCCTCCATGCGTCCCATGATGATGCAATTGGTGATAATCAAGCCGACATAAGGTCCCAGAGCCTTGCTGATATTGGGAAGGGTTGCTTTGAGTGAGATGTCTACGATGACGACAAAGCTTGAGATGACAAGCACCTGGACCATCATTCGCACCCGGGGAGGAATAATGTCCCGTATAAGGGAAATGATGAGGGCCGAAAACGCCGTCACAAATGTAAGGCCGAGTCCCATGATCAGTGTATTGAGAAAAATGTTCGTGACGGCCAAAGTCGAGCATATCCCTAAAATTTGAATAGTCACAGGATTGTTCTTCCAGAGGTCGTCTTTTATGATATCAATCGCTTTTTGTGCCATAACTCAGATTTAGAACTGACCCTCGATGTTAAAAATGGGATTTTTTCAACCATTCCTGATTTTCTCTAAGCAGCGATATATAAAACCATAAATCCGTATTCAGCATATTGAGGACACCGTTACAGGTCTGTGTCGCCCCGGTAATCGCCTGAATGGTGTTGGTCGATTCTTCAAGATTTGTTTTCTCTTTTTTACTCACCATGTCAATAACCGTTTGATTCCCCTGCCGTTCAAAAAATCCTTTTAGATTGAGTCCGCGGAAAAGATATTTAAATTCGGATTCAGTAATTCTGGCACCCAATCCCGGTGTTTCCACCTGTTCCGTAAAATCAATTCCAATCATACGGGTGAAATCAGAAGAGACGACAGCGAATGCTGCAATTGTCCCCCACAATCCCTTCCCCCTTAAGTTGAAACCATAACCATCAATCTCGTCATTCACATTTCGGATGAGAAAAATTTGAACAGAATCTTGGAGTGACAGAAAACTGTTTTGAAGGTGTCGCTTTTGACTGGGAGGTATGGGTAGATGGACGACCTTCATCCTCGCGTTCACCATATCCAACAGTTGCTCCACGTCCCAGGGAATGTCTGTCGTCGTACTGCCTGGAGACAGATCGGTTTCATGAATGTTCCCGGGAAAAATATTACACGCATACATGATTGACCGAATCCGTCGTATTTCTTGATTTTTGGCAATCCTATCTCGGGAGATTTCGTTAACGAAAGCCAGCACTGAAATGAATACGACCGTGATGGATACCATGAAAACAACGGTAAAAAGTCCTTTTCTCATCCCCTGTTCCCAATTTTACGAAATGTTTTAACACCATGATCCATCAGGGGAGCAAACATGTTTCCCAGCAGTATAGAGAACATGAGCCCTCCGGCAAACAGAGAAAATGAACGGATAATATTCGTTAAAATGGCAATGAGTGAGCCGTACATCCACTGGGCTCCATTTGTTTTTGGCGCAGAGACAGGATCGGTCACCATGAAAAAGCCTCCCAATACGGCCCCCCCCGAAAGGACACCATAGAGTAATCCGGAGACATGGTCTGGGACGATAAGATGGAGAATGAACTGCATGATGAAGTATATGACAAAAAAACTAAGGACCAGTCTCCATTTTGCGATCTTTTTAATCAGCAGGTAGAGACCTCCCATGAGGAGTAAGGCAGCAGAGGTTTCACCCAATGACCCCCCACCGATGAAAACCGTCTCACCCAGCTTCTCAAATGTCCCGTTGATATTTCCTAAAAACAACTTCCAGACTGTGGGCAGCGTCTCGGCACCGGTACGGTAGGCGTGAGAGGGAGTGGCTGAAGTGATCGCCGATAGGTAATCAACCGCAGGGGTAAACCGCCACACAGCAAATCCGGCAGGAAAATCAGAGAAGTCGGCAGCAGGTACCCAACGGGCTGTCATGTGAATGGGAAAGGTAATATATATAAATGCTCGCCCAACCATCGCCGGATTGAATACATTGGCACCAAAGCCTCCGAAGGCCATTTTGCCAAAAGTAATGGCGAACAAAGCACCTAGAACGACCATATAAAAGGGGATAGTGGGAGGAAGAACCAGACCGAACAGCATGCCCGTGACAAAAACCGCCTCAGAGACCTTCCCATGCTTCCCTCGGACAAACATCCATTCGATCATCACACAAGTCGCTACGGAGAGGGAAACAATAAACAAACTCACCCATCCAAAGAAGTAAACCGATCCGACCAGGGCCGGCAGTAGACTAAGCACGACCTTCCTCATGGGCGGTTGTTTTTGAAATGTTATTTTCATTTCAATATATTACGCATCTTAGCTCTAAGTTTCAAGAAAAATTTTGCAGTTGATGTAGAAATCAAAAGGTGAGATAAAAATTCTTCTTCTATCACAACTTAAATGGTTGTGTCCAATGATTATAAAAAACCATACCCGATCTACATGAAAGCCAATATTTGCAGCACGTACGATTGCTCAATGCCGTCAATGTTAAATGAAGAGGCTTGTCTGACTGTTTTTTGTTTCATTCACATACATTCCCACGGCACCAAACTCGTCGATAAGATTCTCATCGAGTTGTTCTCTTTGAATCCCCATGACCTCCATAGTCATTTCACAGGCAATGATGCGTCCACCCAGTTCCTTGAAATCCGCCATCAGTCTCTCAGGGGATGCCACTCGAGCCTTTTTCATCTTCTTCTTCATCATCCAGGCACCCAGCCCTAGAAAATTCATTTTTGACAATGGTGCTTTTGCCAATTTCCCCTTAATCAACCTCTGCAAACCCCAGAAAGTAAAATAGAGTGTCACCTCGCCACCCATGGCAAGATACCCGTTTCCGATGATGAGCGCACTCATTAATTTATCGAAACTGCCGCTGTGTACGACAATGGTCGCTTTTTCCATCTTACACTCCTCTTATCTTCTGAAAAAGATATGCCACACACCTTTTTCATCTACCTTCTCGCCCAACATCTTCAATCCCAATGAATTCACAGCCATGGGAATTTCTTTCCTGGATGCGCCGTGGTTACCCTTTACCTCGATGACTTGGCCATCCTGAGATTTCAGAACGGCCTTTCTCATTTCAACGAGGGGGATCGGGCAGGTCTCTCCAACGACATCGACGAGGACATCGGATCTAATCGAGTTAATCATTTTGAGTCACCTCCTTCTCGATTTGGTGGGCACGACTCCTTTACCGCACTTCTTTTGCCAATATGACCCTTATTGTCATACCTTTAATAAAACCTTTTAATCGTATAAATCAATCGGGAAGTTCCTGATATTGGACTTCAAAAAACCTGAGAAAAATATGAAATAAAAAAGGCCAGTTTAAAAACTGGCCTTCTGAATTGTGATTTCATGACTCTCAGCGCTTCAATATGGCCCTGCCGGTTCCCGTTTTAATATAGAACCTGGGCGTTTCTTTGCCTTTTGTAAAGGACTTCCGCACATACTTGTTGTCACCTTCCCAGTATTCCTCTTCATCATCAAACTTCAAGGGAGAGGTAATTTTTCCTTTCCTTGCATGGGCGATAAACTCAAAATAGCCTTCAACCGTTTTACCCTTCATATCGAGGATTGCATCATCCGTTCCCGAACTGGCAGTCAGATCGTAATCGTCACCTTTGGGAAGGACGACATCAACATCTCCGGTTCCCGAACTATAATCACCCTCATCTTCGATGGTAATATCATAGGCTTCAACGTCTCCGGTCCCGCTGCTGGCATCAAAATTCCCTTTACACCCCTCAATCCTCACATCGCCCGTACCGCTGCTCACTTCAAACTCACCCTCCGAATCTGTCACTTCAACATTACCCGTACCCGTACTGACATCAAACTCTCCCTTGGCATCTTTGATTTCAATATTACCCGTTCCCGTACTTCCGTCTACCTCTGCGGTTATCCCTTCGATAAACAAATCTCCGGTGGCTGAATTGAAATCGATCTCTGTATCCTCGGGAACGGCGATCGTCCATTTCGAATACCCTCTGGGATTGTTCCCGTGGAACTTTTCCTGCAGGATTATTCTTCTCTCTTTTTCTCTGAATCGGGGTTCAAACTTCTCCTCTTCATATGTGTAGACCAAATGGACATGAATACTGCTGTCCCTGCTCTTTTCAATCAGGCAGTCTCCCAGCACAAGCTTGATTTTTACCTCTTCCTTGTTCTGATACGTTTTTTTAATTTCTTCTTCTCCTTGTGCGAAGAGATTGAGGGACATCATCAATCCGAGAAAAATGGGCAGTAAGATAATTGATTTGAAATTTCTCATTTTTTTATTCTCCCTTTTTTCAGCCATGATTATTCACAAACCATAGTCACGACTATACTGAGCTGCTTTAAATAGAATCAATTGTCAATTATCAATTGACAATTACTTTTTCAGGCTTGCCCTTCCGGAGGCCGTTGAGATAGTTATTTTTGGATTTGCACCTCCCTTGGTGAAGGACTTCCTGACATAAGGTTGATCGTTTCTTTCGTATTCCTCTTCCCTATCAAATTGAATGGGTGATGAGATTCTGCCTCTGCGCTTCCTCGCCGTAAATTCGAAATAGCCTTTTATGGGATTTCCATTGTAGTCCAGGATCGCATTGCCCGAAGCGGAAGACAGCTCAAGATCATACTCAGGGGTCTTTGCGACGCTGACATAGACTTTACCCGAGGCTGTTGAGAAGGAACTTTCCTCCTCGATGAAAATATTAGATGCGTCAACACCTCCACTGGCGCAGCTCAGTTCAAAAAATCCCCTGGAATCGGAAACGTCAATATCGCCGGAAGCGGTACTCATCTCGATAGTGCCCTGGATATTGTACGCTTCGATTTCACCACTGGCGGTCGAAATATCAAATTCGCCCTGTGTGTCTTCAAAAGAGATATCACCGCTGGCGGTGCTGAGTTCGAACTCCCCTTTCGAATTTTCCACGGTGACATCACCCGAAGCAGTACTGGCTTCCACGGAATTCGTCAACCCTTCAACTGTGAGATCTCCCGAGGCAGTAGAGAATTCGATCTCTGTTTGGGGTGGCACGGTGAGCGTCCAGGTCACCCGCCCCGAACTGTTTGAACCATACCATCTTTCTTTCAATCTGAGACTATTACCTCTCTCTCTGAATTCAGGTTTAAATGCATCTTCGGGCTCGACAGAATAAACCAGGTCCACAAGGATTTTATCTGAGCCACCCTGCTTGACAATACAATCTCCACTTACAGTACTGATCGCTACTGTCTTTTTTGCCTTAAATGTTTTGTGGATCTCTTCATTTTCCTGGCCAAGGGTGTTTCCCGCAACCAGACAGACCATGATGCATAGAACGACTGTTTTGTGCAGCGTCTTCATTTTCAATGCTCCTTTCTTTTTATTGCGATCTTCAGATAATTGAATAACGTTGTTTTCGTCCTCATCTACCTTCATTGTGAGTTAAGGTGATGGTATTGCCCTTATATCATTTATGTGAGCTAAATATACAATATGATATGGAGGATGTCGACCGAAATTGAAATCGAGAACATCTGCAGGGTTCGAAATTGTAATATCGAACGGTTGGAAGAGGGGTGTGAAACGTTCCATTCGATTTGAGTAAATGATGTTTTCCATATTTGGGTGAACGGCTGAATACTGGAGTATTGGAGTAATGGAGTATTGTATTGGTTATTCCGTGTGATCCATGGTTGGTTTTTTTTAACTGGAATTTGAATGTCTCTTTCTATATTCGGTTGGTGTCATACCTGTAAATTTTTTAAAGGCCGTATTGAAAACCGATTTCGAGTAGAATCCTGTATCGTACAGAATTTCCAAAACTGTTTTCCCTTTGAACGCGGAATCAGACAGTCTTCGTTTTGCTTCTTCGATTCTGTATTGATTGATAAAATCGTTGTAGCTCAGGCCGAACCGTTCGTTGATGATACGAGAAAGATGGTTATAGTGGATCCTCAGCCTCTGGGAGAGTTCCTTAAGTGTTAAATCGGGATTGAGGAAAACCTTTTCTCCTTCCATAAACTCGAGGAGTTTAGGTACGATCTCATCGGCCCTCTCAGGATCCAATGCTGATGTTTTGTATTTCTCCAAACGTTTCTTTATTTTCTTTTTATGTCGAGTTAAAATGACAGTACCGGCGACCGAGAGAAAAACGAGTATTGAAATAATGAAAAAAATGGGTTTCCCATAGAGAGGGAGGAGGACCTCGAATTCGAGAGTTGCTTCCTCCTCACTCCAGACACCGTCGTTATTTGCCGCTCTGACGATAAACCGATATCTTCCCGGATCAGGATTCAGATACTCTGCGATGCACTTATCATTGGAATTCACATCGATAAATCCAGTATCGTAACCCACAAGCTGATAACGGAAACGTAATTTCTCTGGAGCTTCATAGTCAAAAGCCGTGAAACGAATCTCCATCCTATCACACCCATAGGGGATGGCGATTTTTTCTTCACTCAAAATTGAAACATCATCGACCAGCAAATCTTCGATGATGACCTTGGGAGGATCTAACTTGTCCACCATGTTCATCGGATCAAAGACGGATATGCCAGTCACTGTCGGATAGTAAAGCTGGCCGGATTTGGTTTTGCAGAATGAAGGCTGACTCCCTCCACGGCACTGACGGCTGCCCATACCGTCAGATTCATCGTAACAGGCTGGCATGACACGAGCAATCTTATTCTCGAAATATTCGTTCAGTTCATCACGGAATATCCTGAACACGCCATTGTATGAGCTCATCCAAAGATAACCAATATCGTCTTCAGTGATGCTGAGGATATAATTATCAGGCAGCCCATCCTGTGTTGTACAGGTTTTCATCTCCCCCTGAAACCATCTCTTCAATCCGATTCCGTTTGTCCCTATCCAGAGAACACCATCACTATCCTCATATAGAGAAAAAACATCAAAATCCGAATCCTGATTTTCGGAATTCAATTTGATGAAGGATCCGTTAACAAGTTCAAATACTCCTCCTCTTGTCCCGATAAATAGTCCATCTTCCCGACCCTTTAGTAAGACTCGAATCGACGATTGGGCCAAACCGATCTGGCCGTCATAAATATCGATCCTGCCATTTTGAATCCGGTTTAAGCCTTTATCGGTTCCGATCCAGACGGCATCAAGACTGTCCTGAAGAAGGGCAGTGATATTATCCGAAGACAGACCCTGCCTGGTCGTTAACTGGTTCATCGTTCCGTTCTTCAGTCTGTTTATTCCACCCCCTTCCGTTCCAATCCAAAGACAGCCCGATCTATCTTCAAAGAGTACACTTATTCGGTTACCGGACAAATCCGATTCACTATCGATGATTTTGATGACTCTATCGTCTCTCATTCGACAGAGACCGCTTCTTCTCATCCCGATCCAGACTGTCCCTTCATGATCCTGCAGTATCGTGCTTACGCCATTTTCCGGAAGCCCGTTCTCTCTGGTGATCGTTCTAACCTTGGCCTCCTTCAATTGAACAAGACCACCCGTATCGGTTCCAACCCAAATATTTCCATCTTCGTCGTTTAAGAATCCGTGAACAAAGTCGTCAGGAAACCCATCCTCACCGGAATAACCGGCCATCGATCCATCCCATATACGCTTCAGACCGTCTGCCATGGTACCGACCCACAAAGCCCCTCGATTATCCTCAACGATGGAAGTGATTGGTGTATAGGCGGTTCCTGCAACAGAGCGAGCCATCTCCTCCCCTTGTCTCAAGGTATAGAGGCCTGCCATTGTTCCAATCCAGATGTGTCCCATGTGATCTGTTGATACGGCATTGACTGCCATATTTATAAGGCCGTCGTCATATTCGTATACACGGATGACCCCTTCCTTCAATTTGGCCAGACCGCCCCTCAGAGTACCGATCCATAAATGACCCCAATGATCGACGTCTAAGGCAGTGATAATATTGTCATACAACCCATCTCTGGTTGTGAAGACTCGGAAACCGTCCATATCCAGACGGTTTAGACCGTACTCGGTGCCCACCCACAGTTGACCACGCAAGTCACTCGTAATGGCCCTTACATGGTTATTGGACAATCCGTCTTCAGTATTGTAACTCTTCCAGATCCCCTTCCTGTACGAACACAAACCTCCGCCGTCTGTGCCTACCCAGAGACCATTTTCCCTGTCTTCATATAAAGAGAGAATTCCATCGTTTTTCAAAGCGGGAGTGTTCAATCTTGTGAGCACTTCGAACCGAACGCCGTCGAATCGGACGAGCCCGGAAGGCGTTCCGACCCAGATATAGCCGTCATGAGTCTGGATCAAGGCATTGATCGTGTTTTGCGGCAGACCGGATCGACTCGTCCAGACCCGGATAAGATATTCATTTAGATCTTTGGCTGGATCCAGAGCAAAAACATCGGGAGAGAGAAATGGTATCGTTAAAAATAAGATACCGAAACAGAATAGGATTTTAAAATTTTTTAATTTCTTCAATTATCATATAAAGGTTTGTATTCTTTGTCTTTGCTGTTTTGTATACGGTTATCGAAATTTTTTGTTTGATTTTTTTCTGTAAAACCTTAACTTGTTATATCCAGTCTGATGAATTCAACTTAGATAATATTCAGAAAGGAACCCCACATGAATAAGTCTAACCTCATCATCGCCATCTTTTTAGTGGCTACTGCACTGATCATGGTAAACTGCTCATCGTCCTATGATGTTGTGATAATGGATGGCATGATCTATGATGGGTCCGGGAATCCACCGTATCAGGCCGATATTGGCATTACCAACGGCCGCATCAAAGCGATTGGCCACATTGAAAAATCCGGTAAAATAAATATCGACGCTAAAGGCTTATTTGTTACACCGGGATTTATCGATATTCACACCCACTGTGATTCCGGACTTCAAAACAAAGAAAAGAAGAGCGCAAAAAACTATTTGACTCAGGGTGTCACAACCGTGGTAACTGGCAACTGCGGCAACGGCACATACAAAGTAAGGGAATATTTCAGTAAACTCGATTCACAAGGAATCGGACCGAACGTGGCTCATTTAATCGGCCATGGAACAATCAGAAGAGTTGTCATGGGTCGAGAAGCCCGGAAACCAACGGAGGAAGAAATCAGGCAGATGAAAATCCTTATCAACCAGGGCATGGAAGAGGGAGCAGTCGGTTTTTCGACGGGTCTTTTTTATGCTCCAGGGAGTTACGCAAAAACGGAGGAGATCATCGAACTGGCCCGAGAGGTCAAAGAATATAACGGGTTCTATGCTACTCATATTCGCGATGAAAGCAACTACACGATTGGCCTCAAGGAATCGATTAAAGAAGCCATAACCATTGGAGAAGAGGCCGGTATTCCGGTAGAGATATCCCATATCAAAGCCCTCGGTAAATCCGTATGGGGTTTATCTGCCGAAGTCTGTGAAATGATTGAAATGGCACAAAAACGAGGAGTGAAAGTCTATGCAGACCAGTATCCCAATGTGGCCTCCAGCACAGGTCTTTCTGCAGCCACTGTTCCCAGGTGGGTCCAGGCCGGGGGACACACGGAAAACCGGTTGAAGGATCCGGAACTGCTGCCCAGAATCAAAAAGGAAATGGCTGAGAACATCCGGAGGAGAGGTGGTCCCGAGAGTCTGGTGATTACATCATTTCCCAAAAATAGCGATTTTGATGGAAAAAACCTGTTGGAGATCAGCAAAATCATGAAGAAATCCGTCGTTGAAACAGCGATTCATCTTGTACTCAACGGCAGCCCAAGTGTCATTTCATTTAACATGAAAGAATCTGATCTCGAAACCTTCATGAAAAAACCCTATGTGATGACGTGTTCCGACGGACATGTTCAGGTTCCAGGAGACGGTTTTCCCCATCCGCGAAGTTACGGAGCGTTCCCTCGAAAAATTCGTAGATATGTAATCGAAAAGGGAGTCATCACAATGGAACAGGCAATTCGGGCGGCCACTGCCCTTCCCGCAGATATGCTGGGTCTGAACAAGCGAGGTAAATTAGAAGAAGGATTCGCCGCAGACATTGTTGTCTTCCATCCTGATGAGATCTCGGACAACGCAACCTATACCGATCCCCACCAGTACAGTGTTGGCATTCAAACCCTTCTCGTCAATGGGGAGGTTGTCATCGAAGAAGGCAACTTCAATGGCAACCTCGCTGGAAAACCTTTAATAAAGAATTAACCTGAAAAATTCATGAATCTAACTTTGGAAGTCCATAATTAGTGATCTTCATGACACTTAAATCGAATTCCTTTTTCACAATGAATTTTTCAGGTTATCCCGAATCCCTGCACGAAGTGCGTATTTATGAATAGATCGGGTTAGAAATTAAATGAACAATAATACTACTTGGTAAAAACCATCCTGCGAATCTGTTTAAAACCCTCGGAACGCATGGCATAAAAATACATGCCACTGCTCACCGTTTGTCCATAGTCATCCCGGCCATCCCATATAACATCGTATCGCCCGATAGACATCGTTTCATCCACCAATGTACGAATCTTCTGGCCGGCCGAATTATAAATCTCAATTTGAATGTTATTCGGAGCAGGGACCTGGAAACTGATATGGGTCTCCGGATTGAATGGATTTGGATAATTCTGTTCGAGGAGGTTATCTTCCGGTACGATTTGTTGTTGGTTCTGATTTACACCTGTAACCCCCGACTTGGCAATATTCAGATAGCAGAACTGATCCACTTGAACATAGATGTACTGATCATTCTCATCAATAATTTCGAGCTGAACCCATTCACCTGTACTCGTATGATAATAATAAATCTCCAGTTCTAATGGATTTTTGACACCGGCTAAAGCCAAATCTTCCTGTGTAAATGGGATACGTATGGTTACAGTGTTGTTAAACTGAAGACCGTCCGGACCAAAGTGGTATTTCAGGCCAATGCCTTTTACATTGTCCGGAAGTTCAGGCACTTCATCTACACCGGCGATTGTAATCTCAGTCGTATCCTCTAACGCTCCACTGGGAATAGTGATTTCTATATTCGTCGTATTGCAGCTGACTACGCCACCATTCTGAGCCACCGTATTAGTGGATGTCACCGTGGTCGTAGACTGGCAAACAGTAAATGAATAGGTCACATTCATAGAATTGGGCGGAGAGGCAAGATCCCGGCATTGAATGTTCACCGTTACCGTGCTGCCTTCTTCAAAATCCGTTGGGGGATCGTATACGACTTTTAACCTCTTACTACACCAGAAAATTTCCACCTGGTGGCCGGTCAGAAGGTCCCCCTTGGATATGATCATTTCCCCATTCACACAAACATCCAAACTACTCACATTAATATTGGAGGCGATCTCAAAATCCTTTAATTCGAATTGTATCTTCGTATTTTTCGGTACATTATGTGAATTGGCGGCCGGATAGCAATACGTGATAACCGGAGGTTGTGTATCTGGTGCCTGTCCCTCTAAATCGGCCCATTTTGGATTCTCATCCGGATCGTTGCTGTAGAATTTTAAATGAGTGCTCTTGGAACCACCTGATGTGGGAATAAAACTGACCACAACTTGCCTGCTCACTCCAGGTGCCAATGTGAAAGAACCACCCCCACTGTCGATTCGGAATTGATCCGGATTACCGCCAACAAGTTTTACCTCACTCACATGTAGATCGTATTCCCCTTCATTATAGACACTGTATGAATATGCAACACTCGATCCCACAGAGACATCGCCGTAGTCGTGGGACGCAGGATCAAGGGCGATATCCGGTTCTGCACCGGTTCCTGTTCCGGTTCCCAACAAATCCACATATGCGGGATTCTCATCCGGATCGTTACTGTAAAATTTGAGATGCGAACCCAATGGGCCACTGGCCGTAGGCACAAAACTGATCATCACTTCATGATTCGCCCCAGGGGCCAGGGTGAACGAACCGCCCCCACTGTCAATTCGGAACTGATCCGGATTGCCGCCAATAAGCTTCACCTCACTCACATGTAAATCCGAATGACCTTTATTCGATACAGTGAAAGAGTGGGAAGCACTCGATCCCACAGTCACCTCACCAAAGTCCTTGGATCCTGAATCCAGCGCGATATCCGGATCTACACCGGCGCCTATGCCTTTACCCGATAAATTCGCCCATTTGGGATTCTCATCCGGATCGTTGCTGTAGAATTTCAGATGTGTACTCTTACAACCACTGGAAGTGGGAACAAAACCGACCACCACTTCCCGACTCGCTCCGGGAGCAAGAGTGAAAGAACCACCACCACTGTCAATTCGGAACTGATCCGCATTACCGCCAAGGAACTTCAACTCACTCACCTTCAAATCCGATTGGCCTTCGTTGGACACGATAAAGGTATGGGAAGCATCAGAACCGACAGCGACTTCGCCGAAATTCTTAGAGCCAGGATCAAGGGCAATATCAGGATCTTGACCTATCCCTTCACCCGACAAATCAGCCCATTTCGGATTCTCGTCCGGATCGTTGCTGTAGAATTTCAGATGTGTCATCTTTGAGCCACTGCTCGTAGGTACAAAACTCACCACTACTTCTCGGCTTGCTCCGGAAGCAAGAGTGAACGAGCCCCCACCACTGTCAATACGAAATTGATCGGTATCCTCATGGAGGAACTTTACTTCACTCACATTCAAATCCGATTGACCTGCGTTGGACACGATAAAAGTATGGGAAGCATCAGAACCAACAGCGACTTCGCCGAAGTTCTTTGACCCAGGCTCAAGAGCAATATCAGGATCTTGACCTATCCCTTTACCCGACAATTCGGCACATTTGGGATTCTCATCCGGATCGTTGCTGTAGAATTTCAGATGTGTACTCTTACAACCACT
>Ga0114922_10000968_pt1 | contig 27463 bp, 19 predicted proteins | sample AartaG_FD_100975 | JGI IMG/M metagenome (GOLD analysis project Ga0114922, IMG submission 100975) | Deep subsurface microbial communities from Aarhus Bay to uncover new lineages of life (NeLLi) - Aarhus_00045 metaG | ecosystem: Environmental > Aquatic > Marine > Oceanic > Sediment | place... | reverse complement strand
TAACCCCAAAACCCACAGGCGTTATTAGTTTTGTTAATACCCTATACTAACTACAGAACTATCCATGGGGATCAGTCAAATTTCTTTGCCGGAAGCATCGCCCTGGTCCAGCAGATTCAGCAGAATCAGAGACATGTCGTCCGATTCATTGTCTCCTGTCAACTGCTGCGCCGCCCCAAGTATCTCATCCGCGAGCTTTGATTGTGGGGTCCTGTAATGTTTCTGAAGAATCGTCTGCAGCCCGTCCAGGCCAAGCATGTTTCCCTTGCCGTCGTTAGCTTCGATGATCCCATCGGTGTAGAAGACTACACGGTCACCCGGATGAATAGGGAGCGTGTCTTCGCCAGCGCCAATCACGCAGTCTTTCGCCGCACCAAGGATCACGTTCTGAGACCGAAGCTCGATGCATTCATGTGAGGAGCAGGATTGAAGGATTGGAGGCGGGTGTCCTGCTCCGGAATAGGTGATTGTTCTACTGGCGGCATCGATGAGGGCGATGAAAAAGGTTAGCAACATGCCGAGGGGCTGGAACTGCGTGCAGAACAGTTCGTTCAATTCTCTCACAATCATCACCGGTTCTATGCCGTACTGGAACGTGGTATCGATTTGCCGGCGCAGACGCGGGCGTAGTTGAGAGTTCACCATTTCTGCGGCGAGCGCGGAGGCGATACCGTGCCCGGTGACGTCACATATCGTCACGTAGAGCCGTTCAGGCGAGACGGGAAAGATCCCGGCATGGTCACCACCAACCCCAATGGTAGGGACATATCTCACCTCGGCACGAAAATGTCTCGACGCAAACCCCTTCGGGATAAACCGCTGCTGCACAAGGGTGGCAAGGGCAAGATCGCGCTCGAACGTGCGCTGGCGGAACGTCAGGTTCCGGTTTACTTCGTTCAGATGCCGTTGGCCTTCGCGCATGTACGCGGAGGCTTGGACGGCCAGAGAGAAGTCAAAGGCGCGAAGGAGAGCGCGGGTGATATCAGGTATGCTCTCGTAGGGCAGTTCACCGCGCTCCGCGGCGTCCGCCCCGAGCTGCAGCAGACGGTCACGAAGGATGGCCAGGAAGGCGTGGGCGTCTGCGATGCTGAGGCCAGCCGCGAAGTTCAGTTCCCCCACCTCGTCGTGCCATTCCGTGGCCGGCCCAGTGCTGGTCATACACATGCGGTATAGCGAAATGGCCTGCCGCAGCCAGTCATCCGACTCGGCAATCCGATGCTGCGCGGCGACCTTTTGGAGCGGTGGCCGCGCTAAGATCTCCCGGCGGCAATCTTCGATCAGCGCGTTCTGATTGTCGTGGATCAGCCGGGCGGCGGTCTCGGCCGCTGATTCGATCTCTTTTCCGTCTGCCTCGGTGTTTCCCAATCCCGTCTCCGCCTCAAGGATGTCGGAGGATCGTGTGGATCCGCCAGTCGCCGTTACCATCACAGGCCAGCCTGAAACAGACCCGGGGCGCAACCCTCGCCCAGCCCGTCGGCGAGGTCACGAGCAGGTCGCACGTCCCGGCAGCCGAAACAGGCTGCTTCTTTCCGTCCGCGCCGAGCCCGTAGGTGATGGAGGTCTTGATGGCGCTGGCCAAGTCCAAGCCGGCCACAGTTTCCCCGGCCAGCGCCCGCATGCCTTTCGCCCGGGCAAGGCGCGCCAGGTCAGAGTCGGGCGCCAGCAGTCCAATCAGCCCCTTCGCGTCCCGGGCGTTGAACAGACGAACGTACTGCTGGATCACCGTCTGCACCTTGCGTTGTGGCTCGCGCGATGCCATGTGCTGCTCGGCCATTTCCTTGAGCAGCGCGAAGACGTCGGCCATTGCCTTGGCGGCGAGCGGGTCCGGGTCCGGGCTGGCTTCGAAGCGCCCGCGCACGTCGCCTTCCCATCTCTTGAGCCAGGTCAGCGCGTCCTCAGACCCCTTCGCGACCACCGCGGTCTCCACGTAGACCATGAGCAGTGTCTTGAGCGTGGTCACCGCGCGGTCACTCCGCCGCTCGGAGGGGTCTTTCAGGTTGCCGAGAAGGATTTCGATCGCCCGGTACGCAGCACCTGGGGCCGCTCGGGCCGCGGCGTCTGCGTGCTCCTGGCAGGTGCGTGCTTCCCGGAGTTGCGCCGCTTCCTTTGCCCTCTCGGCCTCCTTGGCTTTGGCCGCCATCGCCGCCTTCGCCGTGGCTTGGGCCCTCGCGGCGTCATTGGCGGCGCTTGCGGCCTCCGCCAGGTAACGAGCGGCCTCCGCCAAGCAGGCGGTGGCCTTCGCCTGGTAATCGCCGGCCTTCGCCCGGCACGCAGCGGCCTCTGCTTGATGCACCGCAGCCTTTCCCTGGTACGCCAGCGCCTGTATCAAGAGCGCTTCCCACTGGCACGGTGGGTCTTTGCTCTCTCGGGTCACCCGCTGGGCCTCTCGGATTACGAACTCGTGGGACGGCGTTCGCTGGCCATGCAGGTGCTGTCGGGCGCGGGCCAGGATGGCGCGGGCTCTCCGGGCCGACATTGTCCGCTCCGGGAGTTCCTGCTCTGGCTCGCGGGAGAACCACTCCGCGATGAAGCAGCCCGGCGCCGAAGCGCACGACAGCGCGATCAGCAGGAAGGCTGTTATGGGTGGTTTCCGCGGTTTCATTCAATCGGTCTCTTCGTCGATGTCGTCGGGTCTGCCAGCAGGTCCGCCCGGCCGCGGAGCCGTGCCCAGGTACCAGCCAATGTACACCCCGAACGCGTAGCACATCAGACGCGGCCAGTATCGCCAATGGAACGACCGGGAAAGTTCGTGGGGCACCCACTGCCAGTCGTCCACCGCCGTGGCTGCCATCACCCGGAACGCATCGCCGAGGAGCATCGCCAGGAACGCAGCGCCCATGCCCAGCATTCCCTCATCAACACCGCGGCCCGAACTGAAGCACCAGACCCCCAGCGCGCCCAACAGCGCCGCCGCGATCTCCGCCGCGGGCGGGTGGCCGAACGCGTACCAGTCTCTCATCAGGCCGAGATGGGTGAGCAGGGAGACCAGCAAGCCGCCCGCGGCGATCCCGACCAGCGCGCCGGCCAGAGAAAGCCGCCATCCATACCGCCCGTCGGTCGGCCGCGGCGGATCCGCGCTCAAGGCTTGCCTTTCTTCTTAAGCAACTCCAGCGGGCTGCCCATAAACAGCTCGAGGTCCGCCCGGGGCCCCTTCAGCAGTCTCTCCGCCATCTCCTCCGCGTCGAGCAGGGTCTTCACGTGCACCAGCACCTCGGCCAGGTAATACAGCTCTGCTGCCTGGCCGGAGTTCGCCTCCCGCAGTTTGGCGGCGATTTCGTTTTGCTTCCTGGTGAGCGCGGTCTTGAGCGAACCCTTCCCCGCCTCCTGGCGCTGGATCGCCTCTCGGACCGCTGCCAGCCAGCCCCACTTGAGCCGCAGCGCCCGCCACTCGTACTCCACGGCGTCAATCCGGGCGACGTTGGTGTTGCGGAAGAGTTGCATCTGAATTCGGAACGCGACCGCCTCCGAGTAGTCCGGCCACCCGCGCCGCGCGAGCGACCGCGTGATGTACAGCGCCAGCGCCCAGGCGCTGCGCACGTTGGCTTTGCGCGCGGCCAGGTCCGCGATGTACACCTCCGCCTCGTGGTGGCCCGCCTTGCCCAGGTCCTCGTACAGTTTCGCCATGCGGTTGATGTTCTTCATGACGACCCCCTGTCCGGCGCTCTTCGGCGGAGACAGGCACTCGACAAACAGGCGCCATATCGAGACTTGGCATAAGTACCCCTTGCCGGTGCGCGCCAAACCCTCGAGGTACTTGGCCGCGCTGTCGGTCAACGGGCGGGGCAGGCGGCGGATGACCTCGGCGCAGAACTCGGCGTCCGCTGCATAGACGCGGCAGGCCTCTAACATCGCGTCTGTTGCGGGCGCGATGTCTTCGCCTTCATATGACCAGCGCGCCAGAGCCAGAATGGTCCACATGCGCCGTTGGCGGTTCTTTGACAGAAGCCGCGTCTTCAGTCGGGCCGGGGACGGCGGGTACGGCAGCCTGTCGAAGACCGATCGCGAGCTGAACTGAATCAGCCAGACGACCGGGGTCAGGCTGGCTCGCACGGGGAACAATGCGCACTCGGTCACGTAGCCCCGGCCGGATGATCGCCACAGCAGGGCTTCGGTGTCCAGCCACGCGTCCCCGACGACGGAGACCGGATGCACGACAGCCGCATCCAGCATGCCGGCTGCGGCGCACACCGGCACGGTGACAGGGGCCAGCGCCAGCCGGGCGGTCTTGTTCTCCGGGATCAGGTGCTCGCGGCAGAAGTTCATCGCCGGGAGGTTCCGCCGGTTCATGAACGCGCATGAACTGCACAAGGTGGCCAGTGTTGCGACGAGCAACAGGCGTTTCATCGCGGTTTCTCTCCCTTTTGGCGGCGGAGGTCGAAGACACTATCGCCCAGCCAGACGACCGTAAACACCAGTGGCGTCGCGGCGAGCTTCGGCACGAACAGAAGGGCCTGCTCCGCGAACGGCCCCCGGTGCTGCGCCCACAGCGCCCTCCACGTGTGCGCCGAGGCGAACCCGAGCGACTGCACCGGATGCGCGACCGAAATGTCCAGCACCGCGGACAACACCCCTGCCGGCACGAAAACCGGACCCAGCGCGATCTTTGCCCAGGTGGCCTCCGGCTTGACCGCCTCGTCGAGCGCGTTGAGTAGGGGCCTGTTGGCCGGGTTCAGGAACGCGCAGCCGCTGGTCGCGAGCGCCAGGAAAGCCAGGATGAATAGCCGTGCCGACATCGAGTCCTCCGTGGGCTGACCCCGGTCGGCACATGGTATCATTCGCCGTCTCGCGGGTCAAGCCCGGCCCCTTTGACCCCGGGTCCCTTTGACCCCAGAGCCTTCCAGTTTTCAAGAAGCGTTTTGGATGAGGGCAAGTGCGAGGAGCCGTCGGGCGTTGGCTCGTCCCGAAGGAAGGCTCGTGGTCCCGTAGGCGATCTCTGTGGTCGTGCAACCATGGATCGTGCGTCGTCGTTGAGCGGCGCGATCATGTCTACCGTAGGAAAGCGTCTAACATTTGGCGTGGCCGCGCCAGAATTTGAGCGGTTTGCACGGCGAAGCACAAAAAGGCAAAATGCGAATCGCACGTCTCGTCCAATGTGGTCGCGCGGAGTCCGCTTGTCGCGCGGCCGGAGGCCAGGTAGAATGCTGAAGCATGTGGCTCGCGACCCTCTCCCGGGTGTCCTGATGGGTATGACTGTTACGGTTCCACGCAGACGCCCGCTGCTGATCCTGGTCGGTCTTCTGGCGGCGGGATCGCTGCCGCCTGCGGCGCGGGCGGACTGGGTGCTCCTGAAGGACGGCGGCGCCGCCCGGGTTGTCACCGTTGATAAGGACGGCACACTCGGGGTCCAACTACCGGACGGGAAGCTCAAGACTGTCGCCGCCACCGACGTGCGCGAGCGGCTGTCGAAGGCCAAGCTCCGGCGCGAGGTCGACGGCCTGGCCCGCATGATCGGCCACAGCAGCACACTCCGTCGCGCCGCGGTGCGCCTGAAGACGCTCGGCGCTGCCGCCGTGCCCCGGCTCGTCGGCACCCTCATGCCGCCCAGGAAACCGGGGAAGAAACCGGAGCCGCCGGTCGCCAAGTCACTCATGTCACCTGTGCGGGACTACATGAACCCCAAGCGAACAAGCTTCGGCGCGTTTGTCGCTTCTACCTCCAAAGGCCCGTTCGCCAACTCGTATCACGTCGGTGACGACGTCGCGTTGGGGGGCGAGCAGGGGACGGTTGTCTCAATCGGTGACGGCGTCGTGCGCCTGGTCTACCTCGGCGCGCCGTCGTGGGGCGGGCTGGTGATCCTCGAGCACGTCGGCCCCGACGGCAAGCGCTTCTGCTCGCTCTACGGCCACCTGGGGCCGCTGGTCTGTGTGCGTGTCGGCGACAAGGTTCAGAAGGGGCAGAAGATCGGCTCGCTCGGCCGCAGCTACACGTGGGCCAACGGGGGATACCACACCCACCTTCACTTCGGCATCCACGAGGGCGGCTTCTCGAACCACTACGGCGTCGGCGATGCCGTCCGCCTGCGGGTCAACGGCGGGATGACAACCGCGCGGGTCGTGGCCGTGACGAGGAGCTTTGCGACCGTAGCCGTCAAGGGGACGGGCCGCAAGCTCCGCATCCCGAGCAACCGGCACTGGATCACCGGCTATGTGCGGCCGGAGCGGTGCAAGTCCGGCAACCACGGCTGGGTCGATCCGCAGGCGTTTATCAAGGCGGGGCTCGCCGTTGACCAGGCCCGTCCGTGACACTTCAGCCAGCGGCGCCCCGTTTCAGTCCCACCAGTACGTTCGGGACTTCTCGAAGATTGCTTCGGCACTGTCACAGCGTTGGCCTTGCCTTTGACCCGGCGTGCGGGGCGCGGTATAATGGCACCGCACGGAACCCCATCGGGAGTCGCGGCGTGCCCCAACAACGGCAGTCAAAGGCAGCGCGTTACGGGCGCGCCGAACTTCTGGTTGCGATCATCCTCATCCTGGCGGTCATCTCTATCATGGGCCCGGTCCTGCGGCGCACCTACCAGACCTCACTCATCCTGCGCTGCCGGCACCAGCTCGTCCAGATCTTTGATGCCGTCCGGAACTACGCACAGAGCTCCGGTGGGCACCCGCCCTGTCAGGACGTGCCGCTCGGCGAGGGCTCCATCGGCACGTGGCGCGAGCAGGTCGACCTGCTCCTGCGGGCGGACGACAACCCCCGGGGCGAAGGGAAGAACCGCCTGTGGGACTGTCCGGCAGGAGGCGGGTACGTCGGGAACGTCCACGTGTTCGGACCTCCTCACGCGCCGATGGATTCCTTCAAGCTCCGGCTGGAAATCGGCGTGATCGCGGACGGGGCGCAGGAGAGCGATGACGCGGGCCTGGGCGGCTTCGGCGATATCGAGTGGCGTCACCGCGGCGGCGCCAACGTGATTTTCCTCGACGGCCGCGTGCAGTGGATTCACGAAGACAAGGCCTGGGCGGTCCGGCGGTACTGGGACCGGCCACAGTAGAAGCCGGCAGCCTAATCGTCAGTCATGCTCCGAAGAAGGGTTCTCACTCCTTCACCTCGCGGCGGAAGGCGGGTCATTCCGGCGGCGGGGGCGGCTGTTCGTCCGGGGCTTCTTCGTCAGGTTCCCCTGTCTTGCGAGGCTCCCCCTCGGCGGCTCGGGCCTCGTGACGGGCGGCGCGGCGCGCCCGGGCGAAATTCTGGAGCCGGCGGACCTGGATCACGATGATGTGCATCAGGTAGTAGGCGGGGACCGATTCGGCCAGCCCGACGAGCAGGCCGCCTGCGATCCAGCAGGACAGCAGGGGGCGGAGCCTCTCGGCGAAGAATTCGCCAATCCGCATCTCACGCACCGACCGGAGGGCGGCCTCCAGGTCGGCCCCGAGGCTGATCTCGGCCCCGAGCCCGTTCAAAAAGACCTCGCCCACCCGGCAATTGAACAAGTAGAGGGCGACGTACGTGAAGGGATTGGACACGCAAGTGCCCGCGATCATTGCCAGGACGTTTCCGCCTAGCAGCAAGGTGACCGGGATGCCGGCGACCAACTGGAGGCCCGGCGGCATCAGGTTCCCGAAGACCACGCCCAGCGCCATCCCGCGCGCAATGGCGTGCGGCGAGCCCCGGAGCTTTACCACCCGCCGGTACAGCCATCGGCGCCAGTGCCGGAAACGGATGCGGATCATGTTACAGCCCTTCGATGCCCATGGGTGGCATTATACTCGCCACCGGGCGCTTCCGCAAAACTTGACTTTTGTCGCGGCCTGGGTTATCATCTTGTTGGGGATCAGTTCATCGGAACCCTTGTTTCTGCGAGGCGTTTGATGCGACTTTGCTACCAGTGTGGTACTGAGCTACCGGAACGGCAACGGGTGCCTTTCAAGGAATTGTGCCCTCATTGCGACGCGTTCCTGCACTGCTGCCGAAACTGCCGGCTGTACTCGCCGGACGCGCACAACCACTGTCTGAGCCGGACCACGGAGTACGTGGCAGACGTGGAGCGCGGAAACTACTGCGACGAGTTCGACTTTCGGCAGACCGCGGCGCCGGAATCGAGCGCCCAGACGGACCGAAGACCGGAACGCTCGTCCAGGACCCGCACGCTCACGCCGCGCGAGAGATTCAACCAACTCTTCAAGGATTAGACGTTCGTGGGCCCGGCCGCGGCCGGGATCGGCCGTTTTGCCCGCGCCTAATCCACACCCTTCGCGCCCCACCGTCATGCCGCCCGGGTACAGCTCGTCCCGGCAAAGGCCCCGCGTTCAGGGTATCGACCGGCGGCGTCCCGGCACTTGCGGCGCGAGCGCAGGCGGATATAATCCACGTTTTGCGGATGAGACGGCACATGGCGTACAAGCTGCTCATCGCATACGCGTCCGCCGGGGCGGGTCACGCCCGCGCCGCCGCCGCCCTGAAGAGCGCCTTCGACCTTGCCGGGTACGAGGGCTCCGCCGAAACGGTCGACGTCATCCAGTACACCAGAGCCGTTTTCGGCAAGCTCTACCTCCACTCATACTTCTCGGTGATCAGCGCCCTCCCCTGGTACTGGCGCTATCTGTACCACCGATGGGACAAGAAGCGAATCGACGGTTTCGAACGCCGGGCCATGTGCGCGCTCGACCGGCTCAACGCCGGTAAGTTCATCGACTTGGTCCGGCAGAAACAGCCCACCCACATCGTCTGCACGCACTTCCTCCCCGGCGAGATCCTCGCCTGGATGCGGCGAACGGGCCAACTCGATGTCCCCGTTGGGGTGGTGGTCACGGACTACGACGCGCATCGAATATGGATCAACCCCGGGACGGACCATTATTTCGTCGCGTCAGACTACCTCCGCGGCCTGTTCATCAGCAAGGGGGCGCCTCCCGACCAGGTCACCACCTGCGGGATCCCGATCGACGCCGCCTTCTCCGAGCCGGTTGACCGCGCCCAAGTTCGCGCAGAGCTGGGGCTGGAACCCGACCTGCCGACGGTGCTGGCCCTCAGCGGGGGTGGCGGGAAGGGCGGGGTGCAAAAGACCGTCGCCGCTATCGCCGAGTGCGGCGCGGTCCAGATCCTTGCCGTCGCCGGGCGCAACGAGAGGTTGAAGCGGAGGCTCGACGCGCTGGCCGTCCCGCCGCCGGCGAAGCTGGTCACGTACGGGTTCGTGGATTACATTGAGAAGCTGATGGCGGCGTCGGACCTCATCGTGACAAAACCCGGCGGCATGTCGAGCACCGAGTGCCTCGCCGTTGGGCTCCCGATGGTATTGACCCTGCCGATCCCCGGGCAGGAGGAGAGGAATTCCGCCTTTCTGGTAGGGCGCGGTGCCGCGCTGCCCGCCAGCACCCCCGCCAAGCTTCGCCAGGTCATCGGCAGTCTCCTCGCCGAGCCCGAGCACCTCGCCCGAATGAGAAAAGCGGCGCTCAACGCAGCGCGCCCCCGCGCGGCGTTCGACATCATCGACGGAGCGCTGCGCCTCGAGCCCACGTGAGCCGCCGTGATTGACTCTCCCGCAGCAGAGAAGTAGACTCACTCCGTATGAGTTCTAATCAGAAACATCGAGTCATCGTCGGTCCGTTCCGGCCGGTGCTGGAGGCAGCGCTGGCCAGGCAAATCTGCGCCGCGCAGAGGGACGATCCGGGAGCGCCCGTCCTCGTGCTGGTCGGCTCCAACATGCTGGCGATGTATCTTCGCCGGCGCCTGGCGGAACGGACTCCACTGTGGAATGTTCGGTTTCTCACGTTCACCAAACTTGCCCGGAAGCTCGGCTTGGCGCGTCTTCGATCCCTCGGCCGAAGGGCGCTCCCCGACCTTGCCCAGGGGCTCATCGTCCGCGACGTCATCCGACAATGCGCGGCGGGAGGATACTTCGAGCCGGTCGCCGACCTGCCTGGCTTTGTCAAGACGACGGCCGCGTCTATCTCCGACCTGAAGGAGGCGGGCCTGGCGCCTGAAGCGCTTGGAAAGGTGAAGGGGGCAAAGCTCGCCGCCTTCCGGACGATCTTTGCCGGCTACGAAAGCGCGCTTGAGAAGCTGGGCCTGTGCGACGACGCCGACCTCATGGCCGCCGCGGCAGAAGCCGCGGCGGAGTCGCCGCTCGTTGCGTCCGCCGGCCTCATCGCCTACGGCTTCTACGACCTGAACGGGCTCCAGCGTCGGCTTCTGCTCGCCGTCGCTTCTCGGGCTCGGTCTGCGACGGCCATGGTGCCGGGGGGCGAAGGGCCGGCCTACGCTTACGGGGGACCGCTGATCGAGTGGCTTTCACAAAATGGCTTCGCCGCGCGAGCCGCAGCGACGGAGGAAAATTCCCTGGGAGGGCGTCTTTTTGCGCCGCCGCGGGGCACGCCCACGGACGCCGCCGATTTCAGAGTCCTGTCCGTGCCGGGCGAGCCGCGGGAAGCGCGCGAGATCGTCCGGCAAGTGCTCGAATTCGCCGCGCACGGTATCCCGTTCCACGAGATTGGCATCCTGCTGCGGAGCCCGGAAGCGTATTCGCGCCTCCTGCGCGACGCCTTTGACCGGCGGGGGATACCTCACTTCGTGTCCGGTGGCACGCCGCTGCGCGAGACGCGCGAAGCCCGCAGCCTCGAAATGCTCGCGAGCCTGATCGCGGGGGACCTACCCAGGGACGAGGTGATGCAGTTCATCCACTTCGCCCCCATTGCGTTCGAAAAGCTCCTCGGGCACGGGCCGAACACCTCGAATTGGGATTTGCTCAGCATCGCCGCCGGCATCGTTGCCGGCCGGGGCGAATGGACCCGGCGGCTGGCCGAACTGAAGACCCGCGCCGGCGACGGTGAGGAAGAGCACGGCCTTCCGCTGCATGAGTTGCCGCACTTGACAGCCTTCGTGCGCGAGTTGATCGCAGCCAAGGAGTCCGTTCCGGCGTCGGGCACCTGGGCCGACACGGTCGGCGGGCTACTCCGCATCTACGAGCATTTCATCGAGTCGTCCGATGACCGGGACCGCATCTGCACCGAGGCGCGAAAGCTGATCGACCTGGACGAGATCAACCCGGAGACCACGCTGGACGAGGTGCGCGACGCAATCGCGGACCTTCTCGAGCATCAGCGGAGCCCGGCGAAGGGATTCCAGCGCGGCAAGGTTTACATCGGGGGCTTGTTCGAGTCGCGCGGCCTCGGCTTCCGGGCCGTCATCATCCCCGGCCTGGTCGAAAAAGCCTTCCCGGCTGCGGGGCGCCAGGACCCCATCGTGCTCGACGGGGAGCGCGGCGTCATCTCCGGCGCGACCGGAGCGCATCTGCCCGGCAAATCGGGCCGGGTTGACGAGGAAAAGATGCTGTTCGCCCTCGCCGTTTCCGCGGCGACCGAGTGCGTCACCCTGACGTTCTCGCGCCTGGATGTCGCGGCCGCCCGCGACCGCATCCCCTCGCACTTTCTGGCGCGGCTGGCCGAGGCGCTCACGGGCGAGCGGTATGATCACGAATCCCTTGAGCGCGCCCCCGGGTTCAGCAGGGTTTCCATGTTCCCCGGCGGCGCGGGCGACCAGCAACACCTGGACCTCGATGATTACGACCTCCGCACGATTGCCGGGCTGGTTGAAGCCGGGAAGCCGGAGCGGGCCCTGTACCTGGCGGCCGTTTCGGAGCAGTTCAAGCGGGGCGTCGAGGCGGAGACGGCGCGGTGGCAGGAGAAGCGCTTCACCAAGTTCGACGGCATCGTTTCCCAGGCAGCCCACCGGACCATCGCCGGCGACGTGGTCTCGCCAACGCGGATCGAAACGTTCGCCACCTGTCCGTTCGCGTACTTCCTGCTGCGCGTCCTGAACATACAGCCCTTGGAGGAACCGGAGCGGATAGAACGCATCGCGCCGCTCGATCGCGGCGCGCTGATTCACCGCGTGTTCTACCGGGCGTATACAGAGCGCTTCCGCAAAGGGGCAACCGCATCGGCCGGGGAACTCTCGGCCTCGCTGCGCGATGCGGCGAACGCCGAGTTCCGCCGGCTGCGCGCCGCCCCCCCCCCGCTGACGTGGGCACTGGACCAAGCCGAGATCCTCCGCGACCTCGACCGATTCGCCACACTCGACGCCGCCGATTGCCTGGCCGCGGGCGCTCGGCCGGCGATGTTCGAAACGCGGTTCGGCATGCCACCCCGCAGCGACCGCGAAGACAGGGCGTCCACCGAAAGACCGCTCGAACTCGTCTTCGGCGGACAGACCTACAACTTCAAGGGTAAGATCGACCGCATCGACGAGGTCGGCGAAGGCGAGGCCCGCGTGCTCGACTACAAGACGGGCCGCAAGAGCGGCAAACTCAACACGTTCGCCGGCGGCACGGCGCTCCAGCTCCCCATCTACATCCTCGCGGCGCAGATGCTGCGCCCAAACCGTCGCGCGGTCGGTGCCGAATATGCCTTCGCCACGGAGCGCGGCGGGTTCAGCTCCGTCGGGTTTACGCGCGAGGCGCTGGATGCCCGCATGAACGACCTGGAGCGGATCATCGTCACCGCCGAGCGATGTATTCAGAACGGCATCTTCATTGCTACGCCCGACAAGGGCCGGTGCCGGTACTGCGACTTCAAGGACGTGTGCGGGGCGAACCAGGACGTGATCTTCGAACGCAAGAAGAGTGACCCGGCCATCGCCGGCCTGCTGGAAATGGCAGAGATCGAATGAAGAACGACCGCACGCCCGTGGACCAGGACATCCGCGACCTCATCGAGCAGGACCTGGGCACAACGTACGCGGTCGAGGCCAGCGCCGGCACCGGCAAGACCACCCTGCTGACCGCCCGCATCCTCCACGCGATTACCACCGGCCACGCGAAGCTGGCCGAGATTGTCGCGATCACGTTCACCGAGCGCGCCGCGAACGAGCTGAAGGTCCGCCTGCGCGGCGAGCTGGAGAAGCTCCTGGCCGAAGCACAGGGCGTCGTGGCGGACCGGCTGTCGGACGCGCTTGCGGCGCTGGACGCCGCCCACGCCTCGACCATCCACTCGTTTGCCGCCGAACTCCTTCTCGAACGGCCGGTCGAGGCGAAGGTCGACCCCGGCTTCGCGATCAGCGAGAGCCTGCAATCCTCCCTGCTGTTCGACGAAGTCTGGAGCGCCTGGCTCGCCCGGCAGCTCCACGACGAACACGGCCCCCTTCGCTCGGCGTTCGTCGCCGGGCTCAGCACCGATGACCTCAAGGAGTGCGCCCGGCTGCTCCTGGCGAATCGTGACCTGCGACCCGGTGGTGACGAACTGGATCTCGCCGCGCCGCTCGCCGAACTGGTGGATGCGTTCGTGCCGAAAGCCCGGGCGCTGTACCGGCACATGCAGGAGCACTGCACCTCGCTGGGGTGCTCCTGCGCGTCAAGAATCCTGTCCGCGGTGAACGCGGCCGATCGGATGTGGGAAGCCGGCCCGGACGAGAACATGGCCCGCCTGCCGGGCCTCGACCTCCGCATCAAGAAGCCCCGGAACGCCTGCAAGGGCCCGGCGCGCGACTTCTGCATCGCCGGACTCAATGAGCTGCAGGACCGGGTCGACCCTCTCCGCGACAGCGCCGCACACGTGGTGGCCTGCCGATTGGCCGGCGTCCTGCGCGAGATGGTCGCCCGGTACGAAGCGGCGAAACGCGAGCGCGCCGTGCTGGATTTCGACGATCTGCTCCTCAAGGCCCGTGATCTGCTGCGCAGCGACAAGGCGGTGCGGCGGTACTTCCAGGAGCGCTTCAAGATGATCTTGGTCGACGAATGCCAGGACACCGATCCGCTGCAGACCGAGATCGTCTTTTTCCTGGCCGAGAACGGAGCCAAGGCGTCGGGCTGGCGGGACGTCGAAATCGTTCCCGGCAAGCTGCTCTTCGTGGGCGACCCGAAGCAATCGATATACCGGTTTCGCCGCGCCGACATCGAGACCTACGAAGAGGCCAAGCAGGTGGTGGCGCGGTCCGGCAAGCTCGTCCACGTCCGCCAGAACTTCCGCAGCTCCGCGTCCTGTGTGGACTGGGTCAACGCGGTGTTTGATGAACTCATTCAGCGCCCGGATGACGGGGCCTACCAGCCGGAGTACGTCCCGCTGGAGGCGTGGCGAACGGATGCCGCGCCGGCGGCGACGGTTCTGAAGCCGCCCGGCGGGACGGTGTTTGACAAGATTGACGAGGCGCGGGTTGCCGAAGGGGCCACCGTCGCCCACGAGGTCAAAGCGATGATCGAGCGCGGCGACGCCGTGCTGGACAAGGAAACGGGCAGGATGCGGCCGGTGGCGTACGGGGACGTCGCCGTGCTCTTCCGCGCCCGTACAGCGTTCGGTATCTACGAGCGCGCATTCAGTTCGGCCGGGATACCGTTCCGCGCGGTCAGCGGAAAGGAGTTCTTCGCAAGGCAGGAAGTGACCGAGCTGCGCGTCGTGCTGGCCGCGATCGAACGGCCGTATGACCCCGCCGCCGTGGTCGCCGCGCTGCGGACGTCGCTGCTCGGCGTCTCGGACGACGAGCTGGCGGCCGCCGCAGTGGCCCGGTTCGACTATCTGAGCCGAGCAGCGGAAGAGGGCGATGCGTACATCCTCGGCGTCTTCCGCCTGCTGGCGGCGTGGCATCGGGACCGGAATCTCAGGAGTACGTCCGACCTCGTGCAGCGTGTGCTCTCCGACACGAAAGCCCTTGAGCTGTTCTATTTGAAGCCGGGGGGCGCCCAGCGCGCCGCCAACCTGGCCAAGGTGATCGACGCCGCACGTGCCTACGAGCAGACGCCCGGCGCCACGTTCGGCGGGTTCGTCCGTTGGCTGCAGGAGATGACGACCGTCGCCGAAGAGGCGGAGTCGCCCCTGGCCGAAGAAGACGAAGACCTCGTCAAGCTGATCACCATCCACAAAGCAAAAGGACTTGAGTTCCCCATCGTGGTCCTGGCCGACATGTCGGCCGGGCGCAAGTCGCGCATCCGTTTCGTGCCGAACCGGATCGGCGACAGGTTCGAGGTGCTGATCGGCGCGAAATCGCGGGGAATCATGACCGCCGGCTTCCGGGACGCCAAGGGGCGGGAGCAGCGCGTTGAGAAGGCGGAAGCCCAGCGCCTCTTCTACGTCGCGGCCACCCGGGCGCGCGACCGGCTGATCCTTCCGCACTTCCCCGCCTCAGACAAGCCGGGCGGGTATCTGAAGTACCTGACCGACCTCGCCGAAGAGGCGGGCGCCGCGGCGAAGAAGGTAGAGGCCGAGGTGGCGGCAGATCCCGACGTCATGAAGCCGCACGGCCGGCGGGCATTTCGGGTCGACCTGAACCGCAAGCCGCCCAAGGAATGTGACACGCTGTGCGAACGGCGCGAGAAGTGGCGCCGGACACACGAACAGCTTATCCAGCGGGCCGCAGAGGAGAAGCAGTTGAAGACAGCGTCCAGGTTGGGCGAAGACGAGAGAGAGGATTTCGGCCGTCCCGCAGGGGAAGGCGAGCTTGGCAGATCCATCGGCAAGGCCGTGCACGCCGTGCTCGAGCAGGCCGACCTGGCGACGGGGGCGGGGCTTTCGGAACTTGCCGAACAGGAAGCAACTCGAAACGGCATCCCGAGCCACGCGCCGACAGTTGAGAAGCTGGCCAGAGCCGCTCTGGGGATGGAACTCGTGAAGCGGGCGGCGGAGGCGGGTACCGTGTACAGGGAAGTCCCCTTCGCCGTGAATGTGGACGGCACGATCCTCGAAGGGCTGATCGACCTGGCCTTTGACGACGGCACGGGCCTGACCATTGTTGATTACAAAACGGACGACGTGCCCGAACAGCACTTGGCAGAACACGCGAAGAGCTACCGGCTTCAGGTCGGAGCGTATGCGCTGGCGGCGCGGGAGGTGTTCGGCAAGGCGCCCAAGGCCGCCGCGCTGCTGTTCCTGCGCGCCGGGCGCGAGATCCCGGTGGAAATTGGCGGGCCGCTGCTGGATTCGGTGAGGAAGCAACTGTGACGGCCTCGGCGAACATCTTCGAGATTTTCAGTGGAATTCAGGGTGAGGGGATTTACGTCGGCCGCCGGCAACTGTTCGTGCGTTTCTCGGGCTGCAATCTGGCGTGTCTGTACTGCGATACACCCGAGGCGCACCAACCCGTCCCGTTTGCGCGGATCGAAATGGCGCCGGGCGGCCGCCAGTTCAGGCGGCGGGAAAACCCGTTCAGTCCAAGTGTCATCGCCGACTGGATCGCCCGCCTGGACGCCGGCAACCGGCACCACTCTGTCAGCCTGACCGGCGGCGAGCCGCTGCTGGCCGCGGACTTCATCGCCGAACTGATCCCGCTCTGCGGCGCCCGGCGCTTCTATCTCGAAACAAACGGAACGCTGCCCAGCGAGCTCGAAAAGGTGATCGATCTGGTCCACGTGGTCGCGATGGACATCAAGCTGGCCTCGTCGGCCGGGCACGCCACAGACCCGGGCGTGTCGCGGGAATTCCTGGCCATCGCTGCCAGGCGGGAGGTGTTCGTGAAGGCGGTCGTCAGCGACAGAACTGATACCGACGCGGTGGCGGATGCCGCGCTGGTCGCGGCGTCGGTGGGCAAGGAAATCCCGTTCGTGATCCAGCCGGTCATGCCGACCGGCGGAGTCAATCCGCCGGGGCCTGCGGAAGTCCTCGCCCTTCAAATGAGCGCGCTCCAGGTCCTCGACGACGTGCGCATCATTCCGCAAACCCACAAGCTGACCGGGCAGATGTAGGAAAGGAGAGACGCGGATGAGCAGGATCGCGCAGCTTCTGTGCCTGGCCCTGATTCTGTCGGCTATCTGCGCCGCCGGCTGCGGGAAGAAGCAGCGGGCCGCGCCGCCGGACATCAAGACCCGTTATCAATTCAACGTCGCCGGCCAGCACTGGCGGGTGAAACTGACGATCAACCACCAGCCGGCGTACACGGTGGAGGGGTGGTCGGCCATTGCGGACGTGACGCACTTCGTGGTGGACGGCAAGAACATGGTCCGGATCGAAGCGGAACGGATGAAGCACGGCCTCCCCGAGACTTTTCGCAAGTGTGACATCCGCTTCGTTTCGATGCGGACCGGGGCATCCGGGCCGGCGCAGCCCAAGACCATCGGCGGGATCTACGACGATGGCTCGTCGAACAAGGCCCGGCTCGAGGAAACGTTCGAGTTCAAGGCTTCCGTGCCGGCCCGGTGGACGTGGCAAGATGCCGACGACATCGGACAACTGACCGACGCCGACAAACAGGAGATACTTGCCGTTGTGTCTCAAGTTGCCGACGCGTACAGACGCAAAGACTGGAAAGCGGTCCGGTCGATGCCGCTTGGCATGTGGCCCGGCGGGCAGGGCACTGGGCTGGGTCCGACGCCGCCCGACGCCGAGGCGCGCGCCGAGAAGTTCTTCAAGAAAATCTTCGCCCACCCGGACTATACGGTCGAGGTGGCGGCGGCGGAGGACATCCGGTTTGCGGCGGGGAGCAAGGTGGTCCAGATCTCTGCGGGGCCGGACGCGATCATTCACGTCGGCCGCCCCAAGAGCGCCGGGCAAGGCGTCAGCACGGGCCCGAGCCGGATGTCGTTCGTTAAGAAGGGCGGCGTGTGGCACTGGATGTTCTGAGCTGGCGGGCGAATTGACGGGGGGCGCCTACTGGTCGAAGAGCTCGACGTACGACTCGGCTCGGAGCCGCTGGATCCAGACGGCGATTTCGGCCCGCGCCCCGATCTGCTGCATGGCGCGAACGATGCGCGGCGCCGCCTCCTCCAGTGGAATCATCCGTTCAGGAGACATTTTCTCGGCGCGGATGATGTGGCAGCCCCTGTCGGTCTGGATCACGTCACTGGTCTGCCCGGGCTTCATGCCGAAGATGGCCTTGTCAAGCGGCCCGAACATCGAGCCCTTCGTCACGTTCTCCCACAGCCCGCCCCGGGCGGCGTTGGCGTCGTGCGAGTATTGCCGGGCGAGCTGCTCAAACGTCTCCGGCTTCGCCTTCAATCGGCGGAGCAGCGCCCCGGCGAGCTTCACCGCCTCGTGCTTTTCGCGGAAGCGAACGAAGTGGAGCGTGATCATTCGGAACCGCGCGGAAGGCGGGGCCGTGAACTGCTTTGGGTTCCCCTGATAGTAGGCCCGGACCTCTGACGGCCGCGCCATCACCTTGTCCGACAGGACCGCCGAGAAGGCCTGGCGCTTGAGCAGCTTCTTGAATATGTCTCCCCGCCGCTCTGCCACGCTGGTCCCGCGTTTCTCGAGCAGCTTCCTGTAGTCCTCCATGTCGGCGACGCCGAGCCGCTTCATCTCGGCGTCGATGGCGCGCTGGACGTCTGCGGGGAGCACGACCACCCGGCTCCACATCGCCCAGTGAAAGATGAGCGTGTCCTCAATGAGCTTCCGTCGCGCCGCGGCCCAAAGCTTGGCGTGCCTGCCGCCGTTCGGAGTCCCGGCGCCGGCGAACTGCTTCGCCAGCTTGTCCACGTCGGCCCTCAGCACATAGGAGTCGTTCACGACGGCGGCCAGCTTCTTCTTCCGGTCGGGGGTCAGCTCGCCGCCCGCCGCGCGGCTGAAGACCCTGGCGAGGGCAGCCTTGGCGGCCGCGTCCCGGAATCGCGGATGAATCTCTGCGGCCTGGCTCTGGAGCAGCAGCAGGTTGCGCGCGGTCCAGGACTTCTTCATCCCCCTCGCCAGGGCCCGCGCCGCCTTCGTGTCTTCGCCGAGCATGTGATGTGCCAGCGCGGCATAGATGTCGGGCTCGGCCTTCACCAGGTTGGGCTTGAGCTTCGCCAGCGCGCCGAGCGCGGCCTTCGGATTGCCGAGGCTGAGCTCGCACCTGGCGAGAAGTTCGGTCGCCTGCGCATCGTCGGCTCTGTCCCGAAGCATCTGGCGCGCAAGCTCCGCCGCCTTGCGATATTCCCGGAGGCCGATGTGCGCGAGCGCACAGTCCACCCTCGCCCGTCGCCTGTAATCGTCCGGCTCGGTCATCAGCCGGTCGACCGCTGACCGCAGGCTCATGCTGGCGGCGAGGATGATGTCGGCGGCTTCGAGCCGCCTGGGCTGCGGGGGTCCTGCGGCCAACAGCTTCTGGCACACCGCGCGCGCGTCGGCGAACCGGCGGCCGCGGATCAGGGTCTCCGCCAGCAGGAGCGCGTACCCCGGATGCCTCGACGTCGCCGCGGCGGCGCGCAGGTCCGCCAGTCCCGGGCCCGGCGGGCCGGTCGCCGTCCGCACCAGTCCCCGCGCGGCCACGCAGCCGGGGTCCTTGGGGTGCTCGGCGACCGCCCTGTCGGCCAGTTCCGCCGCGGCGTCCGACAGGCCGAGCGCCCGCAGCGCCGGGGCCATCAGGGCTAGGCCGGTCGCGGCCTCCTTGTGGCCGGGCATCTTGGCCCACTTTGGCTCACGCTTCCGGTTGATCTTGGGATTGATCTCGATGTCGAACCGCGCGGTGACGGCCCCTTTTTTGTCCAGCCGCATCACTCGTCGCGGGAGTTTGTCGGCATCCAGGAGAATCTTCGTTGCCCCGCCGTCGCCAGAGGCATCCGGCAGCACCAGGCCGGTGGCAGTGAGCTTGGGCGGTTTCCGGGCGAAGGCTTTCGCGTGCCTTGTGAAGTACACGGCCGCCGGCGGACAGCGCTCGCCGAGCAGCACAACGTCCGAGTTCCGAGGATCCTTGACGACCCCCGGCGCCAGTTGGACCTCGGTGAACAGGCTGTCCGATTCCTCCGGCGGCTCCAGCGCGAACTTGACTGCCAGCGAAGCGGGGACGTTGACCGTCGTCCCCAGCGGCGACAGGTACACGGCCGCCTCGGTACCGTCCCGGAAGAACGAAATCTCCTTCGGGCGTGGTTCCTGCGCCGCAGCGCCAGGAGACAGAACCACCCTCACCCGCGCGTAATCGGGCCGGACGATGGCGGCGTCGATGCGGAGGGTCCCGCCGTCAAACGCGGTGAAGCCGCTGATCCTGATCGAGCGGAGCCCCGTTTTGCCCTGGTTGTAGAGGCGGACGACGTTCTGCGCCATTTCGTAGTAGAGCTTCTCGGCGGCGCCGATGTCACGCCCCAGGGCGACCGGACTCAGCCGGATCACCAGGTCGCGGTGACCGGCGGGTTGGTCGCGAAGCGGCACGAACAGCATCTCGACGCTGCTGAAGTGGCCGAGGTCCTCGATCGCCTGCCTGAGCTTTTCGACCGTCGAGGGGGCGATCGGCTCGCCCTTCCGGAACGTAATCAGTTTGGCGACCTTGGGCTTGAGCGTTTCCGCGCCCTGGATGACGGCCTGGTTGAGGATGCCGCGATCGCCCTCGGTCAGGTCGATCCGCAGGTTGACCGTCCCCGCCGGCTGTTTCTCCGGCTCGCCGTCGACCCGCGCATCGAGATACCCGCGTTCGCGACAGAACTGGAGGGCGCGATGAACGATCTGGAACCGCAGCGCGTCCGTCCACGGCGGCCGGCCCTCGATCTTCAAGGCTTGGATCAGCTCCTCCGCCTCGATCTTCTGGTTGCCCTTGACGGCGACCTTGCCGAGCATGAACTGTTTGCCCGGCTTGAGCGTGAAGCGGAGGCGCGCCGACTTGCCGTCGCCGCTGACGTGGGCGATGATGCCGGTCACCCGCGCGTTCAGCCGGCCGCGGGCGCGATACTCGCGTTCGATGACCTGGGCATCCCGGAGCATGCCGAGGTAATCCAGCCGGCGCCTTTGGGACAATGTCGAGGGTCGCTGGCTGCGGAGGGACCGGCACGCCTCGTCGATGGCGGCCACCCCGCCGGTCAGCTCCACCGACTCGAGACGGGGGGCGGAGGGTTTCTCGGTGTGCGACGCGGTCAGCGACATGGCCGCACCGTCTGCGTCGAATCGCGCTTCAAACCGCACCACCGCGTAGCCCAGCACCGCCATCCGGTACAGGTCGCCCGCGACCGCCTCGGGATCATACGATGCGCCGGCCTTCGTCCTCATCAGCCCGCTCACCACGGGCGCGTCCGCCTGACGCGACAGGACGATGCTGACCGACTTCACCTTCGGCTTTGCGGCCGACATCCCCGCGGCCCAGGCGGGTCCGGGAGCGGTGTGCAGCCAGGCCGCGGCAAGCAGGCCGAGGAATACAGACGCACGATCACGAGCCAGGGATTTCAATCTGATCCACAACGTCAATGAGGGTTTCGATGGCGCGGTAGTAGTCCTTCAGGATCGCGCGCACGCGCGACACGGGCATCTTCGTCTCGTGCAGCTTCATCCAGTAGACTTCCTTGAACGAGAGCACGACGCCGCCGACGAGGGCGGAGAGCGCGTCGAACAGCGGCCCGGCGGTGATGGGCGGCTCCTCGCCGCGCGCGTACAGTATCCCTCGCATCAGCCGCGCCAGGCCGAACACCGAATCGTGCAGTAGCTCGGTCAACTCCCGCTTGCCCCCCGCCGTCCCCACGTAGCCCCAGCTCAGCATGATGAGCCGGTTGCGGAGCTCGTGTTGACATTGGAGCCGGACGCGCGAGCGGTCGATTTCAATTTCTGAGAAGAGATCCACGCCGTAGACCAGCACGTTGACCAGCTTGAGATCGAGCAGCTCGACGGGCGAGTCATCCCGCCGCCGCTCGATGTACTTAGGTGTCATCAGCATGGGCGGGTGGATGCGGTTGTCGCGGAACTCGCGGCAAAGCGAGCCCAGCAGGTCGAGGAAGTCGAGGTCCATCTCTTTGAGCACGATCATCGAATTGATATCCGACCGCTCCGGCTCGAAGTCGTCGGTGACCGCGCTGCCGATGACGTGCAGCGCCAGCAGGTCTTGGCGTTCGTCCAGCAGGCGTTCGAGGAACGGCCCGATGCGGTCCGCGACGAACAGCCTCAGTTGCGACAGGTCCAGAGCGGCGTTCCCCTGCTCGGCCACCTTGCTCTCCTCCAACTCCTCGGACCTCTATTATAAGCCCGTGAACGCGGGCGGGAAAGTACGAGGCCAGCGGATTCGATACCACGTAACACTCCGGCCAGGTGAAGCGGAGAGCGGAGACGTGCCTGTGGCCGCTTCCCCCTAAGAGGTCACGCCCTCTTCTGCTCCGCCCTCCTCCTCCTCCGCCAGGCGGGCCGATGGGCCGCCCGCGGTGAACAGTACGGCGAAGCGCGTCACCAAGGCGCCCAGCAGCACATAACCCGAGAGGACCTGCAGCATCAGCAGGACATGTCCCCAGAAGCTCAGTGCGTCCGCGTGCATGTCGCCGAAGCCCAGCGTCGTCATGGTCACAACAGAGAAGTACAGGGCGCGGACGGGCACCAACCATCGCGGTATCGGGCCGCCCGGACCCTCGAGAAGACTGGTCACAACGCCGGGCGGCGCCACCAGTGCCCAGGCGTAGTAGATGATGGCGAACGCCAGTGCCAGCACAGCGAACGTCGCGATGATCCGCAACGTGGAGCGCCCGTAGTCCGACATCCACCAGAACGGCGCGCCGACCGCCCGCTTGAGCACGCGCAGCGGCCGTGGCCCTCTGTTGAACCATTCTTGCCACCGCCGCCAGCGGATATTGTACTCGAGGAGCTGCTTCAGCCCCGGCTCGACCCGCGCCGCATCCAAGCCGACCGTACCGAAGTAGGTATGCCGGCTAACGGTGCAGCCGGCGATCAGCGTCTTCCCGTTCACTTCGGCCTGGGCGAAATTTGCCCCTTCCAAGTGCGCCCCCCCGAGGTTCGCCCCTCCCAGGTGCGCCTCCTCGAACGTCGCCCCTTCCAGATGCGCCTGCCGGAGCTTCGCCCCTTCCAGATGGGCCTGCCAGAGCCTCGCCCCCTCCAGACGGACATGCCGGAGTTCCGCCCCCTCCAGGTGGGCCCCCCAGAGGTCTGCCCGTTCCAGGTGGGCCCCTTCGAGGTTCGCCCGTTCCAGGTGCGACTCATTGAGCCTCGCCCCTTCCAGCCGGGCCCTCTGGAGATTTGCCCCTTCCAGACTGGCCGCCCCGAGCCTCGCTCCTTCCAGCCGAGCCCTCTGGAGATTCGCCCCTTCCAGCCGGGCCTCGTGAAGGTTCGCCCCTTCCAGGTGGGCTCGGTGGAGGTCCGCCCCTTCCAAGTGGGCCTTCCAGAGCTGCACCCCCTTGAGATGGGCTGCCCCGAGATGCGCGCCTAAGAGCCAGACCGGCTCATCGGGTCGGCGCGCCCGCCAATCGCTCCATTCCGTGGCGTCCTGCTTCTCCGAGCAGCGCTTCAGCATCCGGTATTGCGCGATGTTGCACCGCGCGCCGATCTGGAACCGATAGCCGTCATACTCCTTCGCCATAAGTCTGCCCTCTACGTCGTGGCGCGTGATCATACCACGAGCGGGCGACGAAGACAATCCCGCCCAGCCGGGCGGCGGCGAAGCGCCGCGTTCTCCGCCAGCCGATACGCCGAGATCTGCCGCTCGTTCTTTGTGCGGCCTTCGAGAGTTCACTTGGCCGGGGGGCGGCTCACACCGGACAGGCAGGAATGCCTGCCTCACGAGGGTTCTGTTATGGGCCCTCAGACCCCAGGACCCGGTCACTCACCTTGCCTGTGCAGGAGTTTTCGCTATACTTCTCCCGGTGCAACTTCGTGCGAAGGCGGAGACCGGCCCAAGCGAAAGGGCGATGGAATGACCTCGGACGGGAAGGTGCGTGTGGGCATCATCGGGGCAGGCGGCATTGCCAACCAGGCGCATCTGCCGTCACTGCGCGATATCGAGGCGGCCGAGCTGGTGGCCGTCTGCGATATCGTCGAAGAGCGGGCCCGGAACGCCGCCGCCAGGTTCTCCGTCGGCAAGACCTACGTCCTGTACCGCGAGATGCTCGAGCGCGAAGACCTGGACGCCGTGTTTGTCCTCACCGAGCCCGATCAGCTCTTCCGGCCTACCAAGGTCTGCCTCGAAGCCGGGAAGCATGTGTTCATGGAGAAGCCGCCCGGCATCACGACGTTCCAGGCGCAGACGCTGCTCCGCGCCGCGCGAGAAGCGGACCGTATCCTCCAGGTCGGGTTCAATCGCCGCTTCAACCCGCTCGTCCAGCACGTGGTCAAGCTGATGACAGAGCGCCCGCCGGTCACCCAGGTCGAGGGCCGGTTCATCAAGCACGTGGGGGCGGCGTTCAGCGGCGGAAGCATCAGCGCGTTTGTGTCGGACGCGATCCATTCGGCCGACCTCGTGCTGTGGGTCGCCGCCGGCACCCCGGTGGCGGCCGCGACGGTCGAGGGTCAGACCGAAGACGTGGTGACAAACCGCTGGAACGCCGTGGCGCGGTTCGACAACGGGGTGGCCGGTATCATCCAGTCCAACTACCAGACCGGTGGCCGGGTGCATTCACTCGAGATCCACGGCCCGCGCGGCAGCGCATTCGTCAACCTGGGCTTCGGCGACGCCTCGTGCAGCGCCGAGATTCTGCTGCACGGCGGCGAAGAGTCATACTCGCTGGCGTCCACCGGGCCCGGCAAGGTGCGTCGCACCTCGCTCGACGGCAATGAGCTCGCCGGCAGCGACGAGTTCCACGTCTGCCAGGGCTTCCGCGGCGAAGACGAGCACTTCATCGAATGCATCTTGAGCGGCACGCGCCCGCTGACGGACATCAAGCAAGGCGTCAGGGCGATGGAGTTCATCGACCTAATGCTCGGGAACAGAATATGAGAAAGCCGCCCGGCCCCTGCTGAAGCGGAGGCCTATTCTCGCCCGCCTGCGGCAGGCTCGGAAAGCAGCGTAAACGCTGCTTAGTCAGAAGGCTACGAAGACCGGGGATGACTCACACTTCCGCCTTGCAGCAGGCGGGGCATCTCGATTTCGCATTGGCGGCGTCGCCGCTGAAGTTGGCGGCGGGCACGGCCGATGCGCTACCCTCCCCGCTTTCTGCACTGCTTGCACACCTTTGCCGGCTCGTTGTCCAACACGCCGTCCCAGAGGAGCTTGACACCCGTCCTCCCGCAAACGGGACACCGTCCTCTTCCGTGTCTCGGTAACTGCCGCAGGCTCTTGCCTCGATGCTCCTTCGTCACACGCACACTCCTGTTTTATGGCCTCTAACAGATCCCAGGTGGGGCAGGCATTCCTGCCTGCCCGGTGGCGGACAAGAATGTCCGCCCCACCGTTTTGTTAGAACTCCTCACCCAACTGAAGGATAGGACTTCCTGTTCAACGCGCCCCACAGCTCTCGTGGGGCGGCCGACCGTAATGATACCAGGACAGACAATCCTGTCAACCCGTCGTGCGGCTGAGTCACCCCCAGTTTTCGTAGGCTTTTGGCTGAGCAGCGTTCACGCTGCTTTCCGAGCCCACCGCAGGCGGGCGAGAATAGGCCCCCGCTTCAGCGGGGGTCGCGCGGCGTCCGGCCCTCCTTCCAGGCCCAGCCCTGTTTACGGGGCTTCCCGGGGCCGGCTGAAGCCTTCTGCGAAGCCCCGTTTACGGGGCTTCAGCCCAAAGACAGGGCCCGGCCGGTACGACCCCGCCTAAAGGCGGGACCTATTCTCGGACCTGTCGCTCATCGCGAAGGTCCGTAAACGGGCCTTTCGCCCAGCCAAAACTGGGGATGACTCGAGAGTTTGTCTGCTTGAGCGCTGCCGCAGAGAATGGTATACTCCCGCTCCGGGGGCGGCGTCACATACGGCCATCAAGAGGGAGGCGGGAAGGAGTGTTTCTTGCCAGCCGCTTTGGACAAGGCTCTCTCCGGGTTCAAGGGTGAGCCGACGGAGTTGATCCCCGTGCTCCAGGCCGTTCAGAAACGCCTGGGTTACCTGCCCAAAGACGCGCTGCAACGGGTCGCGCAACACTGCCACGTGCCCGAGAGCACCGTCTACGGGGTGGCGTCTTTCTACGAGCAGTTTCACCTGACGCGCCAGGGCAAGCACAACATCAAGGTGTGTCGTGGGACCGCCTGCCACATACGCGGCAGCGCCCGAATCCTGCGCGCGATACAAAAGAAGCTGGGCATCAAGCCGGGAGAAACGACGCCGGATTACACGTTCACGCTGGAGCGGGTCGCGTGCTTCGGCGCGTGTGCCCTGTCCCCCGTGATGATGGTGAACGGAAGGATCCACGGGAACATGACCCCTGCAAAGGCCCTGAAACTGATCCGAAAGCTGAAATGACGTTCCGAGAGATCCAAGAGAGCGCCAGCGCGACGTGGGAACGATTCCGCCACCCGCGCGGCGCGCTCATCCTTGTCGGCGACGTGACCTGCGGCCGGGCGGCCGGCTCGGCCGAGGTGATTGAGGCGATCCGGTCGGAGCTGCGGAAGATCGGAAAGCGCGCCCGGATCGCCGGCGTCGGATGTCTCGGCCTGTGCTACGCCGAGCCCATGATCGAGGTCTCCCTGCCCGGCGGGCCGTCGGTCCTCTACGGCGATGTTACCCCGGCCGTCGCAAAGCGCATCGTGCGCTCGCACATCGGCAAAGGCAAGCCCCGCACGGATCTGGCGCTGGCCGTGATGAACGGCGCCTCGCTCGATGGCGTTCCGAGGTTCAACGAGCTCCCCATGCTGCAGGGGCAGGTGCGAATTGTCACCCGCAACTGCGGACGGATCGATCCGGACAAGATCGAACACTACATTGCCAATGGCGGGTACGAGGGGCTGGCGAAAGCCCTGGCCATGTCGCCAGAGGATGTCATCGCCGAGGTCGAGCGCTCCGGCCTTCGGGGCCGGGGCGGCGCCGGGTTCCCCACCGGGCTGAAGTGGAAGTTCTGCCGAAGCGCGCAGGCCGAGACCAAGTACCTGATCTGCAACGCCGACGAGGGTGATCCGGGCGCCTTCATGGATCGGGCGCTGCTGGAAAGCGACCCACATGCCGTCCTCGAAGGCATGGCCATCGCCGCCCATGCTATCGGCGCGGAGCAGGCCTTCATTTACTGCCGTGCGGAGTACCCGCTGGCCATCCGGCGGCTGAGGCGCGCGCTCAAGCAGATGGAGGCGAACGGATTCCTCGGCACGAACATCCTCGGCTCCGGCTTCAGTCTGGGCATCCAGATCAAGGAGGGGGCGGGCGCCTTCGTCTGCGGCGAAGAGACCGCACTGATGGCCTCCGTCGAAGGCAAGCGCGGGATGCCGCGCCCCCGGCCCCCCTTTCCTGCACAGTCCGGCCTGTTCGGCAAGCCCACCAACATCAACAACGTCGAGACCTTCGCCAACGTCTCAGCCATTCTGGCGCGCGGCGCCGAGTCCTTCGCGGATTGGGGCACCGAGAAGAGCCGCGGGACCAAGACGTTCGCCCTCGCCGGCAAGATCCGTCGGACCGGTCTCATTGAAGTCCCCATGGGGACGCGGCTGTACGACATCATCTTCGGCATCGGTGGCGGGGTATCCGGCGGCAAGAAGTTCAAGGCCGTCCAGACCGGAGGCCCATCCGGGGGCTGCCTGCCGGCCCAATTGCTCAACCTGCCGGTCGAGTACGAGGAGCTTGCCAACGCCGGCTCCATCATGGGCTCCGGCGGGATGATCGTGATGGACGAAGACACATGCGTGCCGGACGTCGCGCGCTACTTCGTGGATTTCACGCGGAGCGAGTCCTGCGGCAAGTGCGCTCCCTGCCGATTGGGCACGACGCAGCTCTACCGCATCCTGGACGACATCTGCTCCGGCCGAGGCTCGATGGAAGACCTCGACCTGCTGGTCCGGCTCGGCACGTCAATCAAGGAGTCGTCGCTGTGCGGCCTCGGCCAG
>Ga0114922_10000967_pt1 | contig 27469 bp, 25 predicted proteins | sample AartaG_FD_100975 | JGI IMG/M metagenome (GOLD analysis project Ga0114922, IMG submission 100975) | Deep subsurface microbial communities from Aarhus Bay to uncover new lineages of life (NeLLi) - Aarhus_00045 metaG | ecosystem: Environmental > Aquatic > Marine > Oceanic > Sediment | place... | reverse complement strand
CTATTCGTTGCTTCGACTCCCGCTCAGTTTGTCCCGTAGAACCAGTGAAATCGAATTCTTCCGTAAACACTTCTTCTTTCACCTCCCCCATATACGCGCGATGAAGGTAACAGTCCAGTAACTCGGTCTTGGCAAAGAGCTGGCTGCTCACCCCTATATTACAGCGGCGGCGATGGGCCTGTCAACCGCCGTTTCAAGACGTGAAAGCTGGTGCTGCAACGAGGTTCAACGGTGCCGGCCGGCTACCCGGTTGGAGGAAAGGTTCTGCGGTGCGAATTCTCCGTGCATGGTATGGATAGTTATGGTTATGGCGATAGCGCCACGCGAAACCCCACGCCGTTGCTCACGTAACCGGGATTGAACCCCTGGCGAGATGCGGAGCGCAGGTACGGAAGAGTGTTGAACCAGGACCCGCCCCGCAGGACGCGCTCTGTGCCCTCAGACGGTCCTTGTGGGTTATTCCCAGGGCCATACACGTAGTAGCCCGCCTCGTACCAGTCGGCACACCACTCCCACACGTTTCCGTGCATGTCATACAGCCCCCATACGTTAGGTTTGTACGTGCCAACGGGCGCAGTCTCCGCGTACCCATCGTCTCCCGGGATGGCCGACCAATCCGGATGTTCGCGCTTGGCGCTCTGGTCGACTGTATTCGCATACTCGTGTGCGTCCTCTACGCTCTCACCCCAATAGAACGGCGTAGTTGTCCCCGCCCGGCACGCATACTCCCACTCGGCCTCGGTCGGCAGGCGATAGTCGAGTTTGGTCATCTCACTGAGCCAGTTGCAGAACTCCGCCGCGGCGTTCCAGGTTACCCGTATGGCCGGTCTATCCCCGCGTCCCCAGCCTTCGTCGTCCGGTTTCTTCCTGCCCGTGGCTTCGCAGAACGCATCGTACTGAGCGAACGTCACCTCATACTTGCCCAGGTAGAAATCTCCAACCTCCACCTCGCTTGCGGGACCCTCGTCAGGCTCACGACCCACCTCGGCCTGCTTGCTCCCCATCGTGAACGCGCCGCCCTTGATGAGTACCATCTCGAGCTTAAACGGCAGCGTACGACGCTCCAGCCTTGCGGCCGCCTCCGGCGCGCGGCGTGATTCCGGGAAATCCTCCAGATACTCCCTGTAAGTCTGTGCCGTATCCGCCGCTTCCGCTTTCGCCCAAGCCTCTTCGGCCCGCTCGAAATAGTCAAGCTCCGTCCGCGTCAGCACCACTTTAATCGCAAGGTCGCTGATGATTGTCCCCAGATCAGCCTCACTTTCCGTCGAGCTCGTGATAACTCTCTCAACAGAAAGGTCAAGGTTGATGACCTTGACACTGGCGTAGTATCTATTGCCGACTTTTGCAAGAGAGCCGGCGCACATTCTTTCAATCCCCAACCTGCTAATAGCCTTGCTCCTGGCCTCCTCCTCAGAGGTAGCTTGCCGGGACTCCTTGATATCCTTGGCTTCCCGCCCAATCTCCTCCCGGTCCACCACTATAGCCCTTCCCGTGTCGCCCACCTTTGTCAGGAGCGTGTCATACAGAGAGTCCTCAAGGCTCGGGTCCAGGTCACCCGCTACTCGAAACCCTGTGATCCCGATCTTCGGTTTCTCCGCAGCACCGACTTTCGCACAACGACAGGTTGTAGCAAGGAGCAATAGGACCAGGACCAACAAGCCCCTCGAACGTCCATCAACTCTCACGGCATCTCATCCTCCGCAACGCGTGACGTTGTCAAAGCGCAAATCACATTCAACGCAACACAACATAATGGCCCCCGCTCTCCATGCCTCATATTGCTAGCCTATCACCTCTCCGTTTGACCCGTCAAGACAGCTCGCCAGGGCCCTCAAAACTGATGGCTCTGACTCAGAACGTCTTAGTCATCCCGCTTCCGGCGCCGCTGCCTTATCAGGACAAGCACGACCGGCAACGCCAACAGAATGACCAAGATCCAGCTGATAAGCGCCGCACGCGGCTGAAGCTCGACGCGACTGGCAACGGCGTGCTGGAGCAGTAGTATCGTCGCCACAAGCCAAACCGCCAATCCGATCAGCCTCAAGTATTTTGACCATCCGGTTTTCATGTTGTTGTGCCCATACCGTGCGTGCGCACGGTCATACCTCCGTCTTTCCCTGCATAGTGTCGATACCGTACTCGGGCAATTCAAGCTCCCACCATTTCTCCTGTTCCTTCGGACTGTTCTTGGGGCCGTAACCGAACGCATCATTCATACGCCGGAGTAACCCACCGATCGCCGGCGTCGTCGCCGCGGTCATCTTGACCAACGAGTGGGCCCACGATCTATCCTTCTTTGACCACGGGCACGACGCAAAACATATGCTGCACGATGAGTTCAGCTCTCGCCAGTAGGCAAGACATTTCGGCGCGTCGAGAAACCAGGCCTTGTGGCCCGGATTGTTCCACGGACCCTTCACTTCCCACGAGGGATCCCTGTCAAAGCTTATGGCCCCGGCGGGACACGCTTGTGCGCATTTCCCACAACGGCGACAGAACTCCGCGATGCCCGCATCCATCGGCTTATCGGTGGCCATCGGCAGGTCCGTGAGCACCGTGCTCAGGCGCACCATGGGGCCATACTCATAAGTGACCAATCGGTTTGTCCGGCTGAGCTCGCCCAATCCCGACTGCACCGCGTATGCTACGGTCATAAGGAATCCGTTTTTCAAAGGTATGGCTTCGTAGCCAAGGCTGCGTATGAACTCCGCTACGCTTCCTGCCGTCCAGCTCATTGCCGAGTACCCAAAGTAACTCGCGGCGCCGCCGATACGGGACGGGACACGGTACATCGTTTCGGGCGACATGCGGTTGGCAAGAACAACCACCCGGTTGAAGCTATCGGGAATCACATACTTCTCGTCCGTCACGTATGGGCGCTCAACATCCTCAAACACGATCGGTTTGCCGCTGGGAGGCTTGCCGTTAACCTTCGCGCGCTCGAACTCGTCCAAGTCAGGGTGCCTGGGCGTCGGACCATGACTGAAAATGAGACGCCGGTCGAGCGGAGCTATACCGACTAATGCCGCGCCGTACAGGCGCGCGGCTGCTTTCACATCGCGCGCGGCAATGCCGGGCGGCTCATCATACTTGTCGTGCTGCGCGCGAAACTGCTCAGTCCATTCCGTTGGATTCCACTTGAGGATGCCGACAGAATCGCCGTCCATCCCACCCGAGGAGAAATTAACCAGACTGCCGCCGTTGGAAAGCGCCGCATCCCGGACCGACCAGCCCGGGCGCTTTTCCGCAACTCCCTTGCCGGCATTCTCCGCGCCCAGCGCCGTCACTTTCAGATACCTGTCCTTCCCGATGTAGTCAGGAAGGCGTGCAAAGCAGTTGTTGACAGGGTCCCATCGTTTGTAGTCCTCGGTTAACTCTCCCAGGCCGAGCGTCACTTCATCCGCCTGACGCACCCAAAAAGGACGCCCTTTGATCCGCGGGGTACCTGCCTCGCGACTCGCAGCGCGAGAGACTCCATCGCGCACTGAATATACGCCGCCTCCCGCCAACCCGGCTGCCCCTACCGTCTTAAGAAACCTTCTACGCGTGGACGCTTCATTGAGACTCATGTCATGTACCCCCCGCTGCTATCGAGGATCCGGAAAAGAGGATGCGAGCTTCGAACCTCCGACGGAGCATCCTCAACATCATAACCACGAACCAACGCGGTATCAGACAGTGTATACTGCGAAGCCTCCTCGTGTCTACCCGGTCCGTTCGAGTCCCATTCCTGTTCTCATCCCCGTGCAGGGTGGATCGGCGCTTCTGAAACGCAGACCGACCGGCTGCGATAAACCGGCTTTACTAGCGGCCCTTGGGCGTGCTATGCTATTAGCAGCATATTCATAGGCGTAAGGTGTGAGGCGAGACAGTTGAAGAGGATGTGGTGGAAGTTCGTTTTCAACCTTTTTGTCCCGGTTCTGCGCGGAATATACCGGCTGATCGGGAGACCGGTCGAGAATGTCGAAGGCTACTTCGTGCGGCTGAACAATAATTCCGTGCGGAGGTGCAGCACGCGGTTGAAACCCTCTGAGCTGTTGATTCTGTTGCCCCACTGCATCCAGTGGTGGGAATGTCCGAACAAGATAACGTCTACCGTGGGCAACTGCAAACGGTGTGGAAAATGCGGGATGGACACCCTTATGGAGATAGCAGAGAAGTACGGCGTGGCCATTGAAGTGGCTACCGGCGGCGGGGGAGCGCTTCGCGTCCTGCAGGAGCACGCGCCAAAGGGCGTTGTGGCCGTGGCCTGCGAGCACGAAATGGTTGATGGCATACGCGACGCCCTACCGCGTCCCGTATTGGCTGTCTTGAACGAGCGACCCGAAGGACCGTGCAAGAACACGGTGGTCGATCCCGTCAAGGTGGAGTCAGCTATAAGGTGGTTTCTGAACGGGAAACCGTGACCGTTGACCCGATACGCGATGCTGCGTTTCGCTCGTTGCGTCGAGTCACCGAGAACGGCGCTTACGCCAACCTCGTTGTAGACGCTGCGTTGGAGCGGCACGACTGGGCCGAGCGCGACAGAAAGTTTTACACAACGCTTGTTTACGGGACGTTGCGTCATCGGGGTTTGCTGGACTGGGTTCTCGAGAAAAGGATTGGCAAGAGATTCCCTCGCCGGATTCAGCCGGCGATTCTGGCGATACTGCGGATGGGCGCCTATCAGATCCTGTTCCTGAGCAGGGTGCCCAAACATGCCGCGGTTGACGAGTCGGTCAAGCTTGCCAGGAGGCACGGGCACGAGCGGGCCGCCGCGTTCGTCAACGCGGTGTTGCGCGCGACGAAGCGAGACGCCGGGTCCGTCGAGCTTCCGGACAGGGACGAGAACGGCGCGCTCTACATTGCGACAAAGTACTCGCATCCGCTTTGGATAGTGGATAGATGGTTGAGCGTGTGGGGATTGGAGCGGACGGAGAGCGTATGCGCGGCAAATAACGAGACGGCACCTCTTACGATACGAGCGAACACGTTGAGAGTAGAACCCGACGAGCTTGGCAAGCGGCTGCGCGACGAGCATGTGTCGGTGCGGAAAAACACTGACGTGCCGGAAGAACTGGAGATATTGAACAGCCCGCGACCCGTACGACAGCTCCGCTCGTTTCGCGACGGGCTTTTCCAGGTACAGGATGCCAGTTCGATCTGCGCCGGTCATCTGTTGGCCCCGGAGCCGGGCGAAACTGTTGTTGACATGTGCGCGGGGCCGGGCGGGAAAACGACGCATATCGCGCAATTGATGCAGAATCGCGGTAAGATTTACGCCGTTGACGTAAAAGCGCATAAGCTGTCTCTCGTAAGCGATAGCTGCCGCAAGCTGGGAGTGGAGATAGTGCACTGCGTTGAGGGTGACGCCGGTCGAGTCTCGGAGCTCGATCTGCCGCCCGCTGACAGGGTGCTCGTGGACGCCCCGTGCAGCGGTACCGGAACGTTCCGGCGCAGGCTGGATCTACGATGGCGGCTCAACGGCGACGAAACCGAGCGGCTTACCGGGATTCAGAGGGAGCTCGTACGAGCGGCGGCGTCGATTTTGAAGCCCGGCGGTGTCCTCGTTTACAGCGTTTGCAGCGTTGATCCGATGGAAACGCATGAACTGGTCAGTGCGGAGGCATCCGGCTCGTGGGGACTCGATCGCGACAGCAGTTGTCCGGCATGGATGTCCGGGTTCAAGACCCCGCGAGGGGATTTCAGGATCATGCCGGGTCAAGAAGGGATGGACGGTTTCTTCATGGAGAAGTTCGTTAAGACGAGCTGAGTTCGTATGCCGATAAAGAGAATTTTCAAATCAATACTCACATTGGGCCTGATCGTCGCCGCGTTCGGCGTCATTGTGCTCCTAAGCTCCTATGCCGTGATACAACTGGTGCTGCGAGGAGGTGAAGTTGTGGAAGTGCCGAACGTGGTCGGCAGGAGTTTCGTCACAGCGTGGGAGACGCTGGAGGAAATCGGACTGCAAGTAGCAAAACCGTCAAAAGAGCAGAGGCAGTATAGCCCGGTCGTGCCACAAGACCACATCATAGACCAGAAGCCTATTGCCGGTTCAAGAGTCAAGTCCGGCAGGGTTGTTCGGCTGACTATCAGTAAGGGACTCGAGATGCAGGCCGTTCCCGGCGTGACCGGGGACGAGTTGAGACGGGCGGAGAGCACACTGAGAAATGAAGGTCTGGCGGTGGGGCACGTTTCAGTAATCCACTTTCCTTCAATAAAGGGGTTCGTGCTTGGCCAGGACCCTCCACCCGGGACCTCAATTGAGACCGGGGGGAAGGTTCACTTGCTGGTGAGTGCAGGATCAAGACTGAAGAAATACCTCGTTCCCGACCTTGTTGGGTTGAAGATCAATGACGCGGTCCAGCTGCTATCTCAACTGAGTCTGGAGATGCAGCAGGTGTTTGAGGTCCGGCCGAACGCAACGCCCGGCATTGTCCTCGCTCAAGCTCCTGCGCGCAACGAGATCATCGACGAGGGCGGTGCAGTAAGCCTTACCGTGAGCAACCCCAGCGCGGAGAAGCGATGGGAAAACCTGCGCTACACGGTATTAGCCTTCGAGGTGCCGTACGGGTTCGCGAAGAAACTGGTGCGCGTCGAGATGACCGACGCGCTGGGTACTGAAACGCTGATAGGGGAAGAGATGGTGCTCGGTGTGCGGGGGCGCTTCTTCTCTCCATGCGAGCTGATCACTGTACCCATATCGTATAAGCTGTCCGACGAGGTAAAGCATGCCACGGTGAAGGTGTTCGTCGACGGTGTTCTCCGGCAAGAGACGCAAGTAGGCGCATCGGATGAAATCTCGATCATGTTTACACATCCTTGGAGAGATATGTATGAAATTAAAGATATCTCCATCACTCCTTTCAGCGGACTTCGGTAGCCTCGGTGAGGAGATACGTCGCGTGGTCGCGGCTGGCGCCGATATGGTGCATGTGGACGTCATGGACGGCCACTTCGTGCCCAACATAACCGTTGGTGTGCCGGTTGTGGCCGGCTTGAGACGGTACGCTGAAGTCCCTCTAGAAGTGCATCTGATGATAGAAAAACCTGAAGAGTACGTGGCGGCGTTCGCGGATGCCGGCAGCGATACTCTGACCATTCACGCTGAAGCCACCAGTGACCCACACCGCACGCTCGAGCAGATTCGCGCTCACGGTGTAACGCCGGGAATAGCGCTCAACCCGGGCACGTCGCTCGAGGTGCTCAAACCGGTCTTGAAGTACACGGAGTTCATACTGGTGATGACGGTGGATCCGGGATTCGGCGGGCAGGAGTTTATACCGGAAATGGTCGAGAAGGTGCGTCAGGTGCGCGATATGGCGGGGCCGGACATGAACATCGCGGTTGACGGCGGCATCGATCCGGAAACCGCTCCCAGAGTAGTGGAAGCCGGCGCGAACATCTTGGTCGCAGGGTCGTACATTTTCGGCTCAAATGACTACTCCTGTGCCATTAACGCGCTGAGACAGTCGTGCGAGCAGGGGGGGCAGCCGCAGGACCCTCTGCAATGCAGCAGGAAGAAATGAGTGCGGGCAGCGCCGGCCAGGCCGGTTCGCCGGCGCTTGACTCGAGAAGACCTTGACCCGGCGGCAAGTCGGATTCGTACGCGCGGACGAAAGCTCACATGACCTCCTCCAGTAATACCGTCTTCCTGGTCAACACCAACCGGATGCGACCGGTTGTTGCGCCGATCGCCCTCGATTACCTCAGCAGTTACCTCAGGGAACATGGATACGAGACGGAGGTGCTCGATCTCGCGCTGGCGGACGACCCGTTCGGCGCCATCGAGGACCGCCTGAAAGACGCTGAACCTCTCGCTGTGGGGGTCACCGTCAGGAATAGCGACGACTGCTATTTTGCGAGCGGCGATTTCTTTCTGCCGGAGATAAGAGAAGTAACGGAACATATCAAGGAGCAGACCACCGCCCCGGTGGTCCTCGGCGGGTGCGCCTTCTCGCTCATGCCGGCCGCCATACTTGATTATTGTGGATGCGATCTGGGCATTCGCGGGGACGGCGAGTTCGCCTTCGTCCAGCTCCTCGACGCACTGCGAGACGGGACCAGCTATACGGACGTTCCCGGCCTCGCGTATCGGGCGGGGGAACGATGGCGCGTGAATCCGGCCGGAAACGCGCCCTTGGAACGGCTGCCCATGCAGAAACGCGACGCTGTGGACAACCCGCGCTATCTCGCCGAGGGCGGCATGGGCGGTATCGAGACCAAGCGGGGCTGCGATAAGGGTTGCATCTACTGCGCTGACCCGGTGGCTAAAGGCCGGACTGTGAGGGTCCGTGACCCGCGGGCGGTAGTGGATGAGATCGACGCCCTGTTGGACCAGGGAGTCGACGTCCTGCACACTTGTGACAGCGAGTTCAACCTGCCCATCGAGCACGCAACGGCGGTCTGCGACGAGATCGTGAGACGCAGGTTGGGGAACAGGCTCCGGTGGTACGCCTACATGTCACCGGCCCCTTTCACACAAGCCTTCGCGTCGTCGCTGAAGCGCGCCGGATGTGCCGGGATCAACTTCGGCGTTGACAGCGGGAACGACGCCATGTTGAAACGGTTGAGGAGGACGTTCTGCGCGCAGGATATACTCGATACGGCGGAAATATGCCGTGCAACAGGTATAACGTCGATGTTCGACCTGCTTATAGGCGGCCCCGGAGAGACGAAAAAGACCGTTGTGGAGACCATCGAGCTTATGCGTCGCGCCCAACCTGACAGGGTAGGTACCTCGGTTGGGCTCAGAGTCTATGCGGGGACCGCACTTGCCCGGATGGTGGATAGCGAGGGTCCGCGCGGGCGGAATCCGAGTTTGCGCGGGGCGGTTTCGGATAACCCTCATTTCCTGAGACCCCTCTTCTACCTTTCCAAGGAACTCGGCGACGATGTGTCACAGTTCGTGAGCGGCCTAATTGGAGACGACGAGAGGTTCTTCCTGTCCGCACCGGACACAACCCGTAAGAACTACAACTATAATGAAAACCAGGTTCTCGTTGACGCAATCGGCAAAGGGTATCGCGGAGCTTTCTGGGACATTCTTCGTCGTCTTTCTCCGGACTGAACGAGCGGTATGACACGGAACACTTCAGGGGTGGTGAACAGCTCAGACGGGATCAGGGGCTAATCGTGGTCTGCGGGATGTCGCTCGCGCAGCAACGCTCTCATGTCATCGTTCGCCAGACAGTATCGCCTGTCGCGCTCTTCCAGACCGAGGCCAGACCGGAGTTCTCTGAACTTGTATGACACTACCGAGACTGAAACGCCGTACTTAGAGGCAACGGCCTTCTGAGTTACCCTGGCGTCTCTGTGAAGCCTGGATATCGTGTACTCGATTGCGGCTGCCCACGGTTCCGGCCTGGAGAATCTGAACTCCCTGCCGCAAGCGTAGTCACGCCACAACCGTATCGCACCAGCTATCTGTTCCGAATGGAACCCCTCTTCGGGCATACGCGCGCGCAAAAGATCCTCCACCACGCCATACCACCCCGGCAAGTCAGGAACGAACACCGGAGTCCGGCCTCGCTCCTTGTTTCTGAACTTCTTGGCAACAGCCAGCATCTCGACCAACCTTTGATCGGACGGGTGCTCTTTCACCGCCGTGGCAAGGTAGGTGGCAGCGTCGTTGAACCGGCGCTGCTCGATCAACGCGGCGCTGAGGTCGCCGACTGCGCCAGGGTTTGTCGGATCGAGACTGACCGCCTGTTTCAACATCTTCTCTCCGGCGGAAAGATCGCCGGAACGCAGCACAGCCCAACCCAGCGCTCTCAAGTACTCGGAATTGGGCGGTACAAGAATATGCGCCTTACGGGCAAACTCGCACGCCTTCTCCCAATTGGCCTGGCTGGCGTAAAGACAGCTCATTAGAAACAGGTAATGAGGTTGTGTGGGTCTGATCTTAAGAGCTTCGAGCAGGTGAACCTTTGCCTGATGAATCTCACCGATAGCCAGCAGTGCCTCCCCTATTCTGGCGTGCGCGTCGGCAACGGCCCCATCGTCGTGCTGCCCAAGCTGCAGCACCTTGTCATAGTACGACAGCCCTTCGCCTATCTCGCCGGCGGAGAATCTTCTTTCGGCCATCTCTTTTAGCCAGGATAGGATGTCTACAATCATCGGCCACGCTCGCTACGAGGAAACCTCCCACCAACTACCGCTTCCCGTCCGTCTTGCACCTTGAATTATACCAGCCCGGCACGAGGCGAGTCAAGCGAGGGCAGAGACATCCCGCCTGCCTGCCGCAGGCATGGGTGGGGTGTCTGCCTTTGGGAGGGCCGGCGTCCCTATCGTTGGTTGTCGGTTGACACCGCGACGCCGTTGCACGTATAATCAGTCAACAATTAAGCGGGTAAGCGAAACCAGTGGGGCTGGATTATGGCGCCGGAGAGAATCGTAAGGGCCGACGAATCTGCAATAGGAAGCACGGTCACACGTGACGTTAAGGATGATAAGGGCGCTGTCGTATGCTTTGCAGGCGACATCCTCAATGCGTCCCTGCTCCTGGATCTCAAGCGTGCCGGCATCAGCAGCGTGTATGTGGAGCGCCAGGTGGGAGCGGACGGAGAGCGCAGCGTTGACGATCTCCTGGTCGAACTCGACAGAAGATTCGCCCGCGTCGAAGCGAACCCGGTAATGCGCGTTCTGAAAGAGGTCATCGCCGAGAGGACGAGGGAGGAAGCGCGTGGCGGACCGTGAGGAGCAAGTCGGTGGTTCACAAAGAGAGGACATACGAGGCAGGATCGAGGAAATCGAGGATCTGCCGACGCTTCCCGGAGTGACCGCTGCTCTGAGTGAAATAGTCGCCGAACGCGGAAGCACCTCGCGGGACATTGCGGAGCTTGTATCGAAAGATCCCGCTCTATCGGCGAAGTTCCTTAAGCTCGTAAACGCGCCGTTCTACGGTTTCCCGGAGCGCATCGCGTCCGTACAGAATGCGGTCCTGCTCGTTGGGTCGCACGTGGTGAAAGCGGTTGCATCGAGCACGGAAGTCTATGGTGCGCCCGGCGAGGCGGCGCTCGGGCTATGGGATCATTCGCTGGGAGTGGCTTTGGCCAGCAGGCTGCTCGCCGTTCGGTTGGACGTTATGGACGCTGACGAGGTTATGGTAGCGGGACTCCTTCACGATCTCGGCAAGGTAGTGCTGTACGCGCTTTCCGGTGAACAGGCCGAGGAAACGTACAGGCTTGCCGCAGAGGGCAACATGTTGACCAGCGAAGCTGAACGGCAGGTGTTGGGAGTTGACCACGCTGAGATAGGGGGATGGAGCGCACAGTGTTGGAACTTCCCGGCAGCCCTTAGGGAGCCCATATCGTATCATCACGAGCCCGCTTTATCGAAAAGGTCAGGGCTGAAAACCGCCATCGTCCATTTGGCCGACGTGCTTGTGCACGCGGTCGGTTTCGGCGACGGTGGGAACGGTCTGGTCCCTCCTGTGGACGAGGCTGCCTGGAACAGCCTCGGACTGACCGAGGATGATCTTAGGGAAATAGCCGAACGAGTTGACGACGAGCTGTCCGCGACGGCGACGTCATTATATCGGTCCGCGTAGATGGAAGAGACTGTACGTACAATACTCATCATTAACGACGAGCCCGAAGAGGTTGCGGGACTGCGTGCGCCGCTCGAGAAGGCGGGATATGCAGTCCATGAGGCGCACAGCGGCGATAGAGCCCTCGAGCGCGTGTATGCCGAACCCCCGAGCCTTGTAGTCCTCGACTTGATGATGAAGGGCAAGACCGGCGCGGACATATGTGCGGAACTCAAAGGCGATAACGTTTACGGTCATCTCCCCGTGATCCTTAGCGTGCCGGAAAAGGCTCTTGGACAACGGATCAATTGGGAGACGCTGAAGGTAGACGATTACCTCGTGCTGCCGTGTTCGGAGAAGGAGCTTCTGCTGCGTACGACCCTGTGCTTTTCGAGGGCCAGCAGAGATCTGGACGCCAATCCGCTGACCGGTCTTCCCGGCAACGTGACGATCATCCGTGAAATAGAGCGAAGGATAAGCGGTGGGAGCCATTTTGCCCTGGCTTATCTCGACATCGACCATTTCAAATCTTTCAACGACAGGTACGGCTTTGCGCGAGGCGACGAGGTGTTGCGGATGACCGCGCGTATACTGGTAAACGTGCTCCGCGGGCTAGAGGAAGAGGGCGCCTACGTCGGCCACGTGGGAGGGGACGATTTCATATTCATCATGTCGCCGGACAACTGCACGGAGATCTGCGAGCAGATCATAGGGAATTTCGATCAGATTGTTCCGACGTTTTATGACGAGGAGGACAGAGCACGCGGCTCGATTCTCTCCACGGACCGCCGTGGCAACAGGGTGGTGTTTCCGCTCATGACCATATCAATTGGGTTAGTGGACAGCCGCAACGCGGAAATTGCACATTACGGTGAAGCCAGCTACCGTGCATCCCAGCTGAAATCTTACGCGAAGACGATCGCCGGCAGCGTCTACGTGAAGGACCGCAGAAAGTAGCGTCAACCTCATCGATCCCCGTTTTTCCCACAACACGCCATCTGTTGTCCACGACGTTCTTCACATCTACCGCATCCTTCTTGTCGTCATCCCCGCGCAGGCGGGGATCCATGCTTCATCATGAGCACTCTGCATCCGTCCTGGATTCCCGCTTCCGCGGGAATGACGCGTCCAGGGAGCCATACTCGCGCAAGTAGTTCGCAGGAGGCGTTGTCGCGAAATCTCTTGCTATTTACGTGGTTTTTCTGGATAATTGCGGTAGGAGCCTGGCATGTTAGGTTGCACGGGCGTATTGCGGTAATTTTGAAGGGACGGCTGCGGTGTAACGCGTCGTCTACTGGAAAGGAGATCGATGGGGATGTCGAAAAAAACAAGGAACGTTTGGGTTTTGACAGCGGCGCTTTTCCTTGTGGTGGCGGCACTGTTTATTCCGCCCGCTCAGGCGGCGGGTAAGGGTAACAAGTGGATAGCTTTGCGGCACAGGTTCAAACCGGGTGAGACGCTCGAGTACGCCGTCACCATGAACATGTCGGGACAGGAAGGGGACATGCCCATTAACATAGATGTTGAGACGGGCCTCAAGATGAAAGTGCTTGCGGTTGATACTAAAGGAACGGCGACCGTGACGTTGACCCTCGACGAGATGAACATGGACATGCAAGTGATGGGGCAGAGCATGAATATGCGGATGGGTCCCAGCGGTTTGAAAGTCACCTCCGGCGGCCAGATCGTGTACGACTCGAGCGCGGCGGGGGGGACCGGCCAAATGCAGATGGACCAAATGGGCATGTTCGGTGGCATGATGGACGAGAAACTGTTTCGTCAAGGTTTGACCGCGACGATTACGAAGTTGGGCGAGACTACAATACCGGACCTGGCGAGCGGGTCTGGCGATGATGCCATGGGGTTTGACGTGTTCGAGCAAAGAGCGCTTCCCGAGAAGCTCGTCAGACCGGGAGACACGTGGACAACGCAAGTCCCAATTCCGGGATTCGGGGGGCCGGGGAGCGGGGCGGGCGGCTCGACAGCAGAGGCCGTTCTGGAATCGATCGAGACCGTTAACGGTCGATTGTTAGCGAAGATCTCGGCGCAAATGGATACTGATATTTCACAGCTCATAGCTGGCCAGCCCGGGGTACCCGCAACGGGTGTGCCGGAAATGCGCATGACGGGTCAGATGACAACGTACTTTAACATTGAAGAGGGATACGTGCTCAGGGAGAGCGGAGAATTCTCCATGAACATGGCCGGGTCGCCGGGCGCGCCGGGTCTTGGCGGCGGAGAGAGCATGAACATAGTATTGAAGAGGGAGTTGAGGGAATAGAGGTGAGTGTCCTCTGAACAGGTTCGTGCCTTCCTTGATCAAGATCCCCGCTGTAAAAGCATCTCGACGCAGGTGAATCCGGCGAGCTCGTTCGCCGCCGCTACTATCCGATACTCAGAACGCCAGGAAGTTGCTTATGATCTGTTTGCCGGGCGCGGTCAGGATGCTTTCCGGATGGAACTGTACGCCCCAGACGGGCAGGTCACGGTGTTTCAGCCCCATGATCTCCTTCTGATCGGTTTCGGCGGTAATAGTGAGACATTCGGGCAGGGAATCGCGCTCGACTATCAGCGAGTGATACCGGGTGGCCTCGAAGGGGCTCTCGACCCCATCGAAAAGCGGGTCGCCGAAGTGGTGTATCTGCGACGTTTTGCCGTGCATGAGTCTCGGAGCCCGTATGACGCGCCCGCCGAAAACGTGACCGATACACTGGTGGCCCAGACACACCCCGAGAACCGGTATTTTCCGTCCCATTTCGAGTATTATCTCGTTGGATACGCCCGCCTCAAGAGGCGTACACGGGCCGGGCGACACAACTATCCTGTCCGGAGCCAGCCTCCTGGTTTCCTCGGCGTCGATCTTGTCGTTGCGGAATACCTGTACATCCTCGGTTACCTCGCCGATGTACTGGACGAGGTTATAAGTGAAGGAATCGTAGTTGTCTATAACGAGTATCATATTGTTATGAGCCCTCGTTCGGCGATCTCTACGGCTTTGACGAGCGCTTTCGCCTTGTTGATTGTCTCCTCATACTCGCGGTGCGGGTCGCTGTCCGCGACTATGCCCGCTCCCGCCTGCACGTATGCCGTGCCGTCTACGATCACCAGCGTGCGTATCAGGATACACGAGTCGAAGTTGCCGGAAAAACCGACGTACCCCAGCGCGCCGCCGTACGGGCCTCGCTTAACGGGTTCCAACTCTTCGATGATCTCCATAGCGCGTATCTTCGGTGCGCCGCTGACGGTGCCCATCGGAAAAACGGCTCGCAGCGCCGTGTAACAGTCCTCGTCCGCTCTCAGCTTGCCGCGGACGTTGGAGACGATGTGCATGACGTGAGAGTACCGTTCGATGACCTCGAGTTCGGTTACCTCGACGGTACCGGAGTCCGAAACGCGTCCGACGTCGTTGCGACCGAGGTCAACCAGCATGATGTGCTCCGCAAGCTCCTTCTCGTCGGAAAGCAGGTCCTTCTCAAGCGCGACATCTTCCTCGGTATCCTTTCCTCTCGGTCTTGTTCCGGCGATCGGTCTCACCTGGACCGTTCCGTCCTCCACCCTGACCATCAGCTCCGGCGACGAACCTACGAGCTGGAGGTCGCCCAGTTCCATGTAGAACATGTAAGGCGACGGGTTGAGCGACCGCAACGCGCGGTACACGTCGAGAGGCGAACTGTGAATCTCCGCCTTGAACCTCTGGGAGAGCACGACCTGGAATATATCGCCCGCGACGATATACTCTTTTGCCTTCTTGACGGCTTCGGTGTATTGCTTTTCCGTCTGGTTAGAGCTGAGCGTGGGGGAGTAGACGGTGTCCCTGCCGGGACCCTCCCCGGCCGAGACTACCAGAGGTCGCCCGAGCCGGTCTATGATGGCGTCAATTTTCTGTGTTGCGCTCTCGTACGCGGCCTCGACGTCCTGCTCGACATGGGCGTTGCTCACCACCCTTATCGTGTGGTTCACGTGGTCAAATATCAGTATAGTGTCGGTGAGCATGAAATAGCAGTCAGGCAGATCAAGGTCGTCCGCGTTCGCGTCCGGCAGGTTCTCGAAGAACCTTACCGTATCATACCCAACGTAGCCGACCGCCCCTCCATGAAACCGCGGCAGATCAGGTTCAGGCACGAGGCTGTAACCGGCCATCAGGTCCTTAAGGGCAGCAAGAGGGTCGTCGCACTCGAACTTCTCAACGCTTTCGCCGCGGACGATCTCCACCTGACGCGATTTGCTGCGAAAAATGATCGACGGGTTCGCCCCCAGAAAGGAGTACTGCGCGATCTTCTCCCCACCTTCGACGCTTTCCAGAAGGTAGCAGTAGTTTCCTTCACGGATCTTGAGAAAGGCGCTTACCGGCGTGTCGAGATCGGCCAGAATCTCGGTGTAGACCGGTATCAGGTTGCCCTTTGCGGCTCTTTTCTTGAACTCTTCAAGCGATGGTTTATGTCGCATGTCACGCCCATATCGGCGGGTTATCCCGCCCGCCGGTCTTACTATAAACACTGGCGGTTCGCGAACCGCCCCTAATCCTCCGCGTCCCGTATCGAACCGGTGTTCCTGTCAATCTGTTGATAAAAGCAGGACCAGCGACCCGTGTGACACGCCTTGCCCCGCTGGGCAACTTTGATGAGCAGCGTGTCGGAGTCGCAGTCCAGGCGAATGTCGCGCACCTCCTGAATGTGCCCGGAAGTCTCGCCCTTGTGCCACAGGCATTGTCTCGACCTGCTCCAGAAGTGCGTCTCACCCGTTTCCAGAGTGAGGCGGAGCGATTCCTCGTTCATGTACGCGAGCATAAGTACGTCAAGGCTGTCCGCGTCCTGAACAATTGCGGGAATGAGTCCCTTTTCGTCGAACTTAACCTGGTCGAGATCCAACATTGTCCCCGAACCCAACGTTATCCGAGTGCAGACTCGGACAATCTCCTAACAGGAATACCCTTCTTCGACAGGTATTCTTTCGTTTCGGCGATAGTATACTGCGAGTAATGAAATATCGAGGCTGCCAGCACGGCGTCCGCTTTGCCGTCCACCAGCGCTTCGTAGAGATGTTCCAATGTACCGGCGCCCCCGGAGGCTATCACGGGAATGCTGACCGCCTCCGCGACGGCGCGCGTCAACTCGATATTGTACCCGTCGCATGTGCCGTCGCGGTCCATGCTCGTGAGCAGTATCTCACCGGCACCTTTTTGTTCGACCTCCCGCGCCCAGGAGATCGCCTCGAGCTCTGTTGGAATCCGCCCGCCGTGCGTGAACACGATATACTTTTCACCGCACAGTTTCGGGTCTATGGCCACGACGATGCACTGAGTGCCGAACTTCGCCGCTGCCTCGCTGATGAAATCGGGATCGGCGACCACTGCGGTGTTGATTGAAACCTTGTCCGCGCCTGCTTTGAGCAGTGTGCGTATATCCTCGAGGGCGGTGACCCCGCCGCCGACCGTCAACGGCATAAACACCTGTTCGGCGGTTCGCTCGACGACATCGACTAGGGTGGCGCGCTGCTCGTGGCTCGCGGTGATATCAAGGAACACGAGCTCGTCGGCGCCCTCCTGTTCGTAGCGCTGCGCGATCTCCACGGGGTCGCCGGCATCCCTTAGGCCGACGAAGTTGACCCCTTTGACAACGCGTCCGTCCATAACGTCAAGGCACGGAATGATACGTTTAGCAAGCATCTTTCAAACGTTCGCAATTCTAATAGAGAGGTGAAGCCGAACTTCAGTGCTCCGCCGGCTCAACTTCCCGTATGGTGACGTTAACGTCACCCATCTCTTCAAGGCCGAGGAGCTCTTGAGCCGACTCGATGAGGTGCTGCCGGATCCTCTCGCCAAGCTGAGGCACGTTTTGTCCGTGGTAGACCGACGCAGTCACGTCGACCGTGATCGTCTTTCTGTCTTCCACAGGAGTCACCAGAGTGGTGAGCCTCTTGACCTCCGGCAAGGTCGAACAGCCGCGCGCGAGGAACGCTTCGATAGTGTCCACTGAAACGCTTGTCGTGCCGCGAGGGCTTGAAAAAGAAACGTAGCGTCCGCGGCTTTCCTGCTTTGACACAATGAGCGCTACACGTGACACGACTATCAGGACAAGAGCGACGCCGGCGATAGCGGCGGCCGCACGGCATGAACGCTGCATCCCATAGTCCTGTAGGAACCGTGGGAGAGTCTCATAGCATAGGCTCGGGTAAATCGCTCCCGCTATCAGTGCCGCTCCCACCACAAACGCCAGCACCCAGATCACAAACGCGAAGATCGGACTTAGAACTCTCATGCTAATCCACCTTCCCTTTCACTTTCGGTACCCGCAGCCGACCGATCGGGCATCTCCACCCCTTGAACGTGGACGTTCACAGCGACCACAGCGCACTCGGTCATCCTGCGCAGCGCGTTTAGCACAGCCTCCTGCACGTTGTGGCCCACCTCTTGTATGACCGTCCCGTATCGGACGATGATCGAAATGTCCACCGTGACGCGGCCACTATCGTCAAACGAGACCTTAACTCCGCGACCCGCCGTATCGCGCGAAAGCTTCTTGGCTATGCCGTCCGCAACGCCTTCGCTCATCCCTGCAACACCGTCAATGTTTGCGGTTTCATATCCGGCGATCGCGCTCATAACGTTTTTGTGGACCTCAATTGCGCCCAGCTCTGAAGTTCGTCCATCCACCATAAGAATCTTCCTCCTTGTCCCAAAATGGGGCCGAAGCTCACATGCGCCCTGAACTTCTCTTTGTCAGTAGCAGACTTTCGACGAAGCTCGTGTTAATGTTGCCTACCTGGAATCTTCGATCCCGCAATATCCTCAGAGTCAGAGACACGGTAGTGGGCACACCCTCAATAACCGTTTCCTCCATAGCCCTCACAGCCCGTTTGAGAGCCTCATCCCTGTTACGCCCCCAGGCAATGACCTTGGCCAGCAGCGGATCGTAATAGGAGGGCACGGTATATCCCTCGCACACGTGGGTATCGATGCGGATGCCCGGACCGCCCGGAACGTTGAACTGCGTAATTTGACCCGGACACGGGCAGAAACCGTTGTCCGGATCTTCGGCGAAAATGCGGCACTCGATCGACCATCCGTTGATGTTGATGTCACGTTGGGTGAAGCCCAGTCTCTCGCCGGCGGCCAACCTGATCTGTTCCTTAACGATGTCTATTCCGGTAACTTCCTCCGTTACCGGATGCTCGACCTGTATGCGGCTGTTGAACTCCAGGAAATAGAACTTCCCGCGCTCATCCAGCAGGAATTCGATCGTGCCGGCGTTATCGTAGTTGACGGCGCGCGCCGCCTCGATGGCTGCTTTTCCCATAGCCTTTCGCAGCTTTGGATCGAGAGCCGTGGAGGGCGCCTCCTCCATCAGTTTCTGATACCTGCGCTGGATGGTGCACTCGCGTTCACCGAGATGCACGACATTGCCGTGCTTGTCGCCGAGGATCTGGAACTCCACGTGGCGTCCATTGTCGATAAGCTTTTCCACGTACACCGACCTGTCCCCGAACGCCGCTTCCGCCTCGGTCTGTGCGGTTGTAAAGGCGTTGACGAGGCTCGCATCGTTGTGCGCGGCCCTCATTCCGCGTCCGCCGCCGCCCGCCGCCGCCTTGATGATGACCGGAAAACCGATCTTGTGTGCGACGTCGAGCGCTTCTTCAGAGCTTGACACGATACCGTCGCTGCCGGGCACGACCGGTATGCCATGCTCGCGCATTACTCTGCGCGCCTCGATCTTGTTGCCGGCCAGCTGTATCACCTCAACCGCCGGACCGATGAAAACGATATTGCAGGACCGGCATATTTCGGCGAACCGGGCGTTCTCGGCGAGAAATCCGTATCCGGGATGTATCGCCGCAACGTCGGCAATCTCCGCTGCGCTGATTATGCTCGGGATGTGGAGATAGCTCTCTGAGCTGTGCGCGGAACCGATACATATATCGGCGTCCGCATATTGAACATGGAGCGACTCGAAATCCGCCTCGGAGTGCACGGCAACACTGCGTATACCCATCTCCTTGCAGGCCCTGACTATACGCAACGCGATTTCGCCTCTATTTGCTATCAGTATGCTGTTGAACATTGTGAGACCGTCCGCGGAACTTACTAGACCTGAACGGGTTCGAGGACGAACAGCGGTTGACCGAACTCGACAGGTTCGCCATTACCCACAAGAGTCTGGACAAGCTTGCCGGACATAGGCGCCGGGATCTCGTTCATGATCTTCATCGCCTCGATGATACAGATTGTCTGTCCTTCCGCCACGTAGTCGCTCGGCTCCACGAAAGGAGGAACATCCGGCGCCGAGCTTCGATAAAAGACGCCCACCATGGGCGACTCTATTACCGGCAGTTCGGGGGACTCCGCCGACCTCTCTTGTTCTTCCACAGACGCCTTCTCGCTGGCAGGCTGCGACGCCGCCTTCGGATTGGCATCGGCAGCGGGAGTTTGACTCATATCTTTCTTGAGGCGAATCTTAACCCCTTCGACGTCGTACTCGAGTTCGGTAATCGCCGCCTGCTCGAACATCTTTATCAAGTCTCTAAGTTCAGAAGTATCCATTGCCATCTCCTGAGACACAACTCCTTGGTTTGACAGCGCTTACACTTCCATGCCAAGGCCGATAACGCTAATCGTCACCGTGCGTCGCTTCTCCGATACCGTCGGGTACGACAGGTTCAAGTTCTGAGGAGTCCATGCCCCCTTTGACGGCGCCCGATGCCGTTTCCTGCGCGCTTGCTGGTATTCTACGGTAAACCCCTATCCTTGTCAAGTGGCCGCCGTCGCCGTCCCTGAAAGCGTCGAAGCTCGCTGACGTCCGGCGAGATGTGCGGTCACTTGAGTTTGAGCAGCAATGCGACGGCCTCCAGAGCGAGAAGATAGCTATCGGCGCCGAAACCCGCAATCTGACCCGTCACAACGGGCGCGATCAGCGACGTGTGGCGGAACTCCTCCCGCGCCTGTGTATTTGACAGATGCACCTCCACGGTCGGCAGTGCGACAGCCAATATCGAATCCCTGATCGCGACGCTGGTGTGCGTATACGCGGCGGGGTTGATGATTATGGCGTCGGCGATACTGCCCGCTTCGGCTATCTTGTCGACGATTTCCCCTTCGTGGTTCGAGTGAAAAGTCTCAATCTGAATGCCGAGCTCTTGGGCGCGTTCCTGAAGTCGCTCATCTATCTCGGCGAGAGTGACGCTGCCGTAGACTTCCGGCTCGCGCGTACCCAACAAGTTGAGATTCGGACCGTGGATCACAAGCACTTTCATATTTCATGACCCTCCAGATTCGTTCTTGGACATCGTACCGCGTATGCCGGCACGCCCTCCCTTTGCCTTCCGAAGTTGCTTTCCTATCAGGTTGTCGCTACTGTCTAGCGCTCTTGCGCAACTCAGCGGCCCTCTTGAAGCAGTCATCCGCCCGGCCCCTTTGACCGGCCCAAGTCAACACGGCACCTAACTGGATCCACGACTCGGGATCGTTGGGGTAGTTTTCCACGGCGAGTTCAAACTCTCTGAGCGCTTTTGTCGCGTATAACCGTCCATTGCCAAGCGCGGAGCGCCTCATGTATGCGTCACCGAGGAGCATGCGCCAGTAATAGGTCCACGGATTGAGCTCCACGGCTTTCTCAAGATTCGCTATGGCGCTGTCCAAATGCCGCGCGGCGTTAGGCTCGAACGGCGCCAACCACACATCCATCTCTCCGATAAACACGTAGTACAAGGCGCGGTGAGGGTATATGTGGGCGGCGATCGACAGCTCTCCCTTGACGTGGTCGAGCTTCGGGCGCGTCATCGCCACTAGATCTGCACCCTCTTCCTGCCGGTTGCGCGCCTGTTCCAGCGCGGGCCCCGGGGGAAACAGTGTCACTAGCAGGGGGTCGGGCACCGGTTCACCGCGAAATATCTTCTGTGCAGCCTCGAGCTGATTGGCACGATAGTTCTTGCCAAATCCGTGGGCATCGATGGCCCACGAGACAGATCCCAGCATGTCCAGAAGTCCCAACGGGGCGATAAGAAGCGCCACGACCGTCGCTGACCATGCAACAGTGCGGCTGACCCGTCTGATCGTGACGGTCTTGCGGCGGCCACCGCTAGACAACCTCGCACTTGCGCCGAACACGACTGCGGCGATCAGTGCGCAACACAGCAGCCGTACCGACGGGTACACCTTCCACCATATCCGGATCATGACGGGCGCTGCGAAACCCGTCCCGTTGAACAGCGCCTCCGCGACATGAGGACGAAGCGCCAACGTCGTGGCGACGGCTAGCCCAGCCAGAACCATTATACCCTTGCCCCAGCCGAAACGCACGGTTTTCGCTTGTTCCTCAGACGCAGCTACAAGCAGTCCGCACAGTGCAAACACGTTGAGCGCAATTCCGGGAATTTCAAAGTCGAAATCGATGAGACTGTGCAGGAGAAAAGCGACCAGACCGAAAAAGATCCCGACTCTCAGCCATCGTGCAGAGCTGGAACCTTGGAGCGAACAAGCTCTCAGGCCAAAACCGAGAAAGAGTATCCAAAACGCCGCGAACGGCAGGAAACCCGGAATGCCGGTCTCCGCCAGAACCTGAAGCGGATCGTTGTGCGCCTCTTGTACCGGGTACCCGCCCAGCACCATGAATCGGGGATACGCCGTGCCAAAGGAGGCCAGGCCGACCCCGAGCAGGGGTCGCGCCTTTATCATTCCCAGTGCGCCTTGCCAATAGGTGACACGCATCTGCAATGTCGCACCCGAGACAAGTCTGCGGACCGTCGGAATCTGCCCACGGATGAGGTCGCTCTCGAGGCTTGGTGGCGATCCCTGGTCAGGCTGGACGGTGGCTTGCGGCGCAACATCCTGTTCCTGTCCGCCCACGCCTTGAGACGCCGCCAGGACCGCCCCGCACAGACAGGCGGCAACGGCGGCGCCGCGCCACAGTCGTCCACCTCGTAACAGCACGAATACGGCAAGGCAGAACATCGAAACCAGGAGGCTCAACCAGGCGCCGCGGCTGAACGTCCACACTAGCGCCCCTACCTGCACAAGCGCCACGACAAGCCAGGCCACCACAGAGAATGGCGGCAGTTCTTCATCGCGCTCCACAGGGAAGGCTGTTCCCTGCTTCTTATCGACCCTTGGCGGCCGGCGCCTCGAGGCCGACAGCGTGGCAACGAAGGAGCAAATCGAAATGGGGATCAGAACGATCAGGTAACCGGCGAAAGAATTGGGATGGAGAAAGTACGAGAATATCCTGTTCGAACCCAGCCGATCCATGAAATCGGGCGTGAATTGCCCCGTAATCCTGTGTATGATCAAGTCCGGGTCCTGCTCTACCATCCTCCTCGCCTGGGCTAATCCGAAGCACCCCTGATAGAAACCTTGTCCGCAAAGCAGGACGCTCGCCACGGCGACCACGACGATTATTCTGGTAACTGCCTTCGTGTCTCGCACGGCGCTCGCCGCCATCACGAACATGAGGAAGTAGCTCAGCAACTCGAAGAATCTGCGGTACGTTTCGTCGCTGTTTACCGAACTGAAGAACGTCAGGCCCGCGATAAGGACGAAAATGCCCAGACACGCGGTGAGCAGGGGCGCTTTGAGCAGAAGCTTCTTATGTCGACACGCTCGAGCGATCCACATCGCGAAAAGCGTGTATATCGCAATCTGGCAAACGCCGTTCGATCGCTCGTACGTCTTACCGGATACGAACGGCCGGAGAAAAAGGATGATTGCTATACTGATGGCTATCGCGTTTTCGCGCGCGGGCGGGATCAGCCTGACAATGAACTCTCTAAAGCGCGACCACCACTTAAACAAGGTGGGAAAGGTTCGCTCGAGCGGATTTTCTCGTCGCTTTTCCTGGCGCCGGGATTTGGCACGTTTTTTCTTGGACACCGTGTGTTCTCTCCACAACTCGCGGTGGCGAAATCAGCGCGGACTCGTCTCAGTCGCGGTACCGTTTGTTGTTCGCCATGAGCAAAGAGACGATGGCGAAGACGCCAAGAGCTTGCGCAATAACCGCGATCACGCCCGTGGTTCCAAGGCCCGCTAGAAGCGTCGCTCCCAACCCTACAACCGCCGCAACAAGATATATGAAGACCACGGCCTCTTTTTGAGTCATTCCTGCGTCGACCAACCTGTGCGAGAAATGACGCTTGTCACCACGGACGATAGACTCGCCGTTCCTCACCCTTATATATATAACGGCCAGGGTATCGAAAATGGGGACTCCGAGCGCGAGCACCGGAGTTACCACTGCGACGCGCGTCGGGCTCGACGCGGTGTAAAACGTGCCTAATACGGCGAGGGACGCCAGCATATACCCGCATAGCATGCTCCCGGAGTCACCCATGAAGATGGTTGCCGGCTTGAAATTGTAGAAGAGAAAACCGACCATCGTTCCGGTTAGCATGAGGAACATCACGCTCGTGAACGTCTGCCCAAGAGGCGCCACCGCCAGGAAGAAAATGGCCGCAGCTATCGCCGCGACACCCGCCGCAAGGCCGTCCATATTGTCAAGCAGATTCACGGCGTTTGTCATCAACACGATCCAGCATATCGTCAGTATGCCGGCGAGGACAGGGTTTGACATGAATAGTTCAAGTCTAATCCCCGAAAGCACAAGAACGAGCCCGGCAACAATCTGACCGAACAGTTTGACGCCGGGGCTCAGGTGGCGTACGTCGTCCACCAGTCCTACAAGAAATATGACCAGCGCTCCGACGAACAGTCCGATGAGTTTCCGGTAAACAGCGCCGCCCAGAAACCCCAGAATCTGCTCCCGAGCCCATTCCGGCGCGACGGCAGTGCCCTTGACTGCGTGCAGCAGGACTAGATTCAGCCCGGCAACGAGGATGAAAGTGGCAAACATCGCAGAGCCGCCAAGCACCGGCATGGGCCTGTCCTGAAGCTTACGTTCACCCGGGTGATCATAGATCTTCAGTCGGTGTGAGACGGCGCGGGCAACGGCAGTCAGAATCGCCGACAGTATCAGCGAAAGCGCAAACACGTAAACATAAACCAACGACCACATAGTCCGTTATCCTTTCTTTCGTGGGGGACTAACCCTGTATGCTACCACAGGATGGAGCCGACTGCAAGTGAACGGTAGTGAGGGAGCCCGAGATGGCTGTGTGAGTGCGGCGGGCTCTCCACGGCGAGTGTTCCACAAGATGCCCGCCCTACCTCGTATTGGCAGGTGCGGACAGCAACTGCTGGTACAGCGCCCACATATCGCTGACCATCTTCTCTTTGGAGAAGAACGTTCTCGCCCGCACCCCGGCCTGATCGCCGAACCGGCGGCGCAACGCCGCGTCGTTCAGCAGCCTGTTTAGGGCGCCGGCTAAGGCAGCGGGGTCGCGGGGCTCGACGACAAGACCGGTTTCACCGTCGAGATTGACGAAGCTTGTGCCGGTGCCAAGCCGAGTGCTAACGGCCGGTTTGCCGCAGGCGAGCGCTTGTACAAGGGATAGACCGTACGCCTCGCTGCGATGGCTGCCCGGGAACACGAAAACCTCACACGCGCGGTAGTGTTGGACGAGCTCTCTCTGCGGTGTCTCCCCGGCAAAATGGATCCGGCCGCTCAGACCGGAGACCTCGGCCATGCGCTCGAGTCTGGGGCGTTCAGGTCCGTCCCCGATGACCACCAAATGGCAGTCAACCTGCTGCATGGCCTGAACCAGGTATTCAACGCCTTTGTAGTATCGGAGCACACCGACGAAAAGCACAAACGGCCCGCCGTATTTCTCCCGCAGTGCATGAACGCCGGCCTCCTCCGCTCCTCTCAGCTCGAGCTCGCCAAGGTCAATGCCCAGCGGGATCACCCGGCATTTCTCTCTGAACGGGCGGAGATGCTCTGAAGTATCAAGATAATTTGGTGAGGTTACGATAATAGCCTGGGCCAGTCTCAGTAGTTTCCGCAAGAAAGGCGCGTACAGTCTGAGCGCAAACGCTTGCCTAACGATATCGCTGTGGTAGTGGACCACGACGCGTCCGGGAGGGCGGCCCAGCAGATAGGACATGACCGCGGTAGGATTCGGCAGGTGAAAATGGAGGATGTCGTAACGCGCGCGCTTCAGGAACAACGGGAAGAGCGGAGCTACAGGCGCGGAGAGTATTCTGCCAAGTTCGCCAACCTCCGTCACACGGACGTTATCCGCCGTGCGCACCCTCGAACGAATCGACCTGGAACAGACGAGAGCCTCGACCTCTGCGCGCGTACGCATCTCGCGACAGAGCAGCGCCATTGACATTTCCATTCCGCCGACTATTGGCGGGTAATAGTCCTTGTATATGTGAAGAATACGCATCCTGGACCCACTCACTGTTCGGCCCTGCCATATACTGTCTCAAAGACATCATCCCATTGACTGTTGTACCGGTTGTCCGGAACGCGTTCCGAGTTCTCCCTGTCATACTCCCAATGGACAGGATTACAGAGGATGTATTCCCGGATGCGATTGAGTTTAGCTTCGTTGCGGATTATGTGTTCGTAATAGTTGCGCTGCCAGCTGAAATCGGAGACCTTGCCGTCCCTCCTAATTTGCCGGGTTGCCCGCGCTTTGAAGGACCTGATTATCTTGCCCAGAGTGGTTCGCGGCGCAAGCATCGGATTTTGTGGAATGTAGGGGTTTGATTCATCAAACCCGGATTCATCACACGCAGAGCGCTTGCGCACCGGGGTCTCTTCGGGCACGATGAATCGTGCCCCTACGTTAAACATCAGTATTCCGTGGAGGTGGTTTGGCATTATCACAAACGCGTCGAGGTCCACCGAGGGAAAATGATTTGGAATGTCCAGCCAGCGCTTGCTGACCATGTCGCCGATGTGGGACAGCTGGGCATTAGCGTTTTGAACAGTTGCAAGGACGCAATTACGTCCCTTAACGCATATGGTAACGAAATATGCCCCTGGCTTTGAATAGTCGTACTCCTTTAGCCGGATAGAGCGACGGAGAGATTTCGCTGAGTCATGTCGTGTATCGGTGATACTCTGCATGAAACACCCAATCACCCGTAGTAGCTTCACGTGTCAAACGCGAATGCCGGTGACCCAAGCGGCCTGCTCGGACACGATGGATCGTGCCAGCTACCTTCCCGCCGCGCAGAGCTGCTCGTAAACCAGCAGCGTTGAAGCGGCGGTTCGTTTCCATGTGAGCTCGCTGGCGCGCACGAACCCTTTGGCTATAAGTTGTCCTCTCAACGGGGCGTTGTCGATAAGCCGCATAATCGCCTCCGCGATCTCGTCCGTGGCCAATGGGTCAACCGTGAGCGCGGCGCTTCCGGCAACCTCCGGCAATGAGGAACAGTTAGACGTCACGACAGGCGTGCCGCATGCCATGGCTTCGAGAACCGGCAGTCCAAAACCCTCGTACAACGACGGCCACACGAAAATGTCAGCGAGCGAGTACAGTGCGGCAACGTCGGACTCGTCAATCCTGCCTGCGAAATGCACCCTGGACTGCAACTGCAGGCGGTTCACGGTCCGGAACACGTCGTGATATTTCCAGCCTTTACGTCCCGCGATCACAAGGTGATGCGGAACCCGGTCAGCTATTGAGGCGAACGATTCTATTATGCGAACGATGTTCTTTCTCGGTTCAATAGTGCCGATGAACAGGAGGAACTGCGCCGGTAAAGAGTATTTTTCACGAACGGATCGGAGTGTTTGCTCGTCGGCAACCGGACGCAGTTCCGGTTCAACGCCGAGCGGCACGACACTGACTCGTTCCGGGGGTACTCCCGCAAGTTCGATAAGGTCGGAGCGCGTTGACGCAGAATCGGCTATTGTCGCGTCGGCGAGTTGAGCGCCGCGTCCTATCGCCGCACGGTAGTAGGTCCTGCGAAAAAAGCCGAAACATTCGGGATGGCGAAGGCAAGAGAGATCGTGCACGGTAACCACGGTGCGTGCCAGCCTTGTCACGCGGGCTCCAAGTGCCAGCGCAAACGCTACGAACGGTCCAAAGAACGGTCCCACGGAAGCCGGAAAGTGGAAT
>Ga0114922_10000966_pt1 | contig 27492 bp, 26 predicted proteins | sample AartaG_FD_100975 | JGI IMG/M metagenome (GOLD analysis project Ga0114922, IMG submission 100975) | Deep subsurface microbial communities from Aarhus Bay to uncover new lineages of life (NeLLi) - Aarhus_00045 metaG | ecosystem: Environmental > Aquatic > Marine > Oceanic > Sediment | place... | reverse complement strand
TATCTACTATCTGATAAAATTTAGCTAAAAATGTCTAATTTAAATATTGCACTTTCGTTAACACTGAAACATCCAAGCGTACAAAGTGTAATAGACATCGCAAAAGATGTAATAAACAATAACAATGTGTTAGATACAGAATTACTGTATAATCTGGCTAAAAGACGATTAAAGCTTCCCCGAAAAGGGCTCTTAAGCATCATACAGTTACTTATTAATAAAAAAGTGTTAGTTGAGGGCTCAAAATACACAAGAGATGAAGTTCTTAATAATAAGTATAGGTTTAAACTTTATAGATTTTTGACCTCCAATTTAGGAGCTCATTTTTCAACTATTAGAAAACAAATCATAACAGATAGTATTGGCAACTTGGGAAGTTCTGGTCAGTTAATATGGCATTTGGAAATGCTTATCAAATTTAATTACATTAAAAAGATTAAAATTAAAAACTACACTGTTTTTCTTCCTTATGAGATTGATGACGAAATCGGTTTAATTTATTTTATTTTACTTGATGAGATATACTTAAAAATTATTCAATTGCTAATTAGAAATGAAAAACTCAAAAGAAGTGATGTCCATAAATTGGTAAATGAAAAAAGAGAGACAATTTACTATCGAATTAATAACCTTATCGAATTTAATGTTATTAAATTAAGTGGAGATAAAAATTCTCTCGTTCTTAATACCCGTAAGAAAGACGATATAATTTCAATAATAAAGACATTATCCCAAAATAAACCCCAAATTAAAAAGTTGAATTTCAGTAGCGAGTAACGAGGTTAAAAATTAAATGACATTGAATTGGACACCTGAAGTTATTGTAGCTTTTATCGTAGCTATTAGTGGATTTGTCTTAACTATAATAACTTACATAAAACCAAAAACTAAAAAGATTACCTCTTTAAATTATATTAGGTTAGCAATACTCGTTTTTAGCATCTTTATTTTTATAGATGGATTATCTATCCTCTATATAAGCAAGCTTCTGAGTATAATTTCTGGTTTTATCCTAATACCATTTACATTGTCATTAGTAATCGGGGTAACGTATATTATAAAAGAAAATTTTTACTCACCTGGATTTGTAATAGTAATCGGATTGAGTATTTTATTCATATATCTTGGTTTTCAGCCAAATGCCGTTATTCTCCAGGAACAAGGAGGATATATACGGCTACCTTGGATTGGTCTATTTGGTAATATTGGTATGATACTATCTGCTATAGGTGGAGTGTATATATTTTATTGGGGTATAAAAACTCTTAAGAATGCTCCATTTTTGATTAAAAAAGAAGCCTATTTGTTCTTCCTTGGAATCTTCGTAGCCACGGTTGTATCGATGATTTTTTATGTATTATATTTAATTGACCCATTTTATATTCTAGTGTCTAATTTTGCTCTATTTATTGGTCTCCTAATCATAACTTTATCAGTAATGATTGAACCCAAATTGCTTTATATTTTGCCCTTTACAGTTTATAGGATCGTTGTGAAAGATCGCGAGGGATATCCTTTATTTGATCACGATTGGTCGAAATCAGAAATAAGTGAAAATATCTTCACGGGGTTTATAAATGCTATACAACTTATGAGTGAAGAAATTATGAATATAGGAGGCTTACTCGATATCCAGTTAAAAGATGGGATTCTAATTTTGCATGAATCTGAGAATATTACAGTTGGATTAATAACCTCGAAATCATCCAAGCTACTCAAGTCTTCTTTAACCAATTTTACACGTGATTTTGAAAATATATTTGAAAAAAGTCTTAAGGAAGGAAATAAAGATATGAGAGAATATGAAAGCGCCGATGAATTAATTGAGAAGTATTTCTCCAATTTCCCTTCCAGAATAATTTCTCATAAGAGAAAACCTTTACTTTTAACTGAAAGATTATTAAAACTCCCTTTAACGTTAGATACAGACCTTAAAACAATTATCAAAGATGAAAAAGAGCTAAATTTCATCAAATCTGAAATATTTCGCACTCCAGAAAATACCGCAGCAGGCTTTATCTCATTATATAAAGAATTAAAAGAGGAACTTGACGATGCAGAAAATGAGTCTGAAAAAAGCTAAAATTTTTGAGAACTGAGATTATTAGCTATAAAAGAGTTAAAAAAAAAAGGATAAAAAAAAAAGATTTTCTAACCCTTTTGAAATCATCGCCCCAATATTTTAATAGCTCTTTTCTAAAGCCAGGCATTATTTCTTGACAGAAAAGAGGGATCCGATCGACTTCTTCATGGTTTAATGCTCTTAACATTCTTTCCCGTGCGTTCATAATTTCTAGGATGATTTAATTTTAAATCTTGTATAAGATAAGATAAAAAGTAAAGAAATAATCCGAAAATAAATTTATCTATTTTCTAATTCTAATAACTTACATGGCAATATTAATTGAAAAAAATTATCCGGTATTTACCATTGTTATTAAAAATCCCGAAGTTAAGAACGCAGTAGATGGTCCTACAGCTCAAGAATTAAGTGTTGCATTTAGAGAATTCGAAAACGATAAAAAAGCTTTAGTTGCTGTATTATGGGGCTCTAATGGAACGTTTTGTTCGGGCGCAAATCTGAAAGCTATTGTTGAAGGAAAGGGAAATCGAATTGAGAAAGAGGGAGATGGTCCGATGGGTCCCACGAGGATGTTTTTATCAAAGCCAGTTATTGCAGCTATAGCAGGTTATGCTGTTGCAGGAGGACTAGAACTTGCTTTATGGTGTGATATGCGTGTTGTTGAGAAAGATGCAATTTTTGGAGTGTTTTGTCGTAGATTTGGAGTGCCACTTATAGATGGCGGTACTGTGAGATTACCAAGGCTTATAGGATTAAGTCGTGCTATGGATATGATTCTTACTGGACGCTCTGTGAATGCTGAAGAAGCACTCGCATGGGGACTTGCTAATCGAGTAGTTGATATAGGTCGATCGAGAATAGAAGCAGAAAAATTAGCAAGAGAAATTGCGGCTTTTCCAAAAACTTGCATGAGAAACGATCGCTTCTCAGCTTATGAACAATTTGGATTAGATATTAATGATGCGATGGTAAATGAATTTGAATACGGTTTGAAAACCTTAGAAAGCGGAGAATACATGGAGGGAAGCCAAGCTTTTACTAAAGGTAAAGGTAAACACGGTAATTTTAAGAAGATATAAAATAATATGTAATATGGTGATTAAATGATTGTGTTTGAAGAATTTAGAGTAAAAACCCCCGAAAGAGAAGTTTTACTAGACATTACAAATGAAATTAGAAAGATTGTTAAAAATTCGGGTATAAATGAAGGTGTCTGTCGCGTATTTGTACCTCATACTACTGCGGGAATAACTATTAATGAGAACGCAGATCCATCTGTTATGAAAGATATTTCTAATTATTTGAGTAAATTAATACCAAAAGGCGGAAGTTTAGGTTATTCGTTTAAGCACATGGAAGGTAACTCAGACGCGCATATTAAATGCTCTTTAACGGGACACTCGTTAGAATTATTAATTCATGAAGGTAGATTAATGCTTGGTACATGGCAAGGTTGTCATTTAGTAGAATATGACGGTCCGCGAAACAGGAAAGTCTTTGTCCAAATTCAAGGAGAAATTAATTGAAATAATCTCAATAAATTATACATCATTTCTTTACTAATTTCAACGTTATAAAGAATGTGATAACTAATAAACCATTAATTAAGTAAAAGGGTAAAAATATATAGATTTCCCCTAAAGAACTAATAACAATTGGTCCAATCGCGCTACACAAAAATCCTATAGCGTTGTTAAATCCGATGCCCGTACCTTTTAAATTCGGGTCAATTTTTTCTATAATGTTTAATAATAATGTATTTCCCGCTGGTTCGTACAACGCTAACCCTATCCCAATTAATGTCGAAATAAATAAAAATACAATCAGATTAAAAACAATACTAGTCAAGAACGAAAGAGAAAAAGCGATAACAACTATTTGTCCTATTAACATCATTTTTCTTGGGCTATGACGATCCGTTAATCTACCAGAGAAAAATACAAAGATAATGTAAGTCGCTACAATAAGAATTAAAGCATAGCTCGTTTGAATTTCGTCTAAAATAAATTGGACTTGTAAGACCCAAATTAAATAAGCCATAATTCCTCCAAATATAAACCATCTCACGCTATTTAAAAAAATTGTAATTATAAACTGCCTTTCTTGCAATAAGGTTTTTACATTTTCTAAATTTAGCGACATTTTATTCTCATTTTTGAGACCTTCTAAATCGGATTTCGCCTTTTTATTTCCTTTTTCTTTTAAGAAAATAATCATAACTACACCCGATATTATTGTTAAAATCCCCGAAATAGAAAATATATTCCTAAACCCGAAATATGAAGAAATATATCCCCCAATAACGATGCCCCCAAAGATACCTAAGGACATCGATAAAGCATATAACCCCATCCCTTTTCCGTGCTCTTCTTTCTCATAAATGTCACCAATAATTGCTTGTAAAATGGATGTATAAGCTCCTGCACCTTGAATTGCTCTAAAGATTATAAGTTGAACAATGTCCTGAGCGATAAAACATAAAAAAGTTCCAATTACATATATAATCATTCCGATAAGTACAACTAATCTTCTACCATACTTATCTGAAGCAGCAGCGAATGGAAATTGAAACAATGCTTGCGTTACAGAAAAAATCCCTATTACTATTCCATAAGCAGTAAGCGTTCCAGATAGGCTTATAATAAAAGAAGGTAACCCAATATTAATTACGCTTATTCCTAGATTTCTAAAAAATACTCCCATTAAGACAACAAATAGCAAAATTTTTACGTGCTTTCCAAAATTGCTCTTTGAACGCTTTAAATTATCCTCAGTTTTAATCCCCATTTACTTTAGAAATTAAGAAATAAATTTAAAGTTATTTTTCGCAATATTTTAAGCTTTTAATACTCATATTTACATAATCTTAGTTATTAATTTGGAAAAAGGGGATAATTATGGAGTTTGGATTTAATTCTTTATCAAATTTAGCGATAATCCGTAAGGATATAAAAAGAAAGCGAATTTCGAGTTACGATAAGTCTGGAGGTAATATGGATAATATTATAATAAAACCAAGTGAAACATATCAAATATGCGATATATCTGGAGCTGGGATAATTAAACACATTTGGATGACGATTGCATCCTCAGATCCTAATTATCTTCGAAAATTAGTTTTGAGAATGTGGTGGGATAACGAAAATAACCCTTCAGTTGAAGTTCCTATAGGAGACTTTTTTGGAATTGGACACGGTAAAACCGTGAACTTTTGGAGCCTTCCATTTTCCAATGGGCCAAATGATGGCAAAGGATTTAATTGCTTTTTCCCAATGCCTTTTACCACTCATGCCAAAATCGAAGTAGAGAATGAATCGGATACCATAACTGTATTATATTTTTATATTGATTATGAAGAACACTCAAAACTGCATTCTGATTATGGTAGGTTTCATGCTTTTTGGAATCGAGAAAATCCTTGCGAAGGAAAGCCGTATGGAACTGGATCGAAAGTGGAACATTTTATTAAGAAGAATAAAACACATGATAAAGATTATCTTGTTCTTGATGCGGTTGGAGAGGGTCATTATGTGGGTTGCAATATGAATATTCATAATCTTATGACTCCTGAAAATGCTTCAAGAAATGATCTATGGTGGCCTGGTGAGGGAGACGATTACATAGAGATCGATGACGGCGAAATTATACTTTACGGAACTGGGACCGAAGATTATTTTTGTACTTCATGGGCTCCAAACCAATACTATTGTTCGCCTTATTTTGGAATTCCATTGCCAGGAGGTAAAAACTGGAGCGGAAAAATATCCTATTATAGGTATCACATTGAAGATCCAATATATTTTCACAAAAATATTAAAGTAAAGATAGAGCACGGTCACGCGAATCAAAGATCAGACGATTGGTCTTCAACAGCTTACTGGTATCAAACAGAGCCACATCAGAAATTCAAATCTTTTCCGGTAGTTGACGATAGATTACCTAGAGAAGAACCTAAAGAGATCGAAACTTAAAAATAAAAAATAAAAAAATTTAACTTTTTATAAATTCTTTAATTTAGTCAAACGTTCTTCGTGTAGATCGCTCAACTTTTTTTGTTGCTCCATGAATTTATCGTAGTTAAGTGGGAAAAACTTAAACACAAACAAAGCAAGTAAACCACCTATAACTGGAACGAACGATACTAATGCTTTTAATCCAATCTCCGCTTGTGGGGATTGTGTGATAGCTTCTGAATCAAATCCCGTTAAAACTTGTACGATTATCAATGTTAAACCTGAAAAAACCATTGCTAATCTTGCTACAAAAGTTAAGACCCCCATAAATGTTGCTTCTCGCCTTTTACCCGTCTTTAACTCGTCTGAATCTATTGCGGCGCTCATAGCTGGTTCAGTCATTAGCATCCCCCCTGCTCCAAATCCTGGAATTATTGTAAGAATAACTAGGAGAGGAAAGTTATCAACAAGGAATAAAGGCCAAATTCCAATCGTAAAAATTCCAATAGAGAGCAATAATCCATACTTTGGACCTTTTTTGGCATAAACCCACTTCCAGAATAAAACGCTTGTAAGAATCCCTAGGGCAATCCCTATTGCCGCAAATCCAACTAATCCCTCATCCATATTAAGAATAAATCGGGCATATAAAGGGAGAATGGTTAGTGTTAATCCTGTAAAGAAATCTATTAATGTGTAGGTCAATGTAATGTTTAGAAATGGCATATTCGATAAAGTTTCTTTAAATGCCGTAAAAACAGGGAGCGGATCATCGATCTGATATTCCTTTCTTTCCTTTGTACCCAAAAGAGACAATAACATAGTAACCGGTATTAAAGCACCAAATAATATACCTACTATGGGCCATCCCATTGCAGATGCTAATAAAGGAGGTAATATTATCCCAATCATCGCAGAAAGAAAAGCAATCAAGTCTTTAATGGCAACAACTGACGCGCGCTCCTTTTCGTCTTCATACATTTCTGTGTACAACGCCGACCATGCGGTCATTGCCAGTGTGAAACCGAAATCAAATAAAAACAACATAATCAAACCATGTAAGAAAATTCCCGTTTGGTCTGTCCACGGAACCCACCATAAAAATATAAAACCAATAGTAAATGGAACTATTCCAATTACAATATAAGGGATGCGTCGACCCCATTTTTTGAATTTCCATTTATCCATGTAATATCCCATTAGCGGGTCGTTAACGGCGTTCCAAATACCATATAATAGCAAAAGCATCCCGGCTGCTCCAAGCGATAACCCAGCTACGATAGTATAAAAAAATATTAAAAATGATTGGATCATATTGTAATGCAATGCGCTTGGAATCGCTGCTAACGAATAAAGAAAATGACCTGAAAATGAATGAATTCTATCTTTTTCTCTCAAATTTTATCACTTTTCATTTAATATTAATTATTTATATACAATTTTGTTGAGAAACTATTTTAATGCTTTCTGATATTTATTTGTCATCTTCTACAACTTTTAAACCTAAAATTTTTGCTCCGTTTATGAAATCTTCCTTCCAATCGCCTATGAAAGTTACCCTATGCCACCCAAATGCGTTCCAATCATAGTTCTCCATAATTTTTTCAACATCGCTTTCTACTAACATTTTAGAAACGCAGCCCCTTTCATCCACTATGTTATCTATTATTTTTCCCGTACGGATTGAAATTTTTTTTTCAAAAACGCTGATTTTAATAGTCGTTACTGGTTCCCCTATTGGAAATTTAACGCGAGGTGAGGCACCTAAAAAATGAGTTTCACCATGGTAAACGATATCATAAAGCGCTTGTGGACCCTCTGATCCTTGCAAATTACATGGTGCTACACAATGCATATAAGTGATTTGATTTTTTTTGATATCAAAAGTGTGGTTGGACACATATCCCGGTCTACCAGTTAGGTACAGTCCAAAAAGAAAGCTTATGGTCGAATCCATGTCGGATTCACATATGCCGTATTTTCCTTCTTTACTTAATTCGAAAAAAGCCATGCAAGGATAAGCGGGAAACGCGCCGCACAATAGGAAGGTGCCACAATCAGGAGTAAAAATGTCAATGTCTTTATCTTTCAAGATATTTTTAAAAGCTAGGTATAGTTTTGCGGAATTTAAAATGGTTTTATCCGTGGGTTCTACTATTGCAGCATTTTTAATCCATTTTTGAGCGATTTCTTTTGCTTGGTCCGTGTTAGCTTCATTATAATATTTGAGAATCTCCTGTGGATCTCCTCTAATCATTTCTATATCGAATACATTCTTTAAAATTTCTTTATAAAGCACTTCATCCTTTCTCCACTGGTGTGCTTGATCAAAACCAACCGTATCGGTATAAAATTCAAACTCCTCATCGCTACTCATTTTACCTATTTGATCCAAAAACTCTGGATGATTTTTAGCTATTCGCATTCGTTCGGGATTAAACAACCCTAATATGACATCCCAGTTCATTTTTATGACGTCCTTGGCGTAAACTAAGACTCTTTTTCCTCTTAAATTCACGAGATTAAACATATTCTCAAACATCTTGTCAAAATCCTCTAAATTTTTTGAAGACAATATCGATAGCTGATAATTCTTGTCTTTAACACTTGAGAATATTTTTGTGAATGTATGATCTCCAGCATAAATATAATTGGCTAATATTACTGGCTTTTTGCTCTCAATAAATTCAATGCCTGCTTGAACAATTCCGGGGTCTCCATAATGACCTATCGTAAAAACTATAACCCCGTCAGCCTCTTCGATATCCTTTTTAATCTGGTTAACTAATTCGTTATCGTATGTCGTAATAATTTCACTATAGATAAACTCAATTTTAATAAATTTCTCGTTTAGATGTTTTCTAATGGAATCTATCGTTTTGTTATTGTCAAATCCCAAATAAGGCCATCCAGCTTCCCACTGTGGTTTTCCTATAAACACAATTTCTATTTTAACATCTTTACTAATCATTTTAAAATTCACTGCAAATCGATAAATTGTATTACTTATCCATTAGGTTCTAAACTTTAAAAACTTTAAATTAAACATTTCTTTCACGTTTCCAATTGGCATTATCGCTCGTCCTTAAGTACCACCGGAGCAATTGTTCTTTGAGATCGGCTTTAATTTTGTCGTAAGCATATACATCAATTAAATTACTAGCTTCAAATGGATCGTACATTAAATCGTAAAGCTCTTCCTTCCCACTATCTCGAATAACGAGTTTCCATGTTTTGGTTCTGATCATAGCAGATCGTGCTACAGTTGATGGATTTTCTTGAGGTATATTAGTTTTATCGTAATAAATACCAATGCCCGGCATTTCAGGATTTTTAACAACCGGTTCAAAACATTGAGGTTCGCGAGGGTTATATCCTCCCTCAGCAAAAACAGCGTCTCTTAGTTTCAGTAAGTTTCCTTCTAGAAAAGGAATTAAATTTTTGCCAAAGTGAGTATATTGAGTTTCAATTTGAGCAATATTCAATACTGTAGGAAAAAGATCAATAGTTTGAATAAATTGCTCGTATAGATTTCCTTTTGATTCGATACCAGGTATTTTTGTAATTAACGGAACGTTAATAAGACAATCTTGGAACGCGTTAGGCCATTTTTCTGTTAATCCATAGTCTCCAGTATAATCTCCGTGATCAGCAAAGAAGAAGATTGCGCTGTTTTCATATGCTCCGATACCCTTTAATTTATCGATTATTTGCCCAAATTGGTAATCTACCCGAGAAACCATTCCATAATATGTAGCGATAATTTCTTTAAAATCATCTTTATCTAAATTGTTCAAACCGTACTTCTCACGAATTAAACGCATAAATTCTGGTTTATCGTCCAATTTAGGCGGCACTGGGGCCGGTACTAATTCTCGATCGTACATAGAAAAGTAAGGTTCCTCAACCGTGTAAGGAGGATGAGGGAAGTTCAAGGCTATGTATAGGCAAAAAGGATTCTTATGTTCAGAATTTAAATAGTTAATTGCCTTTTGAATAATGTGATAATCAATATCTTTTGATTGTTCTAATGTTCTCTCACCATAATAAAAAGATTTTCTCATAGGATGATCTAAGGGATAGGGATTAGATTTCCAAGCACCAGTTTTCATTCTTAATCTTTTCGTTACGCTTTGTTTAATAGCATCTTTACTAAAAAGATCGTTCCTTCCTATCCAAACAACTTCATATCCCTTATTTGTTAAGAATTTGAATAAATTTTCCTCGTGCGGTTGTAATAATTGGTAAAGGCTTCTGTGCCCATTCGAGTGCACATATTGACCCGTAAAAGTACAACATCTAGAAGGTCCACAAACGGGATTTACAGTGAAACAATTAGTAAAAGCAGCACCATCCTTAGCAAGATTGTCAATATTTGGCGTTTTAATAACGGGATTTCTTCGACCATCAAAAGAAACGCAATCTCCACGCATTTCATCTGCTACAAAAAAAATTATATTAGGGAGCAGTTTCTCATTTGCCATGTTTAACATATTATCATTTAATATTTAAAAGTTTAATAATTAAGAATTCAAGGTTATTTTAAAATAATCAAAATCTAATATAAATATCTCAATACTTTTAATTTTCGAACAATTATTCAAAAGGATATAAACTATGAACTCAAGGGAAAGAGTAAATACAACTTTAAATAGAAAAGAACCCGATAAAGTTCCGATTGATTTAGGAGGAAATCAATCAAGTATTCATATTAAAGCGTATAAAAAATTATTGGATTACCTTGAAATTGAAGATGAGAACGTTCAATACGCTGATTTCGTTCAACAAATCGTACGCCCATGTGATAAAGTCTTAGAAAGATTTAGCATTGATATAAGATATGTTCAACCTTTAGGGGGGATGGTTAGAGTTCAAGACATGGAACCTCAATACGAGGGTAAATATGTGGGCTTATATGACCAGTTTGGTGTGTTTTGGGGGAACAACGCTAAAAAAGAATTAGACGATATATTATATTACGATCCTGTTATTCATCCTTTTGCAGATTTTAAATCGGTAAGTGATGTGAAGAATTATGATTGGCCAGATGGGCTAGATAAGACTCCTTTTATTGGTTTGAAAGAATACGCTAAGAAATTACGCAACGACACTGAGTTTGCCTTATCAACACCTCCAGTGGGTTGCATTTACGAATACTGCACCTTCTTATTTGGATTCACAAAAACGCTTAGATATTTAAAAACTAAACCAGAAATCCTAATCTCAACTATGGAAGAATTACTTAAGTATTGGACAGATTATGCTACAACTTTCCTTACTGAAGTTGGAGAGTGTCTAGATGTTGTGTGCATTAACGGAGACGTTGCGGAACAAGCAGGTCCTATAATGAGTTTAAAACTTTACGAGAACATGATAAAACCTATTGAAAGGAAGTTATCACAAAAAATTCACGATATTACAGACGCCAAAATAAACTACCATTCATGTGGTTCAATTTCTTTATTTATCCCTCACTTCGCCGAAATTGAATACGATATCATTAATCCAGTTCAAATAAGCGCTTACGATATGGAACCTTGTTCTCTGAAAAAAAGATTTGGGAGTATCATGTCGTTCTGGGGAGGCTTATGCAACTCACAAAAAACCTTACCCTTCGGAACTCCAGAACAGATTAGAGAAGAAGTCAGAAGAAATTTCGAATGTTTCAAACCCGGTGGAGGTTTTGTTGCATCTAACATCCATAATATAACTGCCGAAGTTCCTCCTCAGAATATTGTAGCCATGTTTGATGCTGCTAACGAGTTTGGAAATTATTAATAAAAGAGTTTTTTTACAATCAATTTTAATAATAAAATATTAACATAATTTTTTCTTAAAAATTAATAAATCAGAGGATTTTTTTGTCTAAAACTGAAAAAATATCTACAAAGATAAAATGGTCAATTATCCTTCTAAGTTTTGCTGGCCAACTTGCTTGGGCTGTAGAAAACCAGTATTTTAATCTTTTCTTATATAACGAAATCGCTCCCGTGCCAATGTATGTTTCTTTATTAGTTGCCATAACCGCGGTTGCTTCCACGGTAACAGCAATTTTTATGGGAGCTCTAAGCGATGTAAAGGGAAAAAGAAGAATTTTTATGTTAATCGGCTACTCATTGTGGGCACTTACAACTGCTATGTTTCCATTAGCAGGTTATTTTCGACCCGTTATACTTGCTGTCACGATCGCAATACTTTTTGACAGTATTATGACGTTCTTTGGTGCTATGGCTAACGATGCCGCATTAAACGCATATGTTACCGATGTTACTAATACTCAGAATCGAGGAAAAATCACATCCCTAATGGAAATTATGTTTCTTATTGCTACATTAATAATATATGGATTTGCAGGATTCATAATTGAAGCAGTGGGATATTATGTATTTTTCTATATTGTAGGTGGATTAGTAGCGTTAATTGGAATCCCTGGTGCGTTGTTTGCTCCTGAGCCCGAAGATTTAAGACCATCAACCTTGGGCTATTGGGGAACTATTAAAAGTACCTTTAATCGAGCTGCAATTACTAAGAACAAGAATCTTTTCCTTATTTTACTTGGTACGGCGTTGTGGGGTATTGCGTTTAATGTCTTCTTTCCATTCGTTTTAATTTATCTTGAACATTTTTTGCACATTGAAATTTTTTTGGCATCAATTGTAATCTTCGTAGCATTATTGATTTCGATTATCGCAGCCTATCCAGTGGGAAAGATCGTTGATAAGGTTGGCAGGAAAAAAATAGCTATAGGAGCTGTCTTTCTAGAGTCTGTATCTTTGTTTCTTTTTGCCTTTTCTGAACTCATTGTATTCGTTGCCATAACAGCAGCAATTTGGGTATTTGCGATGGTCACTTGGGATATAGCTTCAAAAACTTGGGTAAGAGATTTATTACCAGACGATAAGAGAGGACAATTTTCGGGATATTTTATCCTATTTAACGTCTTAATTGGAATGACGATTGGACCGCTAATAGGGGGCGTGATTTCTGAAACATACGGCATACCTATATTAATTGAAGGAATAGTTGGTTTTATTCCACCGCCTTTAATTTTCATTGTAGCCGCTTTCTTAATGTTACTAGTACTGATCCCTATAGTTAAAGCGAAAGAATTCGAAAAATAACAATGTAAATGTAAATTTTTAATATTTTTTTATGATTTTTTAATTTAAAATAAAATGAATTTGAATTCAAATTACAGGTGAAAAGATATAGAAAGTAAGAATTTTAAAATTTTTGACGCTCATCTACATACCTATGGCACATTTCTACCTAAAAATGAAGATTTAATTAGTTATCTGGATAAATACAACATCGAAAAAGCAATTATTACTACAGTTAATAGAGCCGCAAGCTCAAAAATCTATGCTAACAAAAATAACGATGATGAAAATAACTCTTCTAACGATAATGTTGTAAAGAAAGCGTTTGAAAATTTAAGGAAGTTAATGCCTGAAGGTCAATTGGACCATCAAGATGTTATTAACGTATCAAACAAAGATCCAGAAAGATTTTATAAATTCTTCTGGTTCAACCCAAAAATCAAACCTGAAGATGAGGACAGCAATTACAAAGTCTTAGAAAATCATTTCGACTTAGGTTTTTGTGGGGTTAAGATTCATTCTGGCATTCATTTAATAAAGATTCCAAGAGACATCATAAAATTAGTTACTTTTATGCAAGATTATAACAAAAAGTTTCCGTTATTTATTCACTTTACGCCAAAATTTTCTGCTTTTGGAGGGATAAGTAGCAAAGATATAGCAAAATTAGCAAAAAATTTTCCAAATTTGCGTATCATTATTGGACATGCTGCATTGGCGATGGAGTTTGCAATTGATCTTGGATTGAGCTTAAAACAATACAAAAACGTATTTTTTGAAACCTCCTGTTCTATACCTTACGGAATATTAAGTTTGATAAAAATGGTAGGGCATAAACGCGTATTATTTGGAACAGATGCGCCAGTCACTAATCCAATAAAACTTGAAATTGATAAAATATTATGCTTGCCAATTTCCGATGATCAAAAACAAGATGTTTTTTTTAACAACATTGATGGCATAATTAGAAATTAAACCATTATTTTTCAAATTTTTTAAACTTTTTTGGATTGTCTTTCAAATCTTCGACTAACATTTTATCAATATTAACTAATTAATTAAATTTGACTTTAAATTAATTGTCGAGAAAATTATTATAGATTAAGTCGATTATTTCTGTTTTAATAATAGAATATATAAACGTAGTTGTGTAATTTTTTATTATAATCTTGTAAAAATTTATTCGAGTTGATACAGTGAAAAATTTAGGGGATGATAACGACTACAAAGAAATCAATAATTGGGATGTCATAGAAGTTTCAAAGGTTAACGACAAAATTATTAAAAAGCTTTTAAATTATCTGAAATATGATATATCAGAAAATTTCTTTATTTCCTTTGAAAGCCTTTTAAAATTAGGAAATAAAGTCCCAGAAGCTACAATTCAAAACATTATCAATGATTTAGACCAAACTAACAGTTTCAAAAAGGATTTGTTTCAGTTTATTTTAAGCTTTATAAAAAATGGCACAGTAGAATTTCACTTATTACCTCAAATATATAGCCCAGATTTCATCGTTAGGGCTCGAGCCGTAATGAAAATTAAACAAAACAACGATACAAGATATCTAAAGTTCCTACTCCCGTTATTAGACGACCCTGACGATTCCGTAAGATGGAGCGTGATAAAATTCTTGGCTAAACATAAAAATAATCCAATCATCTTTAACGAATTAAAAAACCACTTAAATAAGGAGTTAAATCCTATAATTTACGAAAATTTGAAAGAAATATTTGAATAAGAGCATAAAATTAGAGAATAGTGAATAAGAAGATAAAAAAAACAACTTAGAATTACATCTATTTTTATTTTTAAATGTCTTGGTGCCCTTTAACTTTTTTATTTAAAAATTCACTGTTGAATTTTGTTAGTTTAAGACTTATTTTATTTAATAAAAAAGTAAAGAATTAAAAAAGAGATTTTTGATTATATATATATCTAGTATTAAGACTCAAAATTTATAATATCGATAAAATCTTAGTATATATCATTTTATTTATCAAACTTGAGGTATTAAAAAAATTTCTAAAAAAGGTGTTATGTAATTCCATCATACGATTTTACTTTCAAAATCTTGCTATTAGGCGACGCGTCAGTCGGGAAAACGTCGTTTACTAAACGATTTTGCTATAATCTCTTCAATCCCTCAGAAAGGCTAACAATTGGCGTAGACTTTCACGTTAAGACAATTGATTTACATGGTAAAAAGATAAAATTGCAGATTTGGGATGTTGGAGGGGAAGAGCGCTTCAGATTTTTATTACCAACTTATTGTCTCGGTGCTAATGCGGCATTTTTGCTTTATGATGTTACCAGATCTCAGACCTTAGACAATATTGTTGAATGGACCAATATCGTTCGCCAAAAAAGTGGCCCTATTCCAATCATGCTCGTAGGCTCAAAGATCGACTTAGGGGACGCTCAACGTGAAATTCTTCGAGAGTATGGAATTCAAGTAGCTGAAAAAAATAACATGGATTCTTTTGCCGAAATATCGAGTAAATCAGGTCAAAATGTTGACAAAACCTTTGAAGTTCTCACAGAGCTTACATTAGAAAGAATTGAAAATAGGGAATAGGTGATTAAATGGTCGAACGTGAATTTTTGTCTCTTAACTCTTTATTTGATTCTATAGGACTTATCGAAAAAGGTATTGAAAAAGTTTATCACTATTTATTACAACACCAGAAAATTGACAATTTAAAGGAAGTCAGTACGCAATTTAATCTTACATTAAAAAGAGGCTATAAAATTTGTGCCGTTTTAAACGACTTAGGATTAGTTCAAATTTACGATAGACCAATGAAAATACATTTATCTACTCCACCTGTGGCGATTTGGCAAAGAATTATAAACGATCGTATTGAGGAGTTATCACAGCTTTTTCAGGAAAAAAAAGAGAACGCGGAAAACGCGTTAAAAGAATTCATAAAAAATTATAATTTTGTCGAACAAATAACTCAAGAATTCGTAGAGTTTATTAATTACGACCTAAACAATTTCGATGAAACATATCATTCATTTATGGCAGAAAAAGAATGTAAAATTGCTTTAGGAATAAGATATGGAAATGATTTAACTTCAATTATAAAAAAATATGGAATTTCGAATATTCCAGAGGATTTAAATAAATCCATGAGAGCTGGGATGAATAAAATTAAAGAAAATCTAATAAATATCAATATTCAAGTTGTATTTAGTACCGAATTGATTAAAGAATTATTATCAAGCGAGGAATTTAACCTTTTTTCAAATTACATTGATTCTTATGATTTAGACTTTAAAAGTATCGATGTACGTGTCACTGACGAAGTTTTTAGTAATTTTAGTTTAACTGATAATGAATTAATTCAACCCAGTTTTGATCCAACTAATAAATTGTTTGGCTCCTTTATCTCTCGAAATGCAAAAATTAACCAAATTTTTTACGATAAATTTAATGAATTGTTCGAAAAAGGAATTCCCCTGGTTCAATTTTTAAGAGAGCATAAAGATATTACAATTGATACTTTTTCTGAGAGTCAATTGTTTGGATTATGTTTGTTATAAAAAAATAAATAAAAAAATAAATTTAATTAAAGTTATTCTTAATTTCTCCTAATTACTTAATCGTATCTTTTATATGTGAAAAGTAACCAGAAAAATCCAAGTACTCCTACTATAAAAGCAACAATCAGAATGTAATTTGGCCAGTAGGTTAAATCAAATGTTGCAGGATGAGAAGCCCATCCAATTATTGAGGTGACTCCTTGTACAGCCATGATAGAAAGCACAACCAACCCTATTCCCATTGCGTATTCTTCCTCTCTGAACATACCAATTCCAGCTACAAGACACCAGAAGCCCAAGACTATTGAAATTAAACCTTGACTTCCAAAAAAGGTGAGAGCCGCAGCTAAACTAGGATCAGATAACCATGAAGGAGCAATAATGTTTGCCCAGGCTAAGATTTCCATAATACCTTTGAAAAGGAACGCAAGACCCATCAAAATCATTAAAATATTTAATAGCTCATTCGAATCTTTCTTTTTTTTTTCGCTCATTTTTTATCAAACCTTTTACATTTAACAAAGATTAAATGCTGAGTATGAAGATGTTTTACCAATTATATAAATTTAATTTATTTAGATAATAATTTTATACCTTAAACTCTAAACATGTTGTTTTGAATTAATAAGGAAAATTTTTTAAATTTCTAAGACAATTTAGTGGTAACTATTGATTTTTTCAATTTCAAGTAGAAATGAAAAACTTCTTATCGCCGGATAAAATTTATTCTAGCGTGGCAAATGGGAAAGTAAGTAAGGCTATAGCTGCTGAGCAGTTGATCTCATTAATCGAAGGAAGCGATAACCCAACAATTCGTGCTGAGTCAATAAATATTTCTGAGAAATTGAAAATTCACGACCAAAAAATCTTTAAAATTTTAGAAAATTCTCTATTATCCGACGAAAGCCCATTAGTCAGGAAATCAGCTGCAAATTTTATTGGACAAATTTTTTTAAAAAAAGGTTTGAACACGCTAAGATGGGTTGTACAGCACGATAAATCTCCTCTGGTTCTAAAAGTTATTTCTGATTTGAATAGCAGACTTAATAAAGCCCGATTTGAGTCGTTAAGTAAAGAAATAAATGCGTATTTGGCAGAAATAGCGTTATCCGTTGGTATAATTCAAAATGAAGCAAAATTTATATTAGATTTGGAAGCTATCTTTGCTCAAAACGAAATTGATTATGAGCTCGAGTTAAAAACTTATCAATTCTACAAAAAATTAAAAGATAATAAACTTGGAGAATATTGGCTTACGATAAGGAATAAACGCATCGAATCCTTGAGTTTTAATTATTACAATTGGAAATATTTGAAAGAAATCCCTAGTATGTTTAACTCAATTTCTAAATTGCAAGACCCCATGGTTTATTTAAATTTCTTAGGAAAGCTTGCTCTTAAAAGCAATATAATTCTCAAATTACCCGACTCTCTAGCGCTACTCACAAATCTTAAAAAACTGAATTTAAGCAGAAATAATATTAAGGTATTTCCAAAATCAATTTTATCACTTACTTATCTTAAGTATTTAGACATAAGTCATAATAAAATTTCTGATATACCTGTGGAAATTAATAACTTAAACTCATTGGATGTTCTGAGAATTAACCATAATCAACTTCGACAAATTCCAAATTTCCTAAGAGAATTCTTGCTTACGCTTCCAGATTTTAAAATTTAAATACATCTACACTTTAATCTAAGATAATTATTTAAGGAATAAAATAGAAAGTAAAATCAATAACATAATTTAGAACAAAGGTGTAAAAATTTGGAAGAAAGTAAGAATATTTTGAATGGTGGCGATGTTTTAATTAAATGCTTGCTTAAAGAAAATGTAAAATACATGTTTGGAATCCCCGGGGGACAATTTTTAAATATGTATGATGCTATTTATAAATGGGGCAAAGAGCAAGGCATTCAGACTGTATTATTTAGACATGAACAAGCTGCAGCTCATGCTGCTGATGCTTACGCAAGGGTTACAAACACTCCTGGAGTATGTTTTGGAACCGCAGGTCCAGGAGCTGTGGATTTAGTTCCTGGTGTTAATGCTGCTTGGGGTGATAATATCCCCCTAATTGCACTTGTTCCGCAAGTAATATCGAAATATCAAGATTCCTTTAGTCTTCAGTCGGGACTTGATCAAGTTACTATGTTTACACCCATAACAAAATATCAAAAGAGTGTTCTTAATATTGAAAAAATCCCTGATGCAGTACAAAAATGTTTTCGAGAAGCCTTAGGAGGACGGCCTCGACCAGTGTTGTTAGAAATTTATGAAGATGCATTTTTAGGCGAAATTGAGGAAAAAGAATTGCTCATTCTTGAAGCTGAAAATTATCGTGCAATTGAACCACCAGGAATTAGCAATGAATCTATTAAAAAATCTCTTGATCTCTTATCGAAAGCTGAAAAGCCACTGATAATATCCGGTGGTGGTGTAAGTCGGGCTGGAGCTTGGAAGGAATTACAAGAATTTGCAGAATATTTACATATCCCCGTTATGACAACCATTATGGGAATTGGAACAATATCTAATAAGTCAAAATGCTTGATTGGGGCTTCAATTGCAGGTCCGAGTTTGAAAGCTGCAGCTGAATCCGATGTTATTTTAGCACTTGGATGTAGGTTTTCCTATGCTATGGGACATGGCGATGAGCCGTTTTGGAAGAATTCGCAAAAAATGATACAAGTTGATATAGATCCTTCCATTATAGGAAGAGCTAAACCTATATCTCTTGGTATTGTTGGAGATTGTAAGCAATTTTTAAAACAAATGTTAGATGAGGTTAAAAAGACTAATAAAGTTGAAAAACGAGATTGGTTGGAAGATTTAACCGAAATTAGAAAAAAGACTATTGAAACTTCGATTAAGAAATCTTCAAAAGATAAAATACCAATTATTCCAAAAAGGATGATTAAAGATGTTTTAGAATGGATTGATGAGGATGCTATTTTAATCATTGATGGTGGAGACATTGCTTGTTATGCTATAGAACAAGTTGATTTTTATAAATCACGAGAGCCACTTTCTACGCTTCAAACCGTTGGTATGGGGCAACTTGGAGTATCTGTGCCTTATGGTATTGGTGCAAAATTAGCGAAACCCGATAAACAAGTCGTAACAATATCTGGAGATGGAGCTTTTATGATTAATATCCAAGATTTAGAAACAGCCGTTAGATTGGGATTAAAAAACCTAATTTACGTCATTGGAAACAATAATGCTTGGGGTATGATTAAATCTGGACAAAAACTTTTCATGGGCAAACGTTATATTGATGTGGACCTTCCAGAATTTGATTATGCAAAATGTGCTGAAGGTTTTGGCTGTTATGGAGAAGTGGTCACTGATCCTAATGAACTTAAACCCGCACTTGATAGGGCGAAAAACTCGGGTAAACCAGCAATTCTTGATGTAAAAATAAAATATGATATTCCAGACGCTACTAAATTGATGGGAAGTATGGGAATTCTATAAATAATAATTTCTTAATTTTTTTTATAATCTTAAATCAAAAGAAAAATTTTTTAAAGATGTTATAATATGAAAGGAGCAGTATTTGTAGGAAAACATCAAATAGAAATAAGAGACGACTTACCTAAACCAGAGGTTCTTTCTGACGAGGTATTAATAAAGATAAAATATTGCGGTATATGTGGTTCTGGAATTGAATCTTATGAATCTGGGGGAATGTATCTGCCTGGAATCGTAATTGGTCACGAGTTTTCGGGAGAAATCGCGGAAGTAGGCGATAACGTAAGAAAATGGAAAATAGGTCATCGAGTAACGGTAAATCCTAATGTTCCATGCCACGATTGTTATTGGTGTAACCATTACCAAGAAAACATGTGCAAGCTAAGTAATAATGGTTTAGGTACGACACAAAACGGTGGAATGGCAGACTACATAAATGTAAAGGCGGAGAGGCTACACGCCTTACCAGATTCAATGTCGTTCAAAGCAGGAGCTACAGTAGAACCGTTAGCAAACTGTGTGTACGCAGTTCAACAATCTGGTTTAAAAATTGGCGATAATGTTGCAGTTATTGGAGCGGGAACAATAGGATTAATGACGATTCAAGCGCTAAAAGTTGCCGGTGCTGGTAGTATTTACATAATAGAACCAGTTGAATCAAAACAAAAAAAAGCGCTTGAAGTTGGTGCCACAAAAGCGCTAAAACCAAATGCTTGGAATAAGATAGTTAGATTTACTAATAAGATTGGACCTGATCATGTTTTTGATTGTGTAGGGCTTCCAGAAACTTATATGACATCAATGAATTTAGTTAAAAGAGGAGGCCAAATTACTCTTATTGGAATACACGTAGAACCTTTTGAAATGAAAGGTTTTATGCAGCTAATGCTCAAAAACATTTCAATGAGAGGTGTATTTAGTTTTAATCAAGAAGTTTTCGCAACCTCGTTAAATTTAATCGCTGGAAGTAAAGTAAACGTAGACCCAATAATTACAAAAACGATTAAAATAGACGAAGTACCCGCAATGTTTAAAACGTTAGCTAACCCTCCACATGAAGAGATAAAAGTGCTTGTAGAGTTCGATTAACTATTAAATTAATTATCAAATTTCTATATTTTTTTAATTGTTGAAAATTATACAAAATACATATTTTAGTTACTATTTTCAATCAAATTATAGAATAATTTTATAAATTCCCAAAATAATTTAAACGATACTTACTGATTTAGGAAAAATCTAATTAATATGTAAGTGAAAAAAAAGGTGTTAAATAAAAATGCAAAATCAAAAATCTCCATATGATTCAAAAATATGGTTAAAATCTTATGATGAACATGTAAAACCGAATTTAGAATATCCTAAAGAAAGCCTTGGCAAATTATTCGATAACGCAATGGCGAAATTTCCTGAAAGACCTGCCTGCTTTTTCATGGAAAGAGAAATTCCTTTTAAAGAACTTAGAGATTACATACATAGATTTGCAACATTTTTACAAAAAAATGGTTTGAAAAAGGGAGATCGTGTTGCTATAAACTTACCTAATTGTCCTTAATATTTAGTGGCACATTTCGCAACATTATTAGTTGGTGGTGTAGCCTCAGGGTGTTCGCCCCTTTTAAGTCCTACTGAAATTACTTATCAAATAAATGACAGTGAAGCTAAATTTTTCGTAACTTTGGATGCGGTATATGCGAAGGTATTAATAAAAGTCTTAGCTAAAACACCAAATCTTAAGTGCATAATAACCACTAATGTCTCGGATTATATGGGACTTTCTAAAGTCAAAGTAATTCTTGGTAAATTAATAGGAAAGATTCCAAAAGGGAAAGTTACGCCATATGAAGGAAAAATGGTTATTGATTTCTTAGATGTGATGAAAACATCAATCGACTTCCAAGAAGTAGGAATAGACATTAATAAAGATCTTTCGTTACTACAATATACAGGTGGAACCACAGGGCTTCCTAAAGGTACAGAACTTACTCATGCCAACATAATTTCCAATATGGTTCAAGCTTTAACTTGGCTTGATGCTCTTGAAGCAAAAGAAGGAGAATTTAACTTATCCGCTTTTCCATTATTTCATTTAGCAGGTCTATTTATGGGTATGGCAACCTTGTATGCTTCAGGGGGGCAAATATTAATTGCTAACCCTAGGGATACAGACCATATTATAAAAGAAATGATGGATAAAAATCCTAGGTTAATGGTGAATGTACCAACATTATTTTTATCTATAAAAAATAATCCAAAAATAAAGGATGTTTCCAAGTCCACTTTTGATAATCTTGAGGTTTATATTTCTGGTGCAGCACCGTTTCCTGCAGAAGCAATTCACGATTTCGAAGATTCGATGTTTGCGAAAAATAAATTATTGGAATTATATGGAATGACCGAGACATCACCCGTGCTCACCATGAATCCTTATTATGGTAAAAAGAAAGTTGGGACAGTAGGGATACCAATGCCAGATACCGAAATACGCCTTGTTGATGTTGAGACTGGAGAACAAGTTGAGCTAGGAAAGCCTGGAGAGATTATTTGTAAAGGTCCTCAAGTTACAAGAGGTTATTATAACAAGCCAGAAGCAAATGAAAAAACAATTATCGATGGATGGCTTCATACTGGAGATGTTGGTGTAATGGATGAAGATGGGTTTATTACAATTGTAGATCGAACTAAAGATATGTTAATCGTAAGCGGATTTAAGGTTTATAGCGTTCATGTTGAGGATGTATTAACAAAACACCCAGACATCGAATTAGTTGCCATTATTGGATTAAAAGATCCCGATCGACCGGGAAGTGAAATTGTCAAAGCAGTCGTTCAGCTTAAAGAGGGGATCGAACCAAATGAATCTGTAAAAGAGACTTTAAAAAAATACGCTTCTGAACATCTTTCGAAATATGAAAACCCTAGAGTTTGGGCCTTTAGAGAAGAGTTACCTCTCACATTAGTAGGTAAAATATTAAAAAGAGCACTTCGAGAAGAAGAAATCAAAAATGATTAATTAAAACTTTTTTTTAAATTTTTTAACCTCAATTATATGAAATTATTTTAAGGACTTCATCAAATACTTATTCATAAATATAAATTTATTTCTAATTTAAAGAGTTGATGTTATTGAAAGGTAATGTGCAATGTATAAATGATGATATTCTAAAAAAACTATCGTTAAAAACCCGTAATAAATTTTTGAATTACAATTTGATGAGTTTTTTGAAACCGAAGCATTTCAATTTCCTTAAGCAAGCCCAAAAGTTTTTCGAAAAATTTGAAAAAAATAATAACATTACGCATAACGAGGATTTCTACGAGTGGATTCCCGAGATCGGAAGAAATGGATATATAACTCGAATGCATAAATTTGACAATATCGGTTTAGATTTCGAACCTTATGGGATGACGACTGAATTTATGAGAGTTTTGGCTATGGATTTCTTCGATCCCCAGCTAGCAATGGGCGCTGGGGCTACTGTTTTAGTAGTGAATCCATTAATGCTCCATCACGAAAATGTCGATATTCGATTAAAAGCGCTAAAAGAGTTAGTAACGGGAGAAAAGGTAGGCTGTATTTGTATAACTGAACCCGAAAGAGGCTCTGATGCGGTTCATATGCTAACTACCTGTGACAAACAAGAGGATGGAAGCCTCCATCTTAATGGAGTAAAGATATATCAAACTAATGGACCTAAAGCAGATTGGGCGGTTATTTACGCTGTTACAGAAAAAAATAATGGCAACACAATGGCTCAATTATTAGTTGATACTTCGTGGGACGGATGGGAAGCCGAACGGGTTAACATCCCCTGGACTCCAAGGATACATATAGGTAAAGAAACTTTTACAAATATGAAAATTCCTCCTGAATATGTGTTAGGTAAACCAGGCGAGGGGCGGGAACACTTATTTGAAGGCCTTAATTTAGAAAGATTAGGGATCGTGTGTTTAAATATTGCTGAGGCTTGGAACGCGGTTACTCATGCCGTAATATATACTAACATGAGAAAACAATTTGATAAGGAAATATTGAAACATCAAGGCGTAGGATTTCCTCTGACTGATCTCTGGGCTCAAACAACGAGCATGACTTTAGCAATCTTAAATATTTGCCAAACAATTGACGACAAAATGGAGAAGCTCGGGACGCTTCCTAAAGAGTTTAATTTAGCCTTGGGTGCTACTGCGTCACAACTTAAGTTCCTTAGTACAAAACTTTCTGAGCGGGTGGTGTATGAATGTGCCAACCTTATGGGTGGAGCAGGAGTTTGTGATAATACTTTAATGCATGATTTATTAGGGATTAGTAGAATCCAAGAAATTGGAGGCGGAACAAGACAAATACAGCAGTATATTATGAGTTATACGCTAAGACAATTGTTCCGGTTACTGTAGCGTCCCATTTCTTCAAATATATTTTTTTTTCTTTTCCAATTTGAAGAATTATCTGGTAGATAATTTGGTTTTATAAAATAAGATTTCTTAAAGTATAGTAAAACTTTTACGATAATATTAAAATAATTAGAGGGAATCAAGTTGCCAGAATATGAAGTTAAGGTAAAATTCTACATTTTTCCATATAGAAAATTTAAAATAAGCGCTAAAGATGAAAAGGAAGCAAGAAAAATCGCTAATGACCAAGCTCAACATATCATTGATACTTTAGATTTTAGCATAACTAATATAAAGGCAAAAGAATACCTCATGGACAAATTTCTGTGAAAATTTTTATTTATTCTTTCTATTTTTTTCTTTATTGAGATTGAAAAACGGAAACATAAATGGTACTTTAGAAGCATAATTTAAAAACTCTTCACCATGTTTGGCTTTTAAAGATAAATCTTCAATTTTAGCTAAAAGAACATATATTAAAGCTTCAGCAATCCAAATGAATAAAATCCAAGATTTATCGTAAAACGGTTCTTGAACAAAAGGGTAAATTGGGCTTGTATTAAGGCATAATAAAGTAAGCCCAAGAGTCATTATTATCATCCCCAAATATTGAGGATGTCTTAAATATTTATATAGTCCTTTAGTGATCAATTTTTTTCTATTAAAGAGTTGATAAAAAAAAGAATACAAGAAAAAGATCCCCCCAAATATAGCTAAATAACTCCATGGAGCTCCATAAGAAAAGAAGAATCCAAAATCCATCATTGCAATATTAGGATAACTCAAAAATGCTATTAAATATGAAATTAAGGGAATACTCATAATTCCATGCCATAAAGAAGCATTTGGTATGTATTGAAAAACAGGAACAAGATATCCTATTACTTTTAGAATGCCCTCTTTAAATTTATTTAAGAGATCCATATATTTTAAAAAACAATGTATAATTAAATTTCTTATTATTCAAATTAATCATTTTGAGAATTTTTTATGAAAATCGAAGATATTCAAGATATAGTCTATAAAAAGGAAGAAAACGGAATCTGTACCGTTACAATTAACCAACCCAAAAGGAAAAACGCAATGTCATTTGTAACCTTTTTAGAAATTGAGACGGTGTTAGCAGATATGGAAGCTGATAAAAATGCTAAAGTTTTAATTATAACTGGCTGCGAAGAAGCTAACGCGTTTTCGTCGGGTGGTTATTTCAATATGAGCATGATAACTTCAATTCCAAAAGAAATATTGGAAGAAATTGATTTAACAGATATCGCGATAAAAAGATTGGCTATAAAATTTTGGAGTTTTTCTAAACCGGTGATCGCTGCTATAAACGGACTAGCGGTAGGTGCGGGTTTTACTATGCCATTGATAGGGGCCGATTTAATTTATATGTCTGAAGATGCTTGGATTGGTTTTTATTTTATAAGGCGCGCAGTTATAGCAGAATTCGGCGCCGATTTTTTACTTCCTTTTTACATTGGTTTTCAGAAAACCAAAGAATTGCTTTATTTTGGTAAAAAGATAACTGCTCAAGAAGCCTACGAGCTTGGCCTTGTAAATAAAGTTTTACCAAAAGAAGAATTAATGTCATTTGTTAGAGAACAAGCGTTAAAACTTATTCCTCCTAAAGGTCCATCTTTATCGTTAAAATTAATGAAAAAAACTATGCACGATTATTTTAAAGACATTTTATCAAAAACGTTAGATCTTGAAAACGAAGCTCTCAGAACTCTTTTAAAAACCCACGACTTTAGAGAATCGTTGAAAGCATTAATTCAGAAACGAGATCCAACTTTTAAAGGAAAATAGTAATTTATGTGATAATAATTGTTTTAACTAAGTTAGATTTGGACTATGACTATTGATAAAATTGGTTTTGATAACGAAAAGTATCTAAAAGAACAATCTAAGAGCATCTTAGATCGAGCCGCTCAATTTGGAAATAAATTGTATCTTGAATTCGGTGGAAAGCTGGTCTATGATTATCATGCTTCGCGAGTCCTTCCTGGGTTCGACCCAAATGTGAAAATGAAGCTTTTGAAGACTCTTAAAGATAAAATTGAGGTAATTATTTGTATATATTCTGGAGATATAGAAAGGAGGAAGATTCGCGCAGATTTTGGCATAACATATGACAATAATGCACTGAAATTAATCGACGATCTTCGCGATGGGGGGATTAACATATGTGCTGTGGTAGTGACGCGTTATAATGGCCAACAAGTAGTAAAACAATTCATGAATAAACTGGAACGGCGTGATATAAAAGTAGTTACACATCACTTAATTAGAGGTTATCCAACCAATATTGATTTAATTATAAGTAAAGAGGGGTATGGTTCAAATGATTATATTGAAACATCCAAGCCTATAATCATTGTTACTGCACCCGGACCAGGTAGTGGGAAGTTGGCAACTTGTCTTTCTCAAATGTATCACGAACATATAAGGGGGATAGATGCGGGTTATGCTAAATTTGAAACTTTTCCAATTTGGAACTTGCCGTTAAAACATCCTGTAAATATGGCATATGAATCGGCGACTGCCGACATCGGAGATTTTAATCAAGTGGATCCCTTTCATCTAGAAACCTATAATATTACCGCAATTAATTATAACAGAGATGTTGAGATTTTTCCGGTGGTCAAGAAAATTATGCTAAGGATTATGGGTAACAAATTAGTATATAAATCTCCTACTGATATGGGTGTAAGTAAAGCAGGTTTTGCTATAATTAACGATGATCTGGTGCAGCAAGCAGCAAAACAGGAATTGATCCGAAGATTTTTTCGATATAGTTGCGAATATGCAATGGGTGTTGCCGAAAAGAAAACTGTGCAGAAAGCGGAATTGTTGATGAAAGAATTGAATCTCACAGTATTTGATAGAGAAGTGGTAAAAGAGGCTCGTCAAGCGTCTATAGCTGC